>FWPU01004895.1_pt1 | contig 30257 bp, 26 predicted proteins | sample 2228361 | NCBI WGS metagenome assembly FWPU01 (sample SAMEA103939777, study PRJEB20133) | metagenome | reverse complement strand
TAAGGGGCCCGGGGTATCCTTTCTTCATGAGCTGGGCCTGTCAAACCGCGTTAAAGGGGCACTTCGATCCATCGCGATGGAACGACATGCTGAAGAATATCGCATGCACATCTTGCAAGCCCCACGTTGGCGTAGATTAGCGACTGCCCCCATATCCTGGTTTGATGGACAGTATCGCCACTTCCAAGGTTGGAAGAGCTTTGTTAAAGATATGCTCTATTGATGGATGGAGGGTTATAAAAATAGCTACATATATTACGTGGTAGCTGTTCAGCGCTCCCGCCGTTCGATCATGGCACACAACCTGCAAACCTTTGTCAAGACATTGAAATTCTGGAGCGTCGCGTCCGGGAACTGGAGGGGCAGGTGGACAGGCTATGAGCTGACAGACGAGGTCGTCAAGGTGCCCCTTCCTTTGCCCTGGGGGCTGCCGCCCCTCGATTGGGTGGGCCCCGATGCCCAATCCATGACTGCGCTGCTCAAGGGTGAAATCGGGGTTTCCTAATGGGACACCAAGACCATCTTCCAGCGCTTCTTACCGTTTGATCCTGGGAAGGATTTAACGCAATTAAAAAGGATGTCGCCAATGGATACCGGAGCTGATAAATCAGGACCTGCAATTAATCCCCAACAATCAATAACCGCCGGCGAAGGCGAACGTCAATGCTACAGGGAACGCATATATCAGCGCTATGTAGAATTAGATGAAAAGGGCATGTCAATCGAATATGACTTACTTATCACATCCAGGGAACCATATATTAAAAAACTGGTCGCAAATCTATTCCCGCCCGATCGTGACGCGAGGATCCTGGATCTTGGATGCGGAAAGGGAGCTCTCATTTACGTGGCCAGAAAGCTGGGTTACAAGAATACAATGGGGATCGACGTTTCGCCGGAACAGGTGGCCATGGCGGCTCATCTGGGGATTTCCGAAGTCAAGCAGGGGGACTTGGGGGCTTTTCTGGGAAGCCAGCCGGCGTCCTCCTGGGATTGCGTCGTTGCATTTGACGTGATCGAACACTTTACAAAACCTGAAGCGGTCCATCTACTTGACCTGATTCATAAGGTCCTTGTGACCGATGGCAGACTTATCATTCATACCCCAAATGGTGAATCCCAATTTGGTGGCCGTATGAGATATGGGGACTTTACTCACGAGATTTGCCTGACCCGCAGATCCATCACGCAGCTCCTCATGGCAGCGGGCTTTCGTAAAGTGATCTGTTACGAGGATATGCCCGTGATCCATGGGTTCTTCAGTCTCATCCGCTGGATTTTATGGAAATTAATAAGGGGGATCCTTCGTCTATATTTGGCCGCTGAAACCGGCGACACCGGGAGGGACGCGATCTTCAGTCAGAACTTTTGTGTCCTGGCGTTGAAATAAATCGGCGCCGATTCCCGATGTTAACCTGTTATCTGATGAAGTATGACATAGCAGATTTAAGAACGATCAGGATTGTCCGATAAATACGGCAATGTTATGAGTGTGGGCTGAATTTTAGTCATATGCTATAATTACATGTCCCTCCATTCTTAAAAGAATATGATTCTTTAGTTGAATGTTGAGTTAATTTTGTGAATATTATGTAATGCCCGGACATGTGATGATGGTATGAGTTCTTCTGTGATCTTCCACTCCGGCGCGATATCTAAGCCGAATCCTAATTCTAAATATTGGCTTTTATTTGCCTCCGTGTTTCACGTGCGTCTTTTTGCCGAAATTCTTCAGAAATATGTTTTTTGGAATAGAACTCCAATACTGATTGGCGATGTTTTGATCATTTGTGTTTCTTTAATAGCCATAACGAGGCATGGTTCAAGAAACGTTCGAATGGCATTGGTTTGGTGTATCGTTTCAATCGCTTGGGGTATTCTGACGGTTATCGCGGGTCATGGCGGACTCATGCTGGGATTGATCGGCATTCGTACGTCCGTATTGCCGGTGTGTTCGCTCGTAATTGGTGCGGCTCTTTTAAGAAGTCTGCCATTGGAACGAGCCAATCGGTTTTTGTTTCTCTCTAGTCTGGTATGGCTGATCATAATAACTTTCGTTGCGTTGATACAAATAATTCTTGGAAGGGCGCATTCAATAAATATTCTTCCGGAAGGCCTGGGGGGAGATGAGCGACATGGTATAGGGGATTTCGAGGGTTATGATCTGCGGTACATTGGCGAGCTTTTTCGCCCGACATCAATATTCTTGCACACCGGAAAGTACGGTCAGGTTTCATTCGTTTTATCTGCGTTTGCTCTGGCAAGCTCTTCGGGGAGATGGGGTTACAAAAGCCTATTGGTTGCCGTACTGGGAGCCTTGAGTGTTGGGCTCTCTGGTCAAAGGGCGGCCATGATTGGATACCTATTGTGCGTTATTTATGTTTTAAGTTCCAGAATGTCGTTAAGTGGCGCGTTGGGGGCGTTTACTGGGATTGGAATGGTCCTGGTGGCTGTGTGTTACGCGATCGACAAAGGGCTTCCAATTTCCATCTGGTACCGTTTTTTTAGTCTAGTTGAAGCAATTCCTTCTCGCGTCAGGGAAAATGTTGTCGAGCCGATAAGCGATATCTGGTATGAATCGGGAATGCTGGGAAGTGGCGCTGGAACGTTCTCATTAGGATCAGCCGGTTTCGGAGGCGCACCTCTCTATGAAATCATTGCAAAAGGAGCCGCAGAAAACTCATGGTTGCGGATATGGGCTGAGCAAGGCCTTGTAGGGGTCTTTATATGGACCGCGGGCTATTTCGCTGCCATCATTCAAGGTGTGCGTGCGGCATGCTGGTCAAGGCGTTCCGGCGATCAACGTGTGATTAATGTGCTGTCGCTTAATGGGGTGCTCACGCTGATGGTTATAGGATTATGGTCAAACACTCACGACGTGATAGGTAACACCACAACGATGATCATGGCAATGTATTATTGCGGGGCGATCTTATGTTCAGGCGCGCATGAACATGGGGGCAGCCTATCACATCCGTCTTGCATCGGCTGGGCGCCTGCTAAGGCGGGTTAACGCAATACCCATTGGGGATGTATTGGAGTGTGGTGTGGGGACGGGAATATATGGGAAACTATGGCGCCATATGGGATCCACATCCTGGACTGGGCTTGATATTTCACCCACGGCCGTGGAGCTGCTTCGTAAAACCACTGGTGGGTCATTCTTCGTCGTCGATCTGGCCAATAAGGACGATTGGTCGATTTTAGAATGAAATCGATTTGACTTGGTCGCGGCCATAGACGTGCTTTATCACATTGTGGACGACCAAGCCTTCCGTATAGCGCTGGACCAGATGGCTGAACGCGTGAAATTTGGCGGTCATCTCCTGGTGTCGGACGTATTCGTCCAGCATAGGTGTCAAATTCGACCGGGTGCTGGTGCGCGCAGGTTTAACGCGAGGGGTTGGCCTGGAGCTGGCTGTGTGGCGGAAGGAGAAGATGGCAGGATCAAGAAGCTGAAACAGGAAACCGGCATGAATTATTTATCGTACAATGCTTTACTGGTACGGCAGTTGCGCCGAATGTGCTAGAGCGAAAGCGTTGCGTTGATTTAAAGGTTTAATCCACCTTGACGACGATACCCTGAATATCAGATTGATACATCGTATGACCCTGATTATTCGTGATCTGAGGCACCCGGGGAAGATCATTTGCTTACGCGGAAAAATACAGCGTGAAGGTAATTCTAATGTAAGCGTCGCGGGCGCAAGACCTGCAGTGTACGCGGGATTGTTATCGACGCGGCGTACGACCTCGATCATGGTGTAGATTATGTTCCACATGCATGGCGTGTGATCATGCCGGAAGGGACGTGATAAAGGCGGGAGTGTTGGTGGACTGGGGGGGGCTTAGGGACAATCAAAGGTAGAATCTATCGCTTGATGGTCATGGGGGCATAAAATCTTTCTACGCTTAACCCTTGATTCCACGTCAGAGAACATGGATTCGATCAGGGAATTACGATAAATGATTCGGGGCTTGATTCGAAATCAAAATACTATGGAGGCAAGGAAAGACTCCATTGTTCATGTGGTTCCTGCGATCTCAGTTGAGGCGTCAGGTCCATGCTATAGCGTCAGGCGGCTATGCGAGTCATTGAGACAATCCGGTTTGGATGCCAGAATCGCGGCCCTTGATTGGTCACCCATGGACAGGATCCCGGAATACGCGGCGCTATTCCCGCTCGGATGGGGTCCACGGCGCCTGGGACGTTCGCCGGCGCTAATACGCTGGCTGGGGGCGGAAGCAAGGGCGAGGAATATCGGATTACTGCACAATCACGGACTTTGGATGATGCCTAACGTATACCCGGGATGGGTAGCTCGCCGCTTCGGCATCCCATATGTGGTATCCCCGCGCGGAACATTGGCGGAGTGGCCTTTCAAGAGCGGATCACGCGTAAAGCGGATCTTCTGGCCGTTCATCCAGAGGCCCGCGTTATCATGCGTGACCTGCTGGCATGCAACGAGTCACGCTGAGTATGAAGACATCAGGAGGAAGGGCTTCACGCAACCGGTCGCGGTTATTCCCAATGGTGTGGATGTCCACTCCCGCTTCGAAAAGACATTCCAACCGACAAGAACGCTGCTGTACCTGGGGCGAATCCATCCAAAAAAGGGCCTGGACTGGCTTATTCGGGCGTGGTCTGCGGTGGAAAATCTGTTTCCCGAATGGCGCCTGCGCATCGTGGGACCTGAAGAGTTGAACTACGTGAGGAAGCTTACGTTACTTGCTTCATCACTTCGAGTTCGACGTATACAATTCGCTGGGCCTCTCTATGGAGATGATAAGCGGAGGGCATACGAGCAGGCCGAGATTTTCGTCCTGCCCACTAGAAGTGAAAACTTCGGCCTGGTGGTGGCGGAGGCCCTTGCATGTGGCACACCCGTAATAGTCACCCGCAACGCTCCCTGGGAAGGTGTTGTAACTCATGGGTGCGGATGGTACATTGACGAAGGTGTGGAACCTCTTGTGGCGTGCCTGGATCAGGCACTGGCCTTCACCCCTGAACGTCTGGCCGAAATGGGAATGCGGGGGCGTCGATGGGTAGAGCAAAATTTTTCCTGGCCCGTAATCGCTTCCCGGATGGCGGCCGTATATGCTTGGATATTGAACAGAAGGCGGAAACCACAGGACGTTATTGATGACTGAGGGTGCTCACAATGGCATTTTCGCGGATAGAAGAAGATATTCCAACCTCAAAAATGCACGAAGAGGAAGATTGAGCGCGTTCTTGCCTGTATTGCTAATCAGAGCATAAAATAGTTGACACTCTTCCTGTTTTCGAGCGTACTGTATGCGCGGGCGGTCAGTTCCTTAAGAGAGATGCCCGGACGCTGGCTCCCGAAGCCCAAGAGGAGCTTCGCCGCCAGGCCTTGGCGGCGGTGAGGGGAGGAATATGCAAGTCCGAGGCGGCGAAGCGGTTACGGGTTTCCCGGATGGCCATCCATAATGGGTGGAGAGGGCCAGAGAGGATGGCGTAAGGGCTCTTCGCCCGAGAAAACGGGGGCGTCCGCCGACGTCGAGGCTGAAGCCCTTTCAGGTCGCCACGACGGTGCGCCTTATCAGCGCCAAGTGCGCGGACCAGATGCTGCTTCCCTTTGCCCTTTGGACCCGCGAAGCCGTGCGTGAGCTTCTGGAGCGCCGTTTCCAACTCAAGGTTTCGGTCCGGACGGTGGGCCGATATCTGCGTTCCTGGGGATTCAGCCTCCCAAAGCCGGTCCGACGCGCCTATGAACGAGATCCGGAAGCGGCACGTCGATGGCTGAAAAGAGAGTACCCAGCAATACGGGCCGCGGCCCGCCGTTTGAGGGACGGAATCCACTGGTGGATGGGGTTGCGTTCGGGTCACCAGGCCGGAAGGAGCTATGGCCGTATCGGTCAGACGCACGTGATCCCAGGGACCGGTCAGCGATTAGTCTGGAATGTCATTTCGACCATTACCGATCGGGGCGTTCTGGCTTTCATGGTCTTTACGGGGCGATTCACGGCGCGGGTCTTCCTGAAGTTCCTTCGTCGGCTCCTGAGTCACCGCCCGGGGATGATATTTGTGATCGCCGGCGGGCATCCCGTTCACAAGGCGGCCGGGGTCAAAAGATGGATGAAGGCCCACAAGGATAGGATTCGTATCTGCCATCTTACGCCGTGCATCACCTGACGACCGCTCGCAACTATTTCAAGCACGATACGGTGGCCCATGCGGCAGGGTAAAGCGTCAACTATTTACCGCTCCCCGTGATAGATCCGGCTTGTCGAATCCCATGGATGACCTCTCAGAGTTCATTACTCCCGGACGTTGCCCGATTTGCAAGCAATGCTCACTAAGGCCCCATCGTTTCTCGCTCCTCCGATGTGACTTATGTGGCCTTGTAGTCAACCCGGCCATCCTCCTGCCCGGCGAGGCGAAAAGGCTGAACGAACAGGCATTCGGATGCGAGGATGAGAGGGATAAGTCTTTTTGGACCCGAATGTTGGAACGTTGTAAGAATCGAAGGTATCTCTGGACGATTGGGCGATATATCCGACAGGGCCGACTGCTTGAGGTCGGCGTGGGCAGCGGTAGCTTCCTCGAAGAAGCTCGCCGGTACGGTTTCCAAACGGTGGGATGCGATCTCTCTGCGGCCGTCTGCCGGAGGGTTCAAGAGCGATCCGGGATCGAAATCCATTGCGGATCCGCCGAAGATCTTCAAGGTGGCGCATTCGATGTCGTAGCCATGCACCACGTGCTTGAACACATGGAAGATCCAGTGGCTTTTCTCAAGTCACTGCGCAAAATCCTCGCACCGGGAGGCATCATCCACATCGCGGTCCCCAATGTCGCTTGTTGGGAAGCCCGTTTTCATTGTTGGAATTCTTACGCTCCCAATCATTTCACTTATTTTGATAGAAAAACGATAGATTACGCGCTGAATAAAGGGGGCTTTAGTACTATGCTCGAGGCGACACGCGAAACACTCTCGGCATGGTTTTTAATAATGGCCATATCGTTGTATCGCATAATGACGGGAAACAGACGTGGTTTATTAAATAACATGGGTCCTGTATCCCCGAGGCGACCGCTCTTGGAGCACACTTATATGGCGGGAATGATCATGGCGGGGCTCATAACCTGGCCGGTAAGGAGGATCCAACATTGGCTGGGAAGAGGGGACGAACTGTTGGTTATTGCGCGAGCGACCACGTGAACAGAAGAGCGGACGTTGCCGTTATAATACTTGCCTATAATGAGGAGATTAATCTTCCCTGGGCTCTCGAATCGGTGGTGGGTTGGGCAAGGGAAATATTCATCGTGGATTCGTTCAGTACCGACCGCACCATCGAAATTGCAAAGCGTTATCCTTGCTGCGTAGTTCAGCATGTCTTCGAAGATTATGCGAACCAGCGCAATTTCGCCATACGATCCCTCCCGATACAGAGCGAGTGGATCTTTTTCCTCGATGCGGACGAGTGGATTCCAAATGAACTCCGGGATGAGATCGCCAGCGTTATCGAACGCGACCCAGTTGAAAATGGATTTTTCGTAAAACGGCGCCTTATGTGGATGGGACGCTGGATCCGCCGGGGTTATTACCCCACCTGGATTTTGAGGATGGCAAGGAAGGACAAGGTGCGATGCGAGACTTTGGTTATCGATATCTTTTCAGGGGAGGTTTCTTGGATTGTAAAGCGGGTTTCATTTATCATTTCCTTCAAGCCCTATGGTATAGAATGCTCGTCGACATTAAATATCTTGAACCCCTGGCCCATGTCAGGCGAGATAACGGGCGCATTTCGGGCCCGCAATGAATCCTTATAATAAGAGATCCATGAGGCGTGTGCGGCATCGCGGGCGCATGGGGTGACTTTAACCCCGATCTTGTCCTCCGAATGGTCAGGCGGCTGGCCCACCGGGGACCTGACGATGAGGGGACCTTCCACGATCCTAACCATTCCGTCGCGCTCGGACACAGGCGCCTCGCAATCCTAGACCTCACCCCCGCGGGCCACCAGCCCATGCGCGATTCACAGACAGGTGCCTGCATCGTCTTCAACGGCGAAATATATAACTACCTGGAGCTCCGCGCCCCTCTCGAAGAATCGGGGATCCCATTCCGAGGCCGGTCCGATACGGAGGTCCTGCTCGCCCTCTACCGGGAGCGCGGGATCGAGATGCTTTCCCTCCTCGAGGGGATATTCGCCTTCGCGATCTGGGATCCTGTGAATGGTGAGCTTTTCCTTGCCCGTGACGGGTTCGGGGTAAAACCCCTTTACTTCGCCGAAAACTCCAGGGGATTCCTATTCGCCAGCGAGCTCAAGGCACTCCTCGAGGAGCCTTCCCTTTCAAACAGGCTGGATCCTGTAGCCCTCGCCCAGTACCTCACGTTCCTGTGGTGCCCTTCCCCACGCTCGCCTCTCAAGGAGATCTTCAAGATGGAACCGGGCACCGCACTTCTTGTGCGCGGGGGCCGCATACGCCGCAGGTGGCGGTTCTACCACATCCCCTTCGGAACGAGAAAGCTATCCAGTGCCCCGGAGAGATGCGCGCGCGAGGTCCGGTGGAGGCTCGAAACCGCCGTGCACCGCCAGATGATCTCCGACGTGCCGGTGGGCGCTTTCCTCTCTGGAGGAATCGATTCCAGCGCGGTCGCCGCCCTCGCGCGATCCCACAGCCGCGGGATTCTCCAATGCTTCTCCATCGAGCTCCCCGTCGAAGATGTCCGCTCCGAAGGGATGATCGACGACCTGCCCTATGCCCGGTCCATGGCGGAGCACCTCCGCGTGGCGCTCCATACCGTGCCGGCACGCTTCGACCTGTCGGCCCAGCTGGATCTCATGGTTACACAGCTCGACGAGCCTCAACCGGATCCTGCCGCGCTTCACGTGTTCTTCATCGCCTCTCTCGCGCGGCGACATGGGATTCCCGTCCTCCTCTCAGGGGCAGGCGGCGACGACCTCTTCACCGGATACCGGCGCCACCAGGCGCTGGCCGCCGAGGCCCTTTGGAAATGGATGCCACGACCGCTCCGCCGCGCGCTCCAGGAGGCGGGAAAGGTACTGCCTTCAAATCTCTCAACGTTCAGGCGACTCCGCCGCGCCATTGAGCACTCGTGTGAGTCACAATATGATCGCTTACCGGCCTACTTCGAATGGTGCCCGCCCGAAATTACTTGCGCGCTTCTGCACCCCGAGTTTGGGAGGGAAACCTCGCCCGAGGAAGTCCGCTCACCCCTTCGAGACTTCATGCGCACGCTCCCCGAATCAGCCACCCCCCTGGACAGGATGCTCGCACTCGAGTGCCGCTTCTTCCTGGCCGACCACAACCTTAACTACACCGACAAGATGGCCATGGCCCATGGAGTAGAGGTCCGCGTCCCATTTCTCGACCGTGACCTCGCCGCGCTGGCCGCCTCCATCCCGGATTCGTTCAAACTCCGGCGCGGCGTGACTAAATGGATCCTGCGCAAAGCACTCGAAAACGACCTGCCTCGGGAAATCCTTCGCCGGCCGAAAACAGGCTTCGGTGTCCCCCTGCGCGCATGGTTGCGGGGGCCTTTGAGCCGGCGCATAGACGAGTTTCTAGGGCCCGAAAGACTTCGCCGAAGGGGATTATTCAACCACGAGGCCGTCTCCGGACTCATCGAAGCAGACCGCGCCGGCAGGATCGACGCGGCTTACACGATCCTGGGGCTCCTATGTATCGAGGCCTGGTGCCGCAACTTTCTGGAAAACAAGGGTTCCGCTTCCGGATCGCGTTGAGCACTACAATCTCTCAAGGCGCGATTGGAACACGAGAGTCGCCCGCGGGGAAGATTGGCGTTCATCCCTCTCCCCGGTTTTTTTTAAAACGAGCGCCGACGCACCGGACAGTAACGCTTGTGAATTTCCATTGGCATGCGGTTGCGGGAGGTGATGCTGGAGGATTTCGAGCGTTCGTTGAAGCTCGAATCGATCGTATAATTACCGTGCCAAAATCTACTATGAAAGAGAATTACCGAGAGATGCCGCTGTTTTCTGGAACCGGCCTGAAATTTATGACGTCAGGGAGGGCAATTTGTTCAAGGTGGTGAGTGACATCCGGACAGGACGGGTGTCTGTAAGGGAAATACCGGAGCCGCAGGCCCCGAGGTCCCGGATATTAATCGCAAACGAGATTTCCGTTATCTCACCGGGCACCGAGAAGATGGTGGTAGAACTCGCAAGGAAATCAATAATCGGGAAGGCGCGTGAGAGGCCCGACCAGGTCAGGCGCGTCATTGAAAAGTTGAAGAGTGAAGGATTATTCTCCACGATCGCCCAGGTTCTCAACAAACTCGATGAGCCGATGAGCCTGGGGTATTCGTCCGCCGGAACCGTCATAGCGTGCGGAGAAGGGATCCATCAATTCAAACCGGGAGATCGCGTGGCCTCGAACGGGCCCCATGCCGGAGTCGTCTGCGTATCCCCGCACCTGTGCGCGCGAATCCCGGACAACGTGTCATTCGACCAGGCCGCGTATGCGGTGCTGGGAGCTATCGCCCTGCAGGGGATCCGTCTGGCGAATGTCGGAATAGGGGAAAGCGTATTTGTCATCGGCCTGGGTTTGGTAGGCCAGATCACGACCTCACTGTTGAAAATCGCGGGTTGCCGCGTAGTGGGGACCGATCCGGAGCCATGGAAGTGTGAAACGGCGCTCAAGATGGGGGCACAGGCGGCGCGACCGGGCATCAGCCAATCAGATGTCTATTCCATGACAAAAGGACTGGGCGCGGACGCGGTCATGGTGTGTGCCTCGACCAGATCCGACGAGCCCATCCAGCTCGCAGCCGAGGCCGTACGGAAGAAGGGACGAGTGGTTGTCGTCGGGGCTGTGGATCTTAAAGTCCCGCGCCGCCCGTTTTATTTCAAGGAGGCCGAGCTGGTGGTCTCATGTTCCTATGGACCCGGGCGATACGACCCGGAATACGAGGAACGCGGTCATGATTACCCAATAGGTTACGTGCGCTGGACGGAGCAACGCAACATGCAGGCCGTTCTCGATCTCATGGGCGAAGGGAAACTGGATTTGTCTCCCCTTACAACACACAGGTTCAGGATTGAAGAGGCGGAAAAAGCCTACTCCTTGATAGAGGAGGGCAAGGAACGTTACCTGGGAATCGTTCTCGAATACCCGGTATACAAACCTGAAAGACCGGTTCGCAGGATAGACAGGCGCACGTCAAAACCTCCGGCCGGGGTGTTGTCCTTCGGCGTACTCGGCGCGGGCAATTTCGCGCGTACAACCATTCTGCCGGCGCTCAAGAAAATTGGGGGGGTATATCCGCGGATCATCTGTTCAGCCGGAGGACTATCCGCCCATCACGGCGGGGAGAAATTTGACTTCGACGCCGTCACCACCGACGAAGACCAGGTATACAATGACAGGGAAGTCAAGGCTGTATTCGTTCTCACGCGTCACGATCTTCATGCCGGACAGGTCATCAAGGCGCTCAAGGCGGCGAAGCACGTCTTCGTGGAAAAACCCCTCGCGATCACGATCGAAGAAATCGCCGGGATCGAGGAGCTCCTCTGCGAAAACGGCCCGATAGTCATGGTGGGATTCAACCGCCGATTCTCACCGCCCGCCAAGGAGATCCGTAGATTCCTCAGCGACGTCAAAGGGCCCGTGGCGGTATCCATACGGTTCAATGCCGGTTCAATTCCACCCGATCACTGGGTTCAGGACGACGAGATCAGAGGAGGGAGGATCATCGGGGAGGCTTGCCACGGGATCGACCTCGCCGTCTTCCTTACGGGGTCGCCTGTGGTACGGGTTTACGCGGAATCCGCGGGGGGATCCGATACCCCCAAGATGACGGACGATCGTTGCTTTATCACTCTCCGGCACGCCAATGGATCGATATCCAACATAGCCTATCTGGCGGGTGGTGACCGCGCGTACCCGAAGGAGAGGGTCGAGGTCATCGGCGGGGGCAGGGTGGCGGTGATAGAGGACTTCAAGGAGATCGTCACCACCTGTGGCGGGAAGACCCGAAGATCACGCTACTGGAGCCGGCGGAAAGGCCATCGGGAGGAATTGGAGGCCTTTATCAGGGCCGTGATTGAAGGGGGGGCCTGGCCCATCCAATGGGAGGAGATCCGCTCCGCGTCGCTGGCGGCCATTCTGGCCGTACGAAGCCTTCGTGAAGGCGTGCCTTTCGAGATACCATGAAGATGGGCCGCTTGAAATATTGGCGGCGTGTAATCGATGCCTACGTTCTTCCCGGGAAGAGTCAACTGACATTCTGGCACGAAACGCCCGCCGTCAACACGGATGCCAGGGCTGGAGAACTCGGCCCTTACTGGCAGGCATTCATCGAAAAGGCGGACTACCAGGGGCCGTTCGACCGGGCTGGAGTACCACAACTCGACTACCGCGGGCGCCTGGGCGTTCAATACAACCCCATCGCCGTGGCCCAGTACGGCCTGGGTAACTACAACCTTTGGAAACGGACGGGTGATCCGGAACGCCGCCGGAAATTCCTGGTCGTCGCCGACTGGCTCGCGGAGGGACTCGAATCCAACACCTCCGGCCTTAAGGTCTGGAATCACAAGTTCGACTGGGAATACCGCGACACGCTGCGCGCCCCTTGGTTCTCTGGGCTCGCCCAGGGGCAGGGGATCTCCGCGCTCGTTCGAGCCCACAAGGAAACCGGCAAGATTTCATACCTCGACGCCGCCCGCGAGGCCTTCCAGCCGCTCCTGAAAAAGATATCAGAAGGTGGCGTCCTGTACGTGGACGAGGCTGGCCGGATCTGGGTGGAGGAGTACATAGTCTCTCCGCCCACCCATATCCTCAATGGCTTCATATGGGCGATGTGGGGGGTATATGACTATCACCTGGCGACAGGGAACCCCTCGGCGCGAGATTTATTCGATCGTTGCGTTGAAACTCTCCGGTCAAACTTGGACCGGTACGACACGGGCTATTGGTCCCTTTACGAGCAATCAGGTACGCGAATTCCCATGCTGGCCAGCCCATTCTATCATCGCCTTCACGTCGTTCAGCTTCGCGTATTGCATATGCTCACCGGGGATCGGATTTTCAAGGATTTCGCCGATCGATGGGAGTGGTACATGGGACGTTGGATCGGCAGGCTGAAGGCCCTATTCATAAAGTCCGCGTTCAAAATATTTTATTATTAACGCGGTGAGAATCCTATACGTCTCTCAATATTTCCCTCCCGAGATCGGCGCCCCATCCGCGCGTGTCTACGAGCTGTCACGTGAATGGGGACGAATGGGGCATGCCGTCACGGTTCTCACCGGTTTTCCACACCACCCCACCGGAATAAAACCGCCGGGTGATAGAGGGGTTTTATTCAGGCGTGAAATAACAGGCGGCATTGATGTGTTGCGAGTCTATGTTTACGCCGCGGCCAACAGAGGCACCTTCAAGAGGATGTTCTCTTACTTGTCGTTCATGATATCGGCATCCTTCCTGGGTCCCATCCTGGCCCGTCCTCCCGACGTTGTATTGGCCACTTCACCCCAGCTCCTTTGCGGTGTGGCCGGCTGGTTTCTCGGCCGTTTCTTCCAGGTACCCTTCATTTTCGAGGTCCGAGATCTTTGGCCCGAATCAATTACGGCCGTGGAGGCAATGCGTGAAAACGCCGTCACAAGAGGTCTACGTTCAATCGCATCCATGTTGTACCATCAGAGCAGGCACATCATAACGGTGGGTGAGGGTTATCGCAGGCGTATCCATGAATTGTACGGTATATCCCTCGAGAAGATGGAAGTAGTCCACAACGGGATCGACCCCGACCTGTTTCGTCCGGGGTTGGATGGGCTGGCGATACGAAGGGAGTTCGGCTGGGGGGATCGTTTCACGGTGCTATACATGGGCACGCTCGGTATGGCACACGCATTGGACAAGGTACTGGAGGCGGCTTCGATATTGGGCGGGGATCCTCGCATACTATTCGCATTCGTGGGAGAGGGCGCCGAGAAGGAAAAACTGATCCGGAAGACTCATGAGATGATGTTGAATAACGTGATGTTCGTTCCTGGGCAGCCTAAGGCGAGTGTCCCCGCGATATACTCGGCATGTGACGTTGGTATTGTAACGCTGAGGGATACTCCCCTATTTCAGGATGTGCTTCCATCGAAGATATTCGAGTATCTTTCCATGGAGCGGCCCATCATACTGGGGGTAGGTGGGGAGGCCCGCCGTCTTGTGGAGGCGTCTGGAGGAGGCGTGTACGTGCCCCCGGAGAATCCCCGGGCGATCGCGGAGGCCGTCCGACATCTTGCCGCGAATAGGGGACGAATATTGGAGATGGGAAAACGTGGGAGGGCATACGTCCTTGAAAATTACGATCGGAAGTCCCTGGCAAGGAAATACATCGGCATCCTGGAACGCGTCATCCGTCCAGGAGTTCGTTCTCCAGCACCCTGACCAGCCGTTCGCCGGCTCGGCCGTCCCAGAGGGGCGGTATTCGGCGCGGCGGCAGGTCGCCGGCAAGAATCCTGTCCACGTGTCGGAGTATTCCCTCAAGCCTCGTACCAGCCAGCCTGTTAGTACCCTGCCGAATCGTGATTGGGCGTTCGGTGTTATCGCGTAAGGTAAGGCAGGGCACCCCCAGCACGGTAGTCTCCTCCTGGATCCCCCCGGAATCGGTCATGACAAACGCTGCCTTTGATTGGAGCAGGAGAAAGTCCTTGTATCCCAGAGGATCGACCATGCGCATCCAGGGCTCTTTGCGAACCCATATCCCGAACCTGTTTGCGCTTGCACGCGTGCGGGGGTGTATTGGGAAGACTACGGTTATGCGCCTGCCCACGTGATTCAGAAGCCGTTTGAATTTGCGCAGCCCCGCCTCAGTATCGACGTTGGATGGCCTGTGGAGGGTGATGAGCGCATACCTGCGGGGTTCGAGATTCAATTCTTTTAAGATGCGCGAGCGTTCCGCGAGGGGCTTGAGACGGTTGAGGGTGTCAATCATCAGGTTGCCAACCCGATGTATGCGGCTTGCGGGAATGCCTTCGCGCAGGAGGTTCCGATCGGCCTCCGGGGAATGCGTGAAGCAGTAGGATGAAAGATAGTCCGTGATTCGCCGGTTGATCTCCTCCGGCATGGAGTCGTCGAAGCTGCGTAGGCCCGCTTCTACATGAGCGACGGAGATACCCATCTTGTGGGCGGCGAGTGACCCGGCAATCGTGGAGTTTACATCTCCAACTACGATCACCAGGCTGGGATGGATGTCCTGAAGGATTTGTGCGAGCCGGGTGACGATCAAACCGATCTGTCTTGCCGCATCTGTGGATCCGACTTTCAAATGGTAATGCGGTTCAGGCAGATTCAGATCACGGAAAAATGGATCAGACATCCCGTTGTAGTGCTGGCCCGTGTGGATCAGCGAGAAATCGAACCGGGGGTGGCGTCTGAGTATTCGTGCAATGGGGGCCATTTTCATGAAATTCGGGCGGGCGCCAACGACCCCTACGATCCGGATTCGCCTCATACGGGCTGTTTCTCGCGCCGCTCTGTGATCGTGCGGCGTTGTTCAAGCACCCTTTTCCGGGCACGGTAGGCCACGCGCTCGGCGATCGCGATGATCGAGAGTATGGAGGCGATCTGGATCAGGATGAGCGCGCTCTCCCGGAGGGTGGCCCTGACGAGTAGCACCGCGCTGATGGCCACGGAAAAGGCGATGAGATAGATGAAAAGAACGGTCTGCATGTGGCTGAATCCCAGACGCATCAAACGATGGTGGAAGTGACTCTTGTCACCTATTGCTATGGATCGCCGGCGGATCAGCCGGATAAAGACCACCGATGTCGTGTCGTATATCGGTATGGCCAGGATGAAGACGGGGATCAGGATGGGAAGAAGCCAATTCTCACGATTGGGCGTCATGTAGGTCACCAGTAGGGTGGAGGTTGACATCAGATAACCAAGAAGAAGGCTGCCTGAACTACCCAGGAAGACACGGGCGGGGTGAAAATTATGGAAGAGAAAGCCGATCTGCGCGCCAGCCAGGCTGGAAAGATACATAGTGACTACGGGCTGATTACCCGTCACCATGATTGCCAGGAGCGCGGACGTGGCGACCGCGGAGATGCCCGCCGACAGGCCGTCCAATCCATCCAGGAAGTTGAAAGAGTTGGTGATCCCGACGATCCAGACCACACCCGCCAGCCCGGCGAGCCATGCGGGAAAAAATCCAAGGTTGGGGCGAAGACCTATATAAACAAGCCCGACAGCTATGACCGTCTGGAATACGAGCCGGCTCTTAACAGCCATGCCCCGAACGTCGTCCACGAGGCCTAGGACAAAAATTGAAGCGGCGCCGAGATAGACCCAGAAAAGACGGGCCATCAATGATGGGGTCCTCGAAATCAAATCCCGGATCCCCTGGGGCAGATATGCCAGGAGAGTTGAATCCCGAAGGATCCATGCCATAAAAAGGTGACCCCAGAAGACAATGCTGAGTGCCGCGAAAACGGCCCACCCTCCAGAGAGCGGTATGGGCGTCTTGTGGATCTTCCTTGAATCCGGATGGTCAAGAACACCCCAGCGCTTTGCGAGTCGAGAGGACGGTGGAACCAGGATAGAAGTCAAGAGGAGAGTTAACAGGAATAGATACGACCCGATCTCCAGCATACCATGCTCATGCGCCAGGAGTTTACGACTTTATGAAATCCGGTTTGATAATTCAACAGAATGATGCGGTGGGATTCTTGATGGTGCCGCCGGTTCGAGCTTTATAACGAACCCGCCATGCAAATGATCTCAAGATGCAGAGGAGAAGGCAGATCGGTCAGGTGGATGACCATTCAAAAGGACATGGCGCGTAAGGCTCCGGCCCCGGGCGTTTCCCCATCCGTTTTCTCCTTCCCTCCTCCCCCGAAGAGTTATTAATCCCCGCGCCGCCCGTCAACCACTCCTTGGCCGCTCCAAACCAGAGGGCCGCGCGGGCCTTCCCTAGGCGCTACGGGGCGGACGGGCCGTCCGGCAGGAAGTCCTCCCATGGGAGCGCCGCCGCCCCGGCGGAACGGGCGACCCCCTCGAGGCCGCGATCGCAGAGGACAAGGGGACGGAGGCCGCGGTGGCGCCTGACGAACTCGAAGAGGCCCGCCGAGTCCGCCGGCCCGTAGCCCCCCGCCTTCACTCCCACCGCCCCCAGGAACCCTGAAGGACGCCGTTCACCTCGAAAGGTTCGGCGCGCCAGTGGAAGACCTCCTGGACCGCGTTCCAGGCGTGGGCCAGGCAGGCGTTTTCCAACCGGCGGTCCCACGCCTCAGGGTTCTCAACCGGGCCCGGTCCGGGTATCTCGGTCAGGAGGGCCTGGTTGAGGACAATCAGCTTGGGGGGGCGGACCGGCGGCGGGGGGGCCGTTCCGAGTACTTGGGCGGGGAGGCGACGGCGAAGACCTGGCGGAGGAGGGCCGGCTTCCGGACGGTTTCCGGCAGATGGAATAATGTAGAATCCAAGGTCAATGGGGGTCGGGGGCCCTACTTCACGCCTTATTCCACCAGCCGCGCGGAGACCAGCGAATCGATCGAGATCGACAGGTTCCTGCCGCCGTTGCGATCCCAGCCTTCCACCCGGTCGTCGTCCACCTCGTCCACGAAGATGACGTGGCGCCGGCCGCCGCGGACGGTGACCTCCCCTTCGGAGATCGGTACCAAACCGTCCCCGAGCGTCTTGAGTATGACCGGGTCGCGCGCCTTGACGATCGCGCTGCACGGGATGATCTCCACCTCTCCTATCCTGGAGGATATCTCGTCGATGAGGAAGGCCACCGGCTGGGGCAGCGGGGTCTTCGAGCGGGAGGCGAGGATCTCCTTCAGCCGGGCCAGGTCGTGCCCTTCCTGCGCCGCCCTCAGGAGGCTCGCGCGGGTGAGCGCGAAGACCGCCGCCGCGTCCACGCTGCGCACCTCCGAGGCGCGGGCGATCGCCCGGAGCTCCTCGAAGGGTATCCCGCCCGAGGCGATGATCTCCCCGCTGGGCTGGACCACCGGGGAGGCCTCCTCCGGCGCGGCCGGCCCGGCGGGTTCATCGGCGCCGCGGAACGCCGCGGCCCCCGTGGCCGTCCAGCGCATGGCCGACATCCGACCGCCCTCGCCCCCCTTCTCCGCGAGCCCCGCCTGGTAGAGGTAATCAGCCATCGCGACCATGATCCGCTGGATCATGTCGCGGCTTATGCGCTTGTCGCTGCTGCGGACCATTCCTCGATTGAACAGCTCGGCGGCCCGGCCCGCCGCGCCAGCCTTGCGAGATCCCGCCGGTTGAGATCGCCCTTCCGGGTGATGCCGACACGTTCCGATTCGGCCATCAGCAGGAACCTCAGGAGCATCCCGCGCTGCGATCCCTCGCGGGACTTGAAGGATATCCTGGCGGGATCGGGGCATACGTGGGTCTTGGGGTCGGTCTTTTTTTGGTTCGTTGGGGGCGGTTTTTTCGCCGGGGGCGGCGCGGCCTTCAGGATCTCCTCCACGCGGCCGCGGGGCTGGCGCGGTACCGCCACGCGGTTGAACCAGGAGCTTTCCGGTCCCGCCCTGACCGGGACCAAGAGCATCCGCAGGAAGAGATCTTCCAGCGCGCCGCGGGCCGTGCGCAGCGACTCGAAGAGCTCTCCCACCAGCCGGGGCACGGCTCCTTTCCAGAGATCGAGGTCGCGCAGGAGCTTCCCGTAATCGATCGACCAGCCGCCGTAAGGCCCCCTGCGGCAGCGGCGTGTTGGGGCCGAACTGGGAGGCGTCCATTTCGCCGCCGGCGCGGTAGACCGCGTTGACGACCCGGCGGAGCTCGCGCGGCTGGGCGCGGTAGCGCTCGGCGTGCCTGCGCGGGTCGAAGGCGGGGATGTCCCTGCCGAGTTCCCTGCGCAGTTCCTCGATCAGCAAAGCGAGAACCTCCTGTATCCTTCGCAGTGGGGCTCGTAGAGGGCGCCGTCGGCGACGATCTCGTACGCGTAGCCCTGCTCGGTGAGGAAGAGCTGGCGGTTGGAGGCGAATTCCTCCTCGCGGGTGGCGCGGCTGACGACGGTGTAGAAGCGCGCCGATCCGCCCTCCTTCTTGGGCCTGAGCACCCGCCCGAGGCGCTGGGCTTCTTCCTGGCGCGATCCGAACTGCCCGGAGACCTGGATGAGCACGTTGGCGTCGGGGGGATCTATGGAGAAGTTGCCGACCTTTGAGAGGGCCAGCCTGGGGAGCTCGCCGCGGCGGAAGGCGTCGAAGAGGCGTTCGCGTTCCTTCACGGGGGTCTTGCCGGTGATCAAGGGGAGTCCCAGGAGCCGCGCGAGCGTCTCGAGCTGGTTGATGAACTGTCCTATCACCAGCACGCGGTCGCCCGCGTGGGTTTCCATGAGGCGGCGGACCACGTCGAGCTTGTCGGGGTTTTCGGAGGCGATGCGGAACTTTTCGCGGTCGGTGGCGACGGCGTAGCGCATCCTTTCGAGTTCCCCGAGGATGAGTCCCCAGTTGAGGTCGTCGAAGATCTTGAAGTGGGTGAATTTCTCCTCGCGCCTGCGGCGGTGGACGAGGATGTTGTAGGTGGCCAGGGTGACGGGGCGGATGTCCTTGGACAGGCCGGTGTATTCGCCGATCTCTTCCGGCTTGAGGGTGGTCTTGTCGAGGAGTTCGCGGCGCCACTGGCGGACGGCGACGGTGCTGGTGGCCAGTATGAGGGTATGGGTTTTGAGGCGTGCCGTGACGGCCATGCCGACGAGGGTTTTGCCGGCCCCGCAGGGGAGGACGATGACGCCGCTGCCGCCGGCTGCGGAGCCCCCGGCGTGGAAGATCTCGGCGGCGTCCACCTGGCAGTGGCGCAGCGAGAAGGGCGCGCCGGAGAGGTCGGTCTGGCGGAGGGCGATTTCCAGCGGGGCGCCTTTCACGTAGCCGGCGCGGTCGTCGGCGGGGTGGCCGGCGCGGGTGAGGGCCTGTTTGACCATGCCGCGGGAGCCCGCCGGCAGCAGGAGGGTCGCCGGTCCGGGCCGCCCGCAGAAGAGCGGCCTGAGATCCTTGTGGTTCCAGATCTCCTCGGCGAGGGCGGCGTCGGCGCACTCGATGGCGTAGTCGGCGCCGCGGGCGACGAGTTTTATGCGGCCGTAGCGGCCGATCTGTCAGCGTATCTCGCAGGCGACGTTCTGGGGGACCGGGTAGCGGGAGAAGCGTTCGAGGACGGCCAAGACCGCGTCGGCGTCCATGCCTCCCGCGGCGGCGTTCCAGAGCGACAGCGGCGTGACGCGGTAGGCATGGACGTGTTCGGGGCTCTTGACGAGTTCGGCGAATCTGCCGAGTTCGCCGCGTGCCGACTCGTAGAGCGGGTTGTCCACTATTCTTTTCAACTCCTCCATGAACGTGGATTTCTGGTTCCTGATATGCATTCGGTACGGCTCGAATGCCCCGAGCCTTTCTTCGTGGTTTTCAAGGCAATCCCTGATTTTTTCCACTATAAGGGGGATGTTTTCATTCTTGTCCTCGAACTTGAATTCATCCGGTATCGGAACATCCTCGTGGTATGCGGCCGATCCGCGCCTGCCGGTGATCACGCAGCAGCGCATGATCGCGGCCTCGCGGGGGATCCTGTCCTTGCCCGGGTGATTGCCGAAGTCCATGTAGACCTTGGCCCTTTTGAGCGTTTCGATGACCTCGTTTCTGGTCATTTTCCATATGGCGGTGAACCTCGCCTTGATGCCTGTATTCTCCGCGGAAGAAATTATCCTTCTCGTGAAGGAATAGCCCTTCATCGGGTTGTACAGCACGACGTCGGTTTTTACAGAAGGTTCATCCGCCGCGCGCAGGACGTCTTCGTTCAGATAATCGGAGAGCGGGGCCACCCTGTCAGGGTTTATGCCGTTCTTGACGAGGAAGCTCTCGGCGTATTTCGACTGAACGAGGTGGCACAGCACGTCCGGCAGTCGGCCTGCGTCCAGGCTGGAACCGCGTTTCCTGGGGGTTCTCTTCTCGATGTCGGTGAGCGGCCTCTTGAAAAATTTCATGGAAAGGGAAAGGATCAGCCTGTTCAGGAGGTATGCCGGGCTGGATAGGGAGCTCCAGTCCAGGAAGTAGTTGTCCACGCTCAGCCACCAGATCGCCTTTTTTACGCCGCCGTGTTGTTTCATTATGTTCAGGAGTGGATCAGCTTCCGGAGAGATCAGGACGTTGAGTTTGCTGTCCTCGATTTGTCTCACGAACGGCACTTGGTAGATTTCATAGGGTTTGGGTACCGGCGAGGGGTGATTCGGGGGTATGTAGTAGAGATACGCATCTATACCGAGTTCTTTCCTCAGGGAGAACGCGAGCTGGTGCAGGTTTTCCGGGCCTCCGGTGGCTATTCCGGCCGGGCACAGGACGTAGACCTTCGAGTCCTTTCCCAGCGTGATCATCTCAATGGACGCCTCCCTTTGCCGCCGCGCCGGCGGACATGCCCTCCCTGAGGGACTCGGCGATCCCCTGGAAGACCCACCGGCCGTATCTGCCAAGCTGGATTATCCCCCGGTCGCGAAGCGTGCGGATTGATTCTTCCCGCCATGGCGAGTCCGGCATGGACCAGGTATATGCGAATTCCACCCAGGTGGCGTCTGAGACCTCCACGTCTCCGATAAAACCCCATTCCCTGAGTTCCGAGATGCTTTCGGCGGCGAATTTGTGGATCTCCTCCTCCGATGGTCTTGCTCCTCCACGGTATGCGCGCTCCACGTAGGCGGCGACCCGGTCTCGGGCTTGCCGGTGGGGTGAGGGCAGGAAGGAGTTGTCTACGTTGCTGTAAAAGCCGACGCGGTGGAAGCCCGAGCGGGACCGGGGGATGTAGAGCCAGTGGTGGTCCGGGCAGTCCGGGCCCTTCTCGGCGCCGACGTTGAGAACCAGAACGGAGGTGTGGGGGTCTTTTTCTGCGCCGGGATCCAGTGATGTCATATCCATCACCGTCTTGAGCGGGAGCGTTGACAGGAGGCGTTCGTACTTCTCCCCCGAGCCGTCGGAGAATATCACCTCTTTCCCGGGCGTGTCGATCTTCTCGACCCGCCTGAGGAACCTGATGTCGCAGCCGGACGCCAATCCGTCGATGAGCGCGTTCATCCCGGCAGGGGGATACAAAAATTCGGAGTTGTAGCCCACCGGCGGGGTTTCTTCGCCGGCGCCCTTGGCCGCCAGTGAAAGATTCACGGGGGATTTATAGGCGTCCTGGGGCGCGATCCTGGTCCACAGTCCGGCGGTGTAGGCGTCGTGGAACGGTCCGAAGAAAAGGTCCGTCAGCGTCCGCCCGAAGTTCCACTCCAGCCATTCCGCCAGGGTTCTCGGGGTCCCACGCGGGGCCGCGGCCATCTCCGACAACGCCCGCCGGGCGATGTCCTTCCCCAGGCAGCGCAGATGGTTCTGGATGGGGTAGGGCACGAAGAGTCCGGTTTCCGGGAAGAAGACGGCGGAATTCCTGCGGTACGAGCCCATCCTTGCGATCGAACCGAGGAACGCCCGCAGGGTCTCGTCGCACCCGAAGATCCAGTGGCCTCCGCCCGTCTCGAATCTGTACGCCTCCCCGTCGGAAGGCTCCGCGTGGAGTCTTCGGGGGTCGCCTGGACGGAGGTAGTAGGAGGAACATATGCCGCCCGGGCGTTCCCGCGCCTCATGGACGGTCGACTTGGATGACCATCCGGCCCCGAGTCCCGTGATGCCCGCCCCCAATATTATGGTCTTTTCTTTCATCGGCCGTCCGGCCTTCCCCCGCGTTCACGCCGAGGCCGCCGCGCCCCGGCCGAACGGAAGAAGTCCCTTTTTCCATAGACGGAAAAGGAATCCCGCGACAACGAACGCCTCCGTGATCGTGACCGAGGCGGCCATTCCGCCGGCCTGCCAGCATGGGACCAGCAGCAAGGCGAGCAGGATGTTGACCGATCCGGCGGCCAGGAGGATGAACGCCGCTTCCCTCTCCATCTTGAATGAGTACATGATCTGGACGCCCAGCACGTTGCTGCAGGATACCAGCGTCGGGACGGCCGCCATTATCCGCATGGCCGATATGGAAGGCTCGTAGCCGGCGCCGAACACCGTCCTGACGATCGCGGGGGCGCCGGCGAACACGGCCGCCGATATGAGAAGGCCCGCTCCAGCCATCATGAGGAGCATTCTTCCCCCCCATTTCAGCGCCGACTCCTTCGATTCGGCGGCGGTCTTGGCGAACCTCGGATAGGCGGCCTGGCTGATGGGGGAGACAAGTCCGGCGCATGCCTTTACGATCTTCTCGGAAGATCCATAATAGCCCACTATCGTGGGGCCGGCGATGAGCCCCAGGATGAAACCATTGCCGGCGGTGTACAGGCTCGTGGAGGCCGTGGAGAGGAAGATCATCCATCCCTCGGCGACGTCATCCCGGATTCTTCCGATCGTAGGGGGCACGAAACGCAGGCGGAAGACGATCGCGGCCACGATCGCTCCGGCCATCCCGGATGCCAGGGTTCCAATGCTGAGTATCGCCGCATACAGGACGTAATGCTCGGGTTTGCGGACCAGAACGAAGATCGCCGCCAGCATCAATGTCTTTAACGATGTGCTTATCGCCGTTATCGGGAACATCCTCTCCATGCCCTGGAAGAGCCAGGCGGGGAAAATGGCGTTGCCCACTACGACGCCGTAAAGGACCAGCATCAAGAGGCCTTCCTTGCGGAGGGCCGGGATCAGTCCTACCAGGATGAGGAGTACCGCCAGGCCCGCGGCGCAGAACGCCGCCTTCGCGGCCCATACGCTGAAGGCGGTCCTGCTCACCGCGATCGGGTCGTCCCGCTCCACGGATATCTTTCTGGTGGCCGAATACGTGAAGCCGTAATCCACGAAGATCATGAAATAACCGATCAGGCTCTGTCCGAAAACGACAAGCCCGAACCCCGTCGGTCCCAGGACGCGGAGGAGATAGGGGAACGTCACCAGCGGGAGGAAGTAGTTGGCGAAATGGATCACGTAGAGAGAAGCGGCATTCCCGGCGACGGGCGATCCAAAGATCTTTCCCAGGAGGGATGCGCCTTCCCGCGAATTCGTCCTCCCGCACACAGGGAGGGGATTATATCGGGGAGGCGGTGGCCGGAAAAACAATACGTGTGAGCGCATGGCGCGGCGACCTCCGATCCAGGGGGCATGGCGGGCATCGGGAGGCGCGAGGAATCTTATGCTTGACACGCAGGCGGCGGGAGTGTAGAGAAATCACCGGACCGCGGGCGCCCTTCCCGGGAAGGGCCCCGAGGGAAGCCCGGTGAAAATCCGGCACAGTCCCGCTACTGTAACCCGGCTGTAGTGGCGACGGGAGCCACCGGCGCCAGGGGCGCGCTGGGAAGGCCCCGCGCGAAGTCGATAGGGAAGTCAGTAGACCTGCCCGCGGACCATGCGGAACGCGTCCGCCTCGCGGAAGGCGGACCGCTCCGGGGCGCGGCCTCGGCTTCACCGCGGCCACCCTGAAGCGGCCACTCCCGCGGGGCCGTCTTCGAGGAGGGCAAAGGGCCGTGGCAGCCGCGGGTCGCAGGCCGGGAACCCTTGCCGCGTCTCTGGCGGCCGGCACGGCGGCCGCCTGCGTGCTGGTCCTCTGGCGCGGCGCGGGGGCCGAAAAGTACCAGAACGGTCCTCGATTCCGCCTGGTCTCCCTGGCCCCTTCCATCACCGAGTGCCTCCACGCGGTCGGCGCCGGCGGGGCGCTCGTGGGGGTCACCGAGTCTTGCGACTTCCCGCCCGAGGCCGCCGCGGTCCCCAAGGTGGGCTCCTTCACCGCGCCCGACCCGGAACGGATCCTTGCGCTCAAGCCCGACGCCGTCCTGACCACGTCCCGCGCGCCGGCCCCCGCGCGGGTCTTCCTGGAACGGAACGGCGTCCGGGTCGCCACCATACCCCTTGAACGGCTCGACGACGTCCCGCGCGGCCTCCAGACCGTCGGCGAGATCGCCGGCCGCGCCGCCGAGGGGCGCGCGGCGGCGGAGGAGTGGAGAGGGCGGCTCGCGGCGATCAGGTCGCGCGGCGGCCGCCGGCCGCCGAGGCGTATCTTCCTCGAGATATGGCACGACCCCCTGACGGCGCCGGGGGCTTCCTCCTTCATCACCGAGGCGATCGAGGCGGCGGGGGGCGCCAGCGTCACGGCCGACCTCCCCGGTGAGTACGTCCGGGTGAGCCCCGACCTGGTCGTCCGTCGGCGGCCGGATGCGATCGTGCTGGCCTACATGGGCGCCGCGCCCGCCGCCGGCGACGTGGCGCGGCGCGTGGGCTGGGAGGATCTCCCCGCGGTCCGGGAGGGCAGGATCATCCGCGACATCGACCCGTCGCTGCTCTTGCGTCCGGGGCCGAGGCTGATCGACGGGATAGAGGCGCTCCGGCGCAGGCTGGAGGGCGATTAGCCGATGCGCCGCCCGATATTTTTCGTCTCGCTCATGGCGATCCTGGCGGCCTCGGCGGCGGTGGGGATGATGGCCGGCGGGGTGGTCCTTTCGCCGGCGGAGATCGCCAGGGGCGAGCCGCGAGCGCTCATTCACCTGCACTTGGGGCGGGTGGCGCTGGGGATCGCGGCGGGGGCGGGGCTGGCGGTGGCCGGGGCGATCTTCCAGGCGGTCCTCCGCAACCCGCTGGCGGATCCGTTCATACTGGGGACCTCGTCGGGCGGCGGGCTCGGGGCGGCGCTGGCGATCGTGCTCGGCGGCGGGACGCTGTCTCTGGCGCCGGCGGCGTTCCTGGGCGCGATGGCCTCCACGGCGGTCGTCCACGCGCTCGCCCGCGTGCGCGGTCGCACGACGATCCACACGCTCCTCCTGGCCGGGGTCATCGTCAGTTCGGTCCTCAACAGCGCGCTGATCTTCATCGTCTCGACCTCGCGCGTCGAGGCGGTTCACGGCGTCATCTGGTGGATGCTGGGGAATCTTCAGGCGTGGGACTGGAACCACCTGGGGCTGGTGGCGGGGGCGGTCGCGGCGGGGGGCGTCCTGGCGGCGGCGTTCGCCCCGCAGCTCAACGCGCTGACGCTGGGCGACGAGGCGGCGGCGCACCTGGGCGTTGGGGTCGAGCGCGCCCGGTGGGGCTTTTTCGCGCTGGGGTCGCTGATCACCGGCGCGGTGGTTTCGGCATGCGGGATCATCGCGTTTCTGGGGATGGCGGTGCCGCACCTGGCGCGGATGGCGCTGGGGCCGGACCACAGGGCGCTGATCCCCGCCTCGGCGCTGGCGGGGGCGGTTCTCATGGTGACGGCGGACTCGCTGGCGCAGACTGTGCTGGCCCCCGCCACGGTGCCGGTGGGGGTGGTGACCGCGTTCCTCGGGGGGCCGTTTTTCCTCCATCTCCTGCGCCGGAGGCGGCGGGAGTCGTGGGGGTAGCGGCATGAAGCCACGGGTCCTGGTTTCCTGGAGCAGCGGCAAGGATAGCGCCTGGTGCCTGCACGAGCTGCGCCGCGAGGGCCGGTGGGAAGTGGCGGGCCTGCTGGTGACGGTGAACGAGAGATTCGGCCGCGTCTCCATGCACGCGGTGCGCGAGGATCTTCTGGAGGCACAGGCGGAGAGGGCGGGGCTGCCGCTGTGGAAGATATCGCTCCCCCATCCCTGCTCGAACGAACAGTACGGCGCGGCGATGGCGGGGGCGATCCGGCGCGCCCGCGACGAAGGCATGTCGGCGGTGGCGTTCGGGGATCTCTTCCTGGAGGACGTCCGGCGGTATAGGGAGGAACGATTGGCCGGGACGGGGATCGAGCCGATCTTTCCGCTCTGGGGGAGGCCGACGGCGGAGTTGGCGCGCGAGATGCTGGCCGGCGGTCTCCGGGCGCGCCTGACGTGCGTCGATCCGCGGCATGTGCCGCGCTCCTTCGCGGGTCGCCGGTACGACGCCGCGCTGTTGGCCGAGCTCCCGCCGGGGGTGGATCCGTGCGGTGAGCGCGGGGAGTTTCATACGTTCGTCCACGACGGCCCGATGTTCCGGCGGCCCATCCGGGTGCGGCCCGGTGGGGTGGTCGAACGGGACGGATTCGTCTTCGCCGATCTGGAGGGGGGGCTCTAGCCGTATGCTCCGGTTCGAAGGGGTGGAATTCGCCTACGACGGCGACCCGGTGCTCAAGGGCGTCTGGCTGGATCTGCCGAAGGGCGGGCTGATGGGGCTTCTGGGTCCCAACGGATCGGGCAAGAGCACGCTGTTGCGTTGCGCCGGCGGGCTGTTGAGGCCGCGGAGGGGCAGGGTGCTCCTGGGCGGCAGGCCGGTGGAGTCGCTCTCGGCCGCGGAGGTCGCCCGGCGGGTCGCGGCGGTGGGGCAGGAGCGGTACGTCGAGTTCGGCTACACGGTGAGGGAGCTCGTCGTCCTGGGCCGGACGCCCTACATGCCCGCCTTCGGCTGGGAGGGGCCGCGGGACCGCGAGGTGGTCGATCGGGTCCTCGGCCTGACGGGTCTGGAGGGCCTCTCGGACCGGCTGGTCTCGGAGATCTCCGGCGGCGAGCGGCAGCGGGCGTGGATCGCGATGGCGCTGGCGCAGGAGCCTGAGCTGCTCCTCCTGGACGAGCCCACAAGTCACCTGGACATCCATCATCAGTTCGAGGTGATGGAGCTCATCTCGCGGTCGCACCGCGAGGGAGGCATGACGGTGCTGGCGACGTTCCATGACGTGACGCTGGCGGCGCTCTACTGCGAGCGGGTGGCGCTTCTGGACGGAGGGGTGGTGGCGGCGCAGGGGGCGCCGCAGGATGTGTTGCGGCCCGAGATCCTGCGGAAGACGTTCGGGGTGACCGCCTGGGCGGGCGAACATCCGCTCATCCCCGGCCGGGCGCTGTTCGCGTTTTCGGCCGTCAGGGGGCCGCGCGGATGACGAGGATCCTGCTGGTCAGGCACGGGCGGACGGAGGACGCCGCCGCGCGGAGGTATTCCGGCCGCCGCGACGTGCCGCTTGACGAGTATGGCAGGGAGCAGGCGCGGATCCTGGCGGGGCGCCTGGCGGGGGAGGCGATCGATCTGGCCCTCACGAGCGACTTGGCGCGGGCCGTGCTCACCGCCGGGATCATCCTGGGGGGCCGCCCGGTCTCGGCCGTCCCTGATCCGCGGCTGCGGGAGATCGACTTCGGGCTCTGGGAGGGGCTCACCCACGAGGAGATCCTGGCGCGCGACGGGGAGGCTTATCGGCGCTGGCTGGACGATCCGATGGCGCCCATCCCGTCCGGCGAGTGCCTGCCGTCGATGGTTGAACGCGTGCTCGGGTGCCTGACCGAGGCGGCCGGGGCCTGCGGGGGGACCGTCTTGGCGGTGGCGCACGGGGGGCCGATCGCGGCGGTATTGTGCCTGGCGGACGGGGCGCCATTCCGGGGGTTCCGGGGAAAGATACCTCCGCACGGGTCGCTGACGGAGGTTGTCGTTGAAGGCGGGCGCATCCGGCGCGCGCAGGAGGGGGGCGGCCGTGGGTGAGCTGATCTTCGTCACCGGCGGCGCCAGGAGCGGCAAGAGCGCCTTCGCTGTTCGCCTGGCCCTGGAGAGGGGGGGCCGGACGGCGTTTGTGGCCACGTGCGTCCCGCGCGATCCAGAGATGGAGGAGCGGGTCAGGCTCCACCGGCTGGCGCGTCCGGCGGAGTGGGGGACGATCGTGGAGGAGAGGGATCTCAGCGCGGCGCTGGGGCGGCTGGACGGCCGGGCCGAACAGGCGATCGTGGACTGCGCGACGATGATGGTCGCCAACTGCGTGCTGGCCGGGGAGGGCGAGGAGGCGGTCCTTGGGCGGGTGGGCGCGTTCGTCGAGCGGGTCGCGGCCGGTCCGTTGCGTGTGATCGTGGTTTCGAACGAGGTGGGGATGGGGCTGGTGCCGGATGGCGAGCTTGGGCGGCGGTTCCGCGACGCCGCCGGGAGGGTCAACCAGCTGCTGGCGAAGGCGGCCTCGGAGGCCTATTTGCTCGTGGCGGGGATGCCCCTGAAGCTCAAGGGGAGGGAAGCATGAGCTCGGAGATCACCTCCGTGGTGGGGAAGGTCGGCGGGCCCGACGAGGCGCTTGTCAAGAGGGCGCGGGAGCGGCTCGACCGGTTGACCAAGCCGCCGGGGAGCCTGGGGAGGCTGGAGGAGCTGGCGGTGCAGGTGGCGGGGCTGGGGCGGCGGTGGCCGCCGCGGGTGGAGAAGAAGGCGGTGGTGGTGATGGCGGCCGACCACGGGGTGGTCGACGAGGGGGTGAGCGCCTATCCGCGGGAGGTGACCGCGCAGATGGTGCGCAACTTCGCCCGGGGCGGGGCGGCGATCAACGTCTTGGCGGGGCACGCCGGGGCGGAGGTGGTTGTTGTGGACATGGGGGTGGCGGCGGATCTCCGCGGGGTGCCGGGGCTGTTGCCGCGCAAGGCCGCGTTCGGCGGCGGGAACATCGCGCTGGGTCCCGCGATGACGCGGGAGCAGGCGCTGGAGTGCGTGCGCGTCGGGGTCGGGATCGTCAGGGAGCTGGTCTCGCGCGGGGTGGATCTTGTCGGGACGGGCGACATGGGGATCGGCAACACGACTCCTTCGAGCGCGGTGACGGCGGTGATGTGCGGCAAGTCGGCGGGTGAGGTGACGGGGCGCGGGACGGGGGTGGACGACGCCGGGCTGGCGAGGAAGGTGAAGGTGGTCGAGCGGGCGATCGCGGTGAACCGGCCGCGGCCGGCCGATCCGCTGGACGTGCTTTCGAAGTTGGGCGGTTTCGAGATCGGGGGCCTGGCGGGGGTGATCCTGGGGGCGGCGGAGGAGGGGATACCGGTGGTGATTGACGGATTCGTTTCCGGGGCCGCGGCGCTCCTGGCGGCGGCGATGTGTCCGGGGTCGCGGGCGTACATGATCGCCGGTCATCTCTCCGCGGAGAGGGGTCACGCGGCGGCGCTGGAGAGGCTGGGTCTGCGGCCGCTTTTGGATTTGGGGATGCGGTTGGGGGAGGGGACCGGCGCGGTCCTGGCGATGCAGATCGTGGAGGCGGCGGTGAAGGTGCTCAACGAGATGGCCACGTTCGATGAGGCCGGCGTCTCCGGGAAATCGCCGTGAGGAGGTTCATGGCGGCGGTGAGGTTGTTGACGATCGTCCCGGCGGGTCGAGGCGGGCGGGAGGAGGCGGAGGTCCTGGCCGGGTCGGCGCCGTTCTTCCCGGTGGTCGGGTTGATTCTGGGGCTGGCGCTGGCGGGGGCGCACGCGGCGATGTTGGCGGTGTTGCCCGGCGCGGCCGCGGCGGCGCTGGCGGTCATGTTGCTGGCGGCGCTGACGGGCGGGTTGCACCTGGACGGCCTGGCGGACACGTGCGACGGTTTCTACGCGGGGAGGGACAGGGAGGGGGTTCTGAGGATCATGGGGGAAGGTCGGATCGGCGCGATGGGGGCGATGGCGATCTCGGGG
>FWPU01004894.1_pt1 | contig 30263 bp, 25 predicted proteins | sample 2228361 | NCBI WGS metagenome assembly FWPU01 (sample SAMEA103939777, study PRJEB20133) | metagenome | reverse complement strand
ACAAATCTAGGTCAACCGAACAACTTGTGTAACTACTCAGCCACTTTTGAAAACGCCCTAAATACAGACCCTAAAGGTCTTTTCCGCCCATCGAAAGGCTGAATTCACGGGAAGGTCAGGCTTGAAACACATTTTCGATTGCACAGGAGACCTTTAGGGTCTTGACCTGAGCAGTTACCAACTTGTGTACAATAGACAGGTCAGAGACTTGCGCCACAGGTAGGCAGTTACACTTTTTTGCAGTGGGGTCAGAACAGAAAGAGGTGTAGAATTGCAAGACCTTACAACGCAGTGTATAGTCGGATCGAGAGGTCGAATAAAGTGTTAGGAGGCGGTTATGTTTCGCAGACGACCGATCTTGGGACGCGCCTTGCGTCCGCTGCGGCGTGGATTTGCTATGCAAGTACCGCCGCTCTTGCAGCGTGCCAATGAATGGATGGCAAGCGGTGAATATGAACAGGCCGCCGAAGCCTTCGAGTCTCTGGCTGAGGCAGCCCAGGCGCGCGGCGGTCCGCGTGCAGCAGTGTTTTTCTTACAGGCTGGGCGCGCGCGCATTTTGGAGGGCAAGACCGAGACCGGACTGGCGCATGTCAAGCGGGGTTTGTCGCTACTGGCGGGGCGGGCCGATTGGGCAGCATTGCACCACGCTGGCAAACGCGCCCTGGCGGAATTGAACGAGCGCGGGCTGGGCAAGGAAGCGGCCGAGATAGAGGCTTGGCTCGAGGCGACCCTGCCGGCCGGGAGGGCAATGTTTGCAGAGCACACCGCGAGACAGAAACCGCAACTTCCTACCCACTGTCCTTCCTGTGGGGCGGCGCTGAGGCCAGATGAGGTCGAATGGTTGGATGAGAGTACGGCCGAGTGTGCGTACTGCGGCAGTCCGGTGAGATAGGGAATAGCGGTACGATGGCATTCCCAGAAATCACGGCAGCCTATATCACCGCAAAATTGCAGGCCGCGCAGGCAGGGTCTTTCGCTGCGCCTGTGCCAGAGCAGGCAAACTTTGTCCCCGGGCTGGAAACGAAATGCGCAGCCGTGCTACTTCCGTTGCTGCGCTTGGGGAACGAATGGCATTTACTCTATACGCGCCGTACTGATCGAGTCGAGACGCACAAGGGACAAGTCTCTTTTCCGGGCGGGGCTTGCGATCCAGGCGAGGAACATCCCGAACAAACTGCCCTGCGCGAAGCCGAGGAAGAGATTGGCCTGCACGCACGCGACGTGCGCGTGCTGGGAAGGTTGAGTCCGTTGGTGACGATTACCGGTTTTCGGGTGAGTCCGGTCGTGGGTCTCATTCCCTGGCCATACGCTTTTCGAGTAGAAAATGTGGAGGTGGCGCGTGTGTTCCTCATGCCTTTATCCTGGCTGGCAGACAAGCGCAACCGCTGGGAGTTTTCGCTGCCGGGCAGGAAATCGCGTCTGATCGTGTACCATCCTTACGATGGTGAAGTGCTGTGGGGGGCAACCGCCCTGATGACCGATTCTTTTTTGCACGCTCTGGGGCTGTTGTAAGCTTTGCGGCTTCAAATAGTATTACAGCGCAAGGTGTCTATTTGGGGCTAGTTTTGGATGCAGGCTCCAATAGGAGGCGCTATTCCTAAAGGGGATTCTCTTCATTGCATTCTGCTCGCAGTTCAAACGCTTATGAACGGATAAAAGCCCGATTTTGCGCTAATACTAGCCCTCTAGCGGGATTGTATTTCGGTACCAAAGGGGGTATAGTCAATAATGAGGATGTTGCAATGTTCATCGGCTGGATTTCGAGTATAAATTGAGATAAGCCGTATGGTCGCTCAGGGAGCAGGGGGCGTCTCGGTTCGATGCGCAGTCTTCGATGATTGTTTGGGTTGGTTCAATTCGTCGTCGCCCTGCTCTCTTGTCGCGAGACAGCGGAGAGAATACGCGACGTTAAAAAGACTAACAAAAGTGTGAGGTAGTTCTGGTCAAGAATCAGGTATGATTATAGTGAGTATGATTCTTTCTCTGAGAAGGACCTTACTGTCAGAATGCATCCTCATCGCTGGAGGACGCCTTATCTAGGAACGTCTCCGCCTTGACTTGTCGCGGAGGTATCATCTGTATCGAAAATTTTGCGACCCAGCGCTCCTGGCTGGACAAGAAGTCGCAATCGTTCGTAGGAGAGTGCTGCCATGAAGTCGTATGTACACCTTTATCTTTATAAGATCCTGGCCATAAGCGTCATCTTTGCGTTGTTGTGGCCGGTTGGCGGGATGACTGCCCAGGCAAAAGATGACAGTTATACGGTCGTCGCTCAGCGGCCCAATGACATATACGCGCAGTGCTTGAACAGTGGCCGCGCGCGCACCACGCTGGACGCAGAAAGCGGCACCCTGCGCTTCATCGGAACGACTCCTGGCAGGCCGATTCCTAAGCCAGCCTCTTTGCCCGCTAACGCCTCCCCCGAGGCGGCTGCGCGCGGTTATTTGTCGGTGTGTGGCTCCTTGCTGGGCTTGCGGAATCAAGCCAGTGAACTTTCTGTCATTCGTCAAAAAGCAGATGAACAACGCACGACGGTGCGCTTCCAGCAGCAGTATCAGGGTATACCGATCGTTGGGGGTGAAGTCATCGTACAGGTGGACGGCAACAAGAATATCGTGGCTGTCAGTAAAGAAATCTTGCCCAAAGTACAGATAACGACCCAGGCATCCATCAGCGCGGCGCAAGCCCAAGAAAACGCCCTGCAGGCGGTGGCCAAGAAATATGAGTTGGCCCTGTCGGATTTGACCGCCAGCGAACCAGAATTGTGGATTTACAATCCGCGCTTGATTGGTCCAGATGAGGGCGATACCCGCCTGGTATGGCGCATGGAAGTCGAGCCGGTGGCGTTGATGCCCATCCGCGAGTTCGTATTGGTGGACGCGCAACGCGGCAGCGTCGTTTTGAGTTTCAATCAAGTAGATACGGCCAAGAATCGTCAAACCTACACGGCCAACAACACCACCACCCTGCCCGGCACGCTGGTGTGCAATGAATCCAATCCCACCTGCTCAGGCGGCGATACCCATGCGCAAAACGCGCATATTTATGCAGGCGATACCTACGACTTTTACAACACCTATCATGGCCGCGACAGCATCGACAACGCCGGCATGACATTGAAATCTACAGTACATTACGATGCATCGTATTGCAATGCTTTCTGGAATGGAAACCAGATGGTCTATGGAGATAGTTGTAACCTGGTTGTAGATGATGTGGTGGCGCACGAGATGACGCATGGCGTCACGCAGTATGAGTCTGGGCTCTTTTATTACTATCAATCGGGCGCCATCAACGAATCGTTCTCCGACCTGTGGGGTGAGTTCGTAGACCAAACGAATGGCAAAGGCACGGATACACCTGAAGTCAAGTGGCTGCTAGGAGAAGACTCTTCAATTGGCGCAATACGTAACATGCAAAATCCACCCGCTTTCTCCGATCCGGATAGAATGCAAAGCACCCACTATTACCTTGGCTCAGACGACAACGGCGGTGTACATACCAACAGCGGCGTGAACAACAAGGCCGTCTTCTTGATGACGGATGGAGGCTCGTTCAACGGTAAGACGGTAACCGCTCTCGGACTCACGAAAGTTGCCACCATCTATTACGAAGCCCAGACCAATCTGCTCACTTCCGGTGCAGATTACAAGGACCTGTACGATGCTTTGTACCAGGCTTGCTACAACAAGACCGGCGTAAATGGGATTACCACTGCTGACTGCCAGGAAATACGCGACGCAACCGATGCTGTGGAGATGAATCTACAACCTCTGGGCGGCAACTACAACCCAGAAGCACCTTTGTGCTTGAACAATGAGGCGCCATTCAACTTGTTCTACGACGACATGGAATATGGTACCGCCAACTGGTCCTTTGGCGCCCTGGTGGGTACGAATCGCTGGTTGCGTGACGATATGTATGCTCATTCGGGCCAATACTCCCTATATGCTGATGACTTTCTCCAGGAAACGAGCGGCACGGATACCTATGCGGCCATGAATGCCAGCGTGACCTTGCCGCCCAATTCGTTCTTGCATTTCTCACATGCCTATGGCTTCGAGGATGGCAGCGGCTTTACCTATGACGGCGGCGTCCTGGAATACAGCCTCAACAATGGCACCACCTGGACGGATGCCAGCAGCCTATTCTACGACAATGGGTACAATGGAACCATCGACATGCGCTATTCCAATCCGCTGGCCGGGCGCAGCGCCTTCGTGGCAGACAGTCATGGCTACATTTCCAGCCGCCTGTACCTGAATTCCCTGGCTGGCCAGAGCATTCGCTTCCGCTGGCGCATGGGACTGGATGAAACTGGCACTGATTGGGGCTGGTGGCTGGATGATGTGCGCATCTACACCTGCGGCGCGCCTAACGCTGCCCCAGGAAAGATTACGGATCTGAGCGCCGCTACAGGCACGGCCGACGGCACAGTCGATCTAACCTGGACCGCCCCCGCCGATGACGTTGCGGTCACGAGTTACCTGGTGCGCTATAGCACCAGCCCGATCACAAGTGAAGGCTCCTGGTGGAACAACGCTACTCCCTTCCCCAACTCGATGACTCCCAAAGCGGCTGGTCAGACCGAGACCTTGACTGTAACCGGCTTGACGCCCGGTACCACCTACTATTTTGCCGTTCGCGCGCGCGATGCAAATTATTTTCTGGGTGAGTTGTCGAATGTGCCGAGCGCAGTGGCGGCGGGTACAGTAGGGTATGGGCCAGGGACTTATGATGATATGCATGAGGGTTGGTTATACAACGGGACATGGGATTCTAGCACGTTGAGTGGTCCTTATCAAAATACATATCACTACTCTAGTGTCGCAAATGGAAATGCCCAGTTTCTCATTAACGGTGATAAGTTTACCTTGGTATATGTAGGTTTCAATACAGCCGGAAATTTAGATGTGTACGTAGATGGAGGTTACTTAGCGACGATTTCACAATATAATGCGACAACACAGTGGCAAAAGAGGTGGACTAGCCCATCATTTGGCCTAGGACCTCATAATATTGAATTCAGGCATGTGAGTGGAACTTACATCTCCATTGACGCAATTGAAGTTCACGGCCCTTTAGGTAAGGGGATATATGACGATATGCACAGCGGCTGGCTGTATACGGGTACATGGGGCTCGAGTACGTTGAGCGGGCCGTACCTGAACACGTATCACTATTCGAGCGCATTGAACGACACTGCCCAGTTCGTGATGAATGGCGACAAGTTCACACTGACGTACGTGAGTTTCAACACCGCAGGAGACCTGGAAGTATACGTGGACGGGGATTACCTGGACACAATTTCGCAGTACAGCGCGGCGACACAATGGCAGAGAACGTGGACAAGTCCATCGCTGGGCAATGGTGTACACGGGTTGAAGTTTGTACACAAAAGCGGCACATATGTATCGATAGATGCGATCCAGGTGTATGGAGAGCCGGATGCGGTGCCCCCCGGAGACATCACGGACCTAGCGGCTACAACCGGAGCGACGAATGGAAGTGTGAACCTGACATGGACAGCGCCGAGTGATAACATAGGCGTAACGGCCTACCAGGTCAAATACAGTAAAACCGCAATCAATGATGAGACAGACTGGGCGAATGCAACAGCGGTGACGAGCGGGATTCCCATGCCGGGCTCTGCGGGTACAGTAGAAAGCATGACAGTAAATGGGCTGCCGCTGGGAGTGACATATTACTTTGCCGTAAGAGCCCAGGATGCGACTCCGAATCTATCGGCAAGTTGGAACACGGATGATGCCGCTGTCAAATCGCCGCCAGCATTAGGCGTAGGTACATATGACGATATGCACAGCGGCTGGCTGTATACGGGTACATGGGGCTCGAGTACGTTGAGCGGGCCGTACCTGAACACGTATCACTATTCGAGCGCATTGAACGACACTGCCCAGTTCGTGATGAATGGCGACAAGTTCACACTGACGTACGTGAGTTTCAACACCGCAGGAGACCTGGAAGTATACGTGGACGGGGATTACCTGGACACAATTTCGCAGTACAGCGCGGCGACACAATGGCAGAGAACGTGGACAAGTCCATCGCTGGGCAATGGTGTACACGGGTTGAAGTTTGTACACAAAAGCGGCACATATGTATCGATAGATGCGATTACGATTTCTGAGTAGGCTGGTTATAATTGGGAGAGGAGTGGCTATTGGCCACTCCTCTCCAATCGAAGTAGTTGTGGCCTGGATGTTGAGTCCTTGCCATTGCGTGTACGACATCAATATTTAGTTGAGAATGGAGTCGGTTATTCCTGTTGGGAACACTCCATATATGATGAATTGCTGATTTTGGAGGTTTTTAGCTACAAGATAATTCTGTAAAACTGCTCTTATTTTGTTAAAGGCGCAAGAGTTTTAGAGTCGACGTTATTTATTGTCCTGAAGGTTCGATGAACCTTCAGGACAATTTGTGTAATTTGCCCATCACTGCCGCCCTTGACAGTTCTAGTATTCTATGCGAGAATTCAAAAACTGAATGCTCGATCTCATGGCAGACATCAAACCACACGAATACGCCCTCCTGGATGAAATTGCCCACGATCCCCTGGTCACGCAGGCCGGCCTATCGCTCCGCCTGGGCATTGCCGTAGGCAGCGTCAACTGGTACATCAAGCGCCTGGTCAACCGCGGCTGGGTCAAGGTTTCGCACCTGAGCCGCACACGTCTGCAATACGACCTGACGCCAGAGGGCATGGCGGTCTTTGCCGAGCGCGCTTTGCAGTATGCAAAAGACTCGTTGAGCGTTTACAAGACCTTCCGCCAGAAAGCAAAGGCGGTAGTTACACAATTGCAGGCGCAAGGGGTGACGCACGTGCATCTAGACGGCGGCGACGAGGAGATGATGGATATCCTGCGCCTGACCTGCCTGGAGGCCGGTTTGTCGCTCGACCCTGCTCCAGTCACCGTCGTTTTGCGGCAGGTTGGGCAAGAGTATGAAATCCAACGAAAAGGATCAGCATGACGTATAACTTTGCTGTCATTGGCGTGGGCGGTTACATTGCCCCGCGGCATTTGCGGGCTATCCGCGATACGGGCAACCGCCTGGTAGCGGCGGTGGACCCCAAGGATTCGGTCGGCATCCTCGACCAGTTCGGCTTCGATGTGCGCTTCTTCACCGAGGTGGAGCGTTTCGATCGTCACCTGGAAAAACTGCGGCGCGGGCCGGGGGAAAACCGCGTCCACTACGTGAGCATCTGCTCTCCCAATTACCTGCACGACGCCCACTGCCGCCTGGCGCTGCGCGTGGGTGCAGACGTGATCTGCGAGAAGCCGCTGGTCATCAACCCCTGGAACCTGGACGCGCTGGCCGAATTGGAGGCCGAGAGCGGCCACAAGATCAACACGGTGCTGCAATTGCGCGTCCACCCCTCTCTGCTGGCGTTAAAAGCCCAATTGGACGAATCCGGCCGGGGACAGCGGGATGTGGTTTTGACCTACATCACCAGCCGTGGAAACTGGTATCATGTCTCGTGGAAGGGGCAGGCGGAGAAGTCCGGCGGCGTGGCCACCAACATCGGCGTGCATTTCTTCGATTTGCTCATCTGGCTGTTTGGCGCGGCTGGCGACATCAAGGTTTATCACGCTGACAACAAGCGCATGTCTGGTTTCATCGAATTGGAGCGTGCGCGTGTGCGCTGGTTCCTTTCGGTAGACCCGGCCGATCTTTCCTCTGCGGTGAAAGCGAGCGGTAAAACCACGTATCGCTCGATCACGGTGGACGGACAGGAAATCGAATTTTCGGAAGGGTTCACCGACCTGCACACGCGCGTCTACGAGGAGACGCTGGCCGGGCGCGGCTTCGGGATCGCCGCCGCCCGCCCCTCGATCGAACTCACCTATCGGATTCGCACGGCTCCGATCGTGCCGCCCGATTCCGAGGCGCATCCGCTTTTGACCGGACAGGACTGAGGCCGATATGAACTATTTCGTCCATGAATCCAGTTTCGTAGATGAAGGCGCAGTCGTTGGGGACGGCACGAAGATCTGGCACTTTTGCCATGTGATGAAAGGGGCGCGCATCGGGGAAAATTGCGTTTTGGGCCAGAACGTCTTCGTCGCCAGCGATGTCGTCGTGGGAAATAACGTCAAAATCCAAAACAATGTATCGCTCTACACCGGCGTGCTTCTGGAGGACGATGTCTTCCTGGGGCCTTCGATGGTCTTCACGAATGTGATCAATCCGCGCAGCGCGGTCAATCGCAAGGCTGAATTCCAGACCACGCTGGTCAAGCGCGGGGCTTCGATCGGGGCCAACGCCACCATCGTGTGCGGAATCACGCTGGGGCAGTACTGTTTCGTCGGCGCGGGAGCGGTCGTCACGAGCGACGTCCCCGATTACGCCCTGGTGTACGGCAATCCGGCCCGCATCCAGGGCTGGATGTGTCAGTGCGGCGTGCGTTTGCCGTTCGAGCAGGTCGAAGGCGGCGAACAGGCGCGCTGCGAGGCCTGCGGCCGGGAGTACCGGAAAGATGCCCAGGGCGTCCATTTGTCGAACGGCGAGGCGGTATGAACATTCCTCTGCTCGACCTGCAAGCCCAATACCAGACGATCAAGGACGAGATCGACGTGGCCGTCCTGTTGGTGATTCGATCGGGCCGTTTCGTCCTCGGTCCGAACGTGGACGCCTTCGAGCGCGAGGCGGCGGCCTACCTGGGCGTGAAACACGCCATCGGCGTGGCGTCTGGCACGGATGCGCTCGTCATCGCCCTGCGCGCCCTCGGGATTGGGCCGGGGGACGAGGTCATCGTCCCGGCGTATAGTTTCTTCGCCAGCGCGGGAACCGTCCTCTCGGTCGGGGCGCGGCCGGTCTTCATCGACATCCAGCCGCGCACCTACCTGATGGACGTCGCCCAAATCGAAGCCGCCCTCACGCCGCGCTCCAAAGCCATCCTGCCCGTCCACCTCTATGGCCAGCCGGCCGACATGGACGAAATCCTGGCGCTGGCGCGCGCCCATGGTCTGGCGGTGATCGAGGACAACGCCCAGGCCTTCGGCGCCGAATACAAGGGCCGGAAGACCGGCGCGCTGGGTACGATCGGCTGCTTCAGTTTCTTCCCCAGCAAGAACCTGGGCGCTTACGGCGACGGCGGCATGGTCACGACCGACGACGACCGCCTGGCCGAACGGATGCGGATGCTGCGCATGCACGGCTGGAAGAGGAAATACTTCCCCGAAATGCTGGGCTACAATTCGCGGCTGGACGAATTGCAGGCCGCCATCCTGCGCGTCAAACTGCCGCACGTGGACGGGTGGAACGCCCGCCGCTACGTCCACGCCCAGACCTACACCCGCCTCTTGTCGGACCTCGGGCCTGTTCCCCCTATGGAGGCCCCGCACCGCACCCATGTGTATCACCTCTACATGGCGGCCTTCGAGCGGCGTGATGAGGTCCAGCGGCGGCTGAAAGAGGCCGGCATTGCCAGCGAGGTTTACTATCCCCAGCCGCTGCATTTGGCCGAGCCATGCCGCGCCCTGGGCTACGCGCCGGGCCAGTTCCCGGTCGCCGAGCAGGCCAGCCGGGAATTGCTGGCCCTGCCGTTGTACCCGGAGATGGAAAAGGAACAGATTGAGACAGTATGCCAGGTACTCGAAAGTGCCCTGGCAAGATAGTACAGCCCGGTGGGTCGCAACCGATGTAGAACAACTCTTCAAGAGTTGTCCCAAGTAATATTTAGAAATCTTTGATGTACAGCCGACCTGGAGTTGGTTGCACCAGGCATAGCCTGGTAGTACACCTATCACGTTACAAAATCTTCTCGGTTGTGAATGCCCTGGCGAATGTCCAGGATAGATGTTGCAGAGTAATACTATAAAACGGGAAAGAAAAATGGACTTAAATCAAAAACGTATCGTCGTCATTGGCGGCGCTGGCCTGGTAGGTTCTCATATCGTCGATCACTTGACAAAAGAGCCTGTTGCTGAGATCATCGTTTACGATAATTTTGTGCGCGGCCGCATCGAAAACCTGAAGAAGGCCATGACCGATGCCCGTGTGCGGGTGGTGAAGGCTTCGATGATGGATAGGGATACCCTGCGGCAATCCCTTGAAGGCGCTGACGGCATTTTTCTGCTGGCTTCTCTATGGCTGGGAGAATGTGTCCAAGACCCCCGCAGTGCTTGGGAGACGAATGTCATGGGAACGTGGAATGTCGTGGAGGCTTGTAGAGACCTGGGCATTCAGCGCGTTGTTTATTCATCGTCTGCTTCGGTCTATGGAGACGCCTTGTTTACCCCGATGACGGAGGAACACCCTTTCAATAACCGTACGACCTATGGCGCGACCAAGATCGCCAACGAACAGATGTTCCGTGCGATCTATGAACAGTCGAAACTACCTTATGTTGGATATCGTTACATGAACGTATATGGCCCGCGCATGGATTATCGAGGCACTTATGTCAGCGTCATCATGAAAGCCCTCGATCGCATCTTTGCCGGTCAGCCGCCTGTGATCTACGGGGATGGTTCGCAGATGTACGATTTTGTCTATGTCGAAGATGTGGCCGAAGCCAACATTCTGGGCATGAAAGCCGATTGTGCGGATGAATTCTTCAATATCGGGAGTGGAATCGGCACGACCATCAATGAATTGGTAGATTTATTGCTAGAACTGACCGGCTCTTCCCTCAGACCGGAATACCTGCCGCAGGCTCAGAGTTTTGTGACGCACAGGATTGGCAGCGTAGAAAAGGCCGAAAAGATGCTTGGTTTCAAAACCAGGACGTCGTTGGTGGATGGATTGCGGCGTGTCATTGAATGGCGCAGCCAGGATATGAAATTACGTTAATTTACTGTAGTTTCGCCTTTTTATGGTTTATGCGAAATTTTCGAGCAAACGGTCACCATATATGGTGTTTCGATTTTCTAAAAACCGCCAAATATGGCGCTTAAACAAAATTGGCGAAAGTCCAGTTTATTTGGATGTTTTTTCCCCATTGGTCGTAAAATATACAACTACAATATGTGTGGCATTTGTGGCATTCTTTACTTGGATAATCAATCGGTGTCGATAAGCACTCTTGAGAGGATGTGTGCTAGCATTGCTCATCGAGGGCCAGACGGGGATGGTGTTTGGAGTGATGGCCCTATCGGATTGGGGCATAGGCGTCTAGCTATTATTGATCTAACGCCAAGTGGTCACCAACCAATGTGTAACGAAACGAACGACGTTGTTATCGTATTCAATGGAGAATTATATAATCACTTGGATTTGCGTATTGAGTTAGAGGCTGCCGGACACCATTATCATTCTCGTTCAGATACAGAGACAGTTATCCATGCTTACGAAGAGTGGGGCACAGCCTGTCTGAATCGCTTTAACGGGATGTTTGCTTTTGCACTTTGGGATAAGCGCACCAAGACGCTCTTGCTTGCACGGGATCGCTTTGGGGTAAAGCCGCTCTACTATCACGAGAATAGTGATAGGATCGTATTCGGATCTGAAATTAAGACTCTACTTGCAGGAGTGGATATACAATGTTCAATTTGTTATCAAGCCTTGAACGAGTATTTTACGTTTCAGAATGTCTTAACTGATCTAACGCTTTTTGACGGTATCAAAGTCGTGCCAGCAGGGCATTATTTGCTTGTTGACTTTGAACGTCGAAGAATTTTTCCTGTACAATCTTATTGGGATTTTGACTTTTCGAGACAAATTAAGATTTCAATGGAGGATGCTGCTGAAGAACTTTATCGGTTGCTAACACAAGCGATCACTAGGCAACTCATGAGTGATGTACCAATAGCCAGTTATCTAAGCGGTGGCATGGATTCGGGCTCAATTACTGCTGTTGCGCGTAAACATTTGGGGCGACTCAAGACCTTTACAGGGGGGTTTGATCTCTCATCTGCTTCCGGTATGGAGCTTGGCTTTGATGAGCGTTCTAGTGCAGAAATGCTATCAAACTTGCTCAAGACCGAGCATTATGAGATGGTGCTGCATGCTGGGGATATGGAACATGTAATGCCAGAACTGATTTGGCATTTAGAGGATTTGCGCGTTGGGCAATGCTACCCTAATTATTATATTGCACGGTTAGCAGGAAAATTTGTCAAAGTTGTCTTGTCTGGTATCGGTGGAGACGAACTCTTTGCTGGATACCCCTGGCGATATTATCGTGGTTTGAACCAAGGAAAAGGAGATTACTTCCGTAACTATTATGACTTTTGGCAACGGCTTGTTCCTGACGAAGAAAAACCTTTACTTTTCAATGCTGAGACTTATCGTCAGATTAAAAGTCATTACACCTTTGACGTTTTTCGCAATGTATTTCGCTCTATAGACATGAAGTTGGAAACCGTAGAAGATCTAATTAATGCATCTTTATATTTTGAGTTGAAGACTTTCTTGCATGGCCTTTTGATTGTTGAAGACAAAGTGAGTATGGCTCATTCGTTAGAAACGCGTGTCCCTTTCCTTGACAACGATTTGGTGGATTTTGCCTGCAAGTTGCCAATTGGTTATAAATTGAAAAACTTGACACGTGTTCAACAGGTGGATGAGAATGAGCCAGGAAAACGCTTGCGCTACGAACTGCATTCGCAGGATGGTAAAACGATTTTGCGCATTGCGATGCAAAAGATCATTCCCCCTCAAATTACAGAACGGGCTAAGCAAGGTTTTAGTGCTCCCGATGCTTCTTGGTTTCGAGGTGAAAGTGTTGATTACGTCAATGCGCTTCTTCGGAATCAACGTGCCAGAATATATGAATTCTTGAATCCTGTCTATGTGGCTCAAAAATTAGATGAGCACTCTTCTGGTCGGCGAAACCATCGTTTACTAATTTGGTCCATGTTGAGTTTTGAGTGGTGGCTGCGCCGGTTCTGCTAGATATTTGTTTGCGGATGGATGAACAATGAATATTGGCTTGTTTAGAGAAATAATTGCTTGTCCAGTGTGTGGTGCTCATTTGGTAATAAATGAGGCCGATATCCAAGTTTTTTGTTCGGACTGCAACACAATCTATAGAAAGGGAAAACATATTTGGAATTTCATTCCGGTCGATATTGTTGATTGGAAATCTCCGATATGGCAGGCTTGGCAACACTTACAGCAAAATGGCATTGTAAGTTATCAGGCTGACCCTGAGCATAATTTATCTGTTGTTGAACGTGAAGATGTCAAACAATTTGCCAAATTTTGCAATTATAAAGGGTTAGTTCTTGATATTGGTTGTGGCCCCCAGGCTTGGCCCACGTATCTACAACGCGGACTTGCTACCTATGTGGGAATAGATCCTTTATTGGAAGATGTACCTGGTGAGTTTATCAAGATCAAGGCTTTAGGTGAATTTCTGCCATTTCGTGCGAACGTCTTTGATCATGTTTTGTTCAGTACAACGTTAGATCACTTTGTAGATCCAAGTATTGCTTTGAAAGCTGCTGCTAGAGTTTGCAATCACAATGGAGAAATAGATATATGGTTGGGAGAGAAACATCCTGATGCTCCGAGACCCATAATCTCTCCAGAATGGTATATCAGTTTGCAAAAGCCAGATTTGGCCGAAGACTTGTTTCATATCAAGCGATTGAACAGGGACGAATTTTTAGAACTTATCTGGAAAACAGATTTGATGGTTGTTGACATGGAATCCCATCCAGTAGACAATTTTCGAGTTAATCACTTTTATCGCTTGAAACCTAAGGCATAAATTTATGGATATTCTTGTAACAGGCGCTACAGGGTTTATCGGAAGTCGCTTGTGCAAAGACTTGTCTAATCAGCATCGAATATTTGCACTTAGCCGACGCAGGAAAGCAAATATACCTGGCATAACATGGCTTTTGGGAGACTTGTCTCGGGATGCTTTTGTGTACTCTTTGCCTGAAAAAGTTGATGTGGTAGTGCATTTGGCGCAATCTCGCTCATATCGTATGTTTCCCGATCAAGCGCAAGATATTTTTAACGTTAATGTTAGTTCCACCCTGACACTTTTAGAATATGCCCGAAAGGTGAATGTAAGCCTTTTTATTTTTGCCTCCACTGCTAATGTGTATAAACAAAGTAATCAGCCAATCAATGAGGATTCTCTTATTGCTCCGGCTTCGTTTTATGCTCGCTCAAAAAGAATGGCAGAAATGTTGATTGAGTCTTATTCAGAGTACTTTAATTGCACTATCTTGCGTTTTTTTACAGTATATGGTCCTGGTCAGAAAAATATGTTGATTCCCTCTCTTATTGACCGGATACGAGATAATAAGCCCATTCAAGTGCAAGGAGTTTATGGATTCAAGACCAGTCCTATCTTTGTCAGTGACATAAGTAAAATTGTTCGCACCTTGATCATGAGGAAGCCAATTTTACCTGGAATTAATATTTTCAATGTTGGCGGCGATGAAGTGTTGGGGATATTCGAAATGGGTCAAATCATTGGAGACACTATAAACTGCCCGCTTCATATTGACTATCTTCCCGGTGATGAACCACTCGGCTGGATCGCTGATAATTCGAAATTAAAAAATTTTCTAAAATTAGAAAAGTTTTTTTCATTCCGTGATGGCATAAAAACAATTTTTAGTGAAGTTGAAGAAAATTCAATTTAGATTTTTGCCAGGCAAAAAATGACAAACGCAGAACAGTATCACTTTAATGATTTTACACGCGCGAATTACAGAAGACTAATTCGCATGGCAAAAGAGAATTATATATTTCGTTCTTACATGGATTTCCAAAAAGATGAAAGGTTTATTATCATGCGTCATGATGTTGACTTTTCCATGCATGGTGCATGTAAATTTGCGCAAATTGAGTCAGAAGAGGGCATCTCGAGCACCTATTTCCTTCTCTTGCACAGTAAATTTTACAATTTATTAGAACAAGAAATAGCCGAATGTGTGCAAAAGATCATGTCTTTGGGTCATACTATTGCTTTGCATTTTGATCCCCATTACTATAGCATTTCTACACAGTCCGAATTGGAACATTGGCTTTTGTTTGAAAAGTACATTCTTGAAACGCTCTTTAAACAAGAAATACAAGTCTTTTCATTTCATATCAATACACCGTTTACAAGGAGTTGCACTAAATGGCAATATGCCGGGCTAATCAATTCTTATGCGGACTATTTTCAAGAAAACGTAGGCTATTGCTCTGATTCGAATGGTTACTGGCGTTTTCGGAGATTAGAAGATGTGTTACGAAGCGCGCAGGATGAACGTTTACAAGTCCTGACACATCCAGGATGGTGGCACGATACTGTTATGTCTCCTCGCGAGCGCATTCGCTATTGCATTGATGGGCGGGCTCGGAAGGCAGAAGATTGGTATGAAAATATTGCCCGAGATTATCAGCGCGCCTATGTGGATTGGGAATAGGGAATAAGAGAATGCGAATTTTAGTTTTCGGAGACGATTACGGTTTACCACAAGTGATCCGCCATATGCCGCTGGAAAATATCATTGGCTTGGTTGGAGCAGGTATCCGCCCCTCCCAACATGAGGCTTTGCAGCAATTGGCTGAAGGGTATAAATTCCGTTTCTTGATTCAACCTCGCATTACAGATAAAGGCTATTGGGATTTTGTAAACGAAATCAGAAATCTGAAGCCTGATCTGATCTTTGTAAACTCGTATTCCATGCTTTTACGCAGTGAAATTCTCTCCGTACCGCCGCTGGGATGCGTCAATGTTCATGGCGCACTTTTGCCTCAATATCGAGGTGCAAATCCCATTCAATGGGCATTGATCAACAATGAGAATGAGACAGGAGTAACCATGCACTACATGGATGAGAATTTTGATACTGGTGACATTATTGCCCAACGCCGTGTGCCAATATATTTCGAAGATACCTGGCGTGATGTTCAGGCGCGTATTGCCAATGCAACGGAAGATATGCTATCAGAAGAGATTCCTAAGTTGCTGGCCGGTTGCATTGTTCGTCAACCACAAGATTCCAGCAAGGCGCATTATTATAGGCATAGACACCCAGAAGACGGCCTCATAAATTGGAACGATAGTGTTGCGCACATCTATAATTTGATTCGTGCTCTGGTCAAACCTCATCCAGGAGCATTCTTTGTGAATTTGGAAGGAAAACGAGTTATATTGGATGAGTATTTGACAGTTCCTCAGGTAACTGACCTGAAATATAACAAAAGGGGGGGGAGATGTTAAGAACGACTCATATTACTCTATCGCCCCTTACGATGGCGGATTTGCCTAAATTGGCCGTTTGGATCAACGAGCGCGAGCAGGTCTTGTTCAATGCGCCCTACAAGCCGATACATGAAAACCAACATCGAGAATGGTTCGAGACGATCCAGCGCCGGAATGATGTTGTGATTTTTGGGATACGATTGCGAGAAACGAATGCGCTGATCGGCGTCTGCCAATTGTGTCATATCAATTACATTCATCGCAACGCGGAATTGCAAATACGTATTGGCGAGACGGCCCAGCGTGGACAGGGATATGGGACCGAAGCCGTAAAATTGTTGTTGGATTTTGCTTTCAAGGATTTGAACTTGCATCGGGTTTATTTGCATGTGTTCAGCAACAATTTGGCTGCGCTTCGAACCTATGAGAAGACCGGTTTCGTCAAAGAAGGGTTGCTTCGTCAGGCCGCCCATATCGACGGGCGGTATCTCGATGTCTACGTGATGGGCATTCTTCGGGAAGAGTGGCAGGCAGGATGATTGTCGCAATCCATCAACCGAATTTCTTTCCCTGGCTTGGCTATTTCGACAAGATTGCCCGTGCGGATGTCTTTATCCTGATGGATAACGTCCAGTTTCCCAAGACTGGCGGCACCTGGTTGAATCGTGTCCAGGTCTTGGTACAGGGACAACCTGCATGGGTGACCATGCCTATTGTCAGGGCTTATCATGGTGTGCGTTGTGTTTGCGAAATGCGCATCAATAATGCTTTTGCCTGGCGGGAAAAGTTGTTGCGAACGCTCAGTGTCAATTATGGGCGAGCGCCGTTTTTTGAAGATGTGTATCCGTTTTTGGAGAAACTGATAAATTACTCGACCGACTCGCTGGTTGCTTATAATCTCAATGCCATACAAGCGTTGTCGCGCGAATTTGGATTGGGGGCCTCGAAATTTTTGCTGGGGTCAAGTCTATTTGTAAATGGCCAGGCGACGGATTTGTTGATCGCGATGGTAAAGGCAGTGGGCGGTTCTGCCTATTTGGCGGGTGGTGGGGCAGGAGGCTATCAGGAAGACGAGAAGTTTGCACTTGCTGGCCTGGAGTTGATGTATCAAAAATTTGACCATCCAACTTATCCTCAATTTCGATCTGAGAAGTTTGTTGCCGGTCTTTCGATCATAGATGTTTTGATGAATTGCGGTTTCGACCAGACGCGAACATTAATCATGAGGAAGCAAAATGCTGTCAAAAAGATCTGAAGTGCGCACTGTTATCTATACTCCTGAATCGCCTCTAAAACATCCACGAGAATTTTTGAGGACTATGGTTCATGACCTGAAGGTCTCTTTTGCTTTGGCAAGGAGACTGACCGTGCGTGATATTTCTGCTCAATACCGCCAAACCCTGCTCGGCTATTTGTGGACGATTCTTCCTCCTTTAGTAACTTCAATGGTTTGGATCTTCCTAAACTATTCCCAGGTTGTTGTAGTTCGATCCACCGATGTTCCCTACCCCGTTTACGCCTTTGCAGGAACAGTTTTCTGGCAATTATTCATGGATGCATTAAACGCGCCGCTTACCCAGGTCAATTCCAACCGCGCATTGATATCCAAAATCAACTTTCCAAAAGAAGCTTTGGTACTCTCTGGTATCGCCCAAGTGCTGTTCAGCTTTGTGATAAAGCTGGCCTTTTTAATCGGAATCCTGCTCCTCTTTGAAATCAAAATATCATGGACAGTATTATTGCTGATCTTTCCCATTGTCGGTTTGCTCCTGGCAGGAACGACGATTGGCATGTTCCTGGTGCCGGTAGGTTTCCTGTACAAAGACATCCAGAATGGCCTTGTCATTACTTTGGGATTGCTAATTTATATAACTCCGGTTGTGTATCCATTGCCAGAAACAGGCCTGTTGGCCACCCTCATGAATTCGAACCCACTGACGCCACTGCTCATGACCGCACGCGATCTACTCTACAAGGGAGCAATTTCCTTTTCGAAAGAATTTTTCATTGTTATTGGAATTACCCTGCTGACCACACTTATTTGCTGGATCGTGTACCGTTTGGCGTTGCCCATCATTGCCGAAAGGATGGATGCCTGATGAACACTCCGGTTCTGGTGGATGTACAAGGCCTCTGGAAGTGCTATTCGCGCAGTTTGAAACATTCCCTTTGGTATGGTGTGCTCGATCTGTTCAGGGAATCGATCGGCCACAGCGGCGACACACGAAACCTACGCCCCAGTGAGTTCTGGGCTTTGAGAGATGTGAGTTTCCAGGTCCGCCGAGGCGAATCTGTTGGATTGATGGGACATAACGGAGCAGGCAAGACAACCTTACTCAAGTTGATCAATGGCCTGATCAAGCCAAACCGGGGGATGATCGCAGTGACTGGATCGGTACGCGCCATCATTGCCTTGGGAGCAGGAGTCAATCCCGTGTTGACGGGGCGGGAAAACATCCGGATCGCAGGTGCCATACTCGGCTATAGCGAGAAAGAAATGGCAAGGCGTTTCGATGAGATCGTTGCTTTCAGCGAGTTGGAAGAATTCATTGATACTCCGGTTCAGTCCTATAGCAGCGGCATGTTGGCACGCCTGGGATTTTCCGTAGCAATCCATACCCAGCCTGATATCCTGCTGGTGGACGAAGTTCTGGCCGTTGGTGACCTCAACTTTGCGATCAAATGCTATCGCAAGATATCCGAGTTCCGAAACCAGGGAGGCACCATCTTCCTGGTCAGCCACAACCCGTACGCTGTCCGGACCAACTGCGATCGGGCGATCTGGATCGAGCATGGCCAAATCCAGAAGATTGGCACGGCGAATGAAGTTTGCAGTATCTATGAGCAATTCTCTGCGCGTCAAGATGAAACCAAAGGCGAGCAACGTTACCTTGATGATTCTTTGGAGATCACCAATGTAGCCTACCCGGCTGTCATCCAAAGCGGACAGCCTTTTTGGGTGGAGTTCGAGATCGAGGCTTCCCGCCCGATTACAAATCCAATTGTTGCCATAGCCATCAGTAATGTCACAACACAAATTCTCATCTCGAATAACTCTTTGACAGACCATTTTAAATTCTCGATACATAAGGGAAAAAACATTATTCGTATTCACTATGATCATCTCCCTCTGGTGCGTGGAATGTACTATATCAGCCTGATCGTTGCTGAAAAGTATATGAACAACCAATTGGCTACCCTGCTCAATGCTTATAAATTTGAAATACAAACAAGTGCAGATGATTACGGGGCGGGTATGTACAAACTATCACCGACTTGGGAGAGTGAAGCGTGACTAATTTGGAACAAATCAAAGGCCGAATCCTCTATATCGGCATATCTTATTACAATAATTGGTACCTTTCGCGCGCCCTGCGCAAAAGCGGCTGGCAGGCGGATGTGTTGTTTTGTTCAGGGGAAGGGGCAGAGCAATATACACACGGCACTGACTTCTATTTGCATGAATACCTGAATTGGGATGGCCAGTACGAACCGAAGCGTTTTGAATTTCTACGATCTCTACTTTCTTCCTATGCCGAAACTTTCAAGAAGCAAAGGGAGTCTGGCAAGTCATCAAGAACGTTCATGCCATTGAAGTGGCTTGCTAATTTACTTGGCAGGCTACCACCTGAACTCACCATCCATATCCTTCTGGTTTCCTGGAGGTTGTTGCTAAAACATATAAAATTGTATGTGGCATTGCTTCTGGCAGCTCCCAGCCACGAATTGCTCAGGAAGTTGTTTCATCTGTTTATCGAATCCATGAGGACAAACCCCTTACCCGAATTGGAACCATTGTACGATGTGTTGGATCGTTATGATATTCTACACTTTACCGGCGTACAGAATTTGCGCTATTTCTATTTCATTGGCCCACACTTTGATTCCATGCCGATCGGCTGGGATATCGAACTGCTCAGGATCCTGGGTAAGAGAATTGTCTACAGTAACACAGGTTGCTTAGATGGCGTGACCCAGAGTTCGTTCCGCAAGTGGGAAGGGCCGGAGGTGGTCTGCGATATCTGCCCTTGGCGTGAACGCCCGGATGTGTGCAGCGATGAGAGAAATCGGAACTGGGGGGAATTGCGCAACCAGTTGACGGACTATATCGTCACGCTGGGTGGTAACCGCGCTGATTTTAACGCCGATCCCAAGGTGCATGAAGTTCCCGAGTTCTATTGCCTAGATCCGGATTTGTGGTCTCCTGACCTGGAAATCCCATCCGAATTCCAGCTGACCTTTCCACCCGGAACGGTCAAGATATACCATGCGGTCGGCAATTATGATTTCAGAACAGATCCAATAACGCAACAAAACATTAAATCCACCCATATTTACATTCCATTGATCGAAAGGCTCAAGCGAGAAGGTTACCCGGTCGAATTGATCTTTGCCAAAGATATCCCAAATAAGGATGTGCGCTACTATCAAGTTCAAGCAGATATCGTTGTGGATATGTTGACATTTGGTTTCTTCGGCGCGAATGTGCGCGAGGCTTTGATGCTTGGAAAACCGGCAATATGCTATTTGCGTCCTGAATGGCTGGAAAGTATGCGCCAAGAAATACCAGAGTACGTGGATGAAATCCCCGTGATTAGTGCTACCCCGGAGACCATCTATGATGTCTTGATAGATTTGATCCGGCATCCCGAAAAGCGCGTCGAGATTGGCCGCCGTAGCCGCGAATTTGCCATCAAGTGGCATTCGGCCGAGGCTGGCGCCAGACGCTTCGATCAGATTTATTCTGATTTGCTTAGAAAGGCCTGATCGAAAGCACGTTGGCAGTCATCAGATTGTGTTTATAGAACCGATTCGGAGATGAAAAATGACCAATGATCAGAGCAAGTTGGATGCAAAAAATGCCCAATTTTGGGACGAACTTTGTGGGTCGGGTCTGGCGCAATCGTTGGGTATCACGGAGGTCACTCCTGAATCCTTACGGCGCTTTGACCAGGCTTACATGAATCTTTATCCTTATCTTCCTGGTTATGTCTTACGAGAAAACCTGAAAGGCAAAAAAGTATTGGAGATCGGTTTGGGGTATGGAACGCTTGGCTCCTTTCTTGCATCTCAGGGATGCGAATATTATGGATTGGATATTGCCGAAGGTCCGGTGCGCATGATGCAGTATCGTCTGGAAAAACTTGGCATCAAGGCCAGTGACAGAGTGAAAGTTGGTTCTGCGCTTGAGATCCCATATAATGACGCTTATTTTAACTATGTATACACTATTGGCTGTTTACATCACACAGGGAACTTGCGTCGAGCGATAGAAGAGGTGTATCGTGTATTGCTTCCAGGTGGTAAAGCGATCGTAATGTTGTATAACCGCCTCTCTTTTAGGCAAGTAGTAGAATTGCCTATCAGGGGTTTAATCACGTTTCTGAAGCGAAAGAAAATGGATTTTGCTGAACAAGTGCGCGCCCGTTATGATGCGAATTCGCTCGGACAGGCTGCGCCATATACTGAATATGTTTCCCCGTTGCAGGTTCGCCAATTATTCAAAAAATACTCTAAGGTCCAGACCGATATTCAGAACTTCGATAGTTATGCGTTTACAAGAGGAAGGATAAATATTCAAATTCGACGAGAATTGCTTTTGAATAACCTGGCTCGCATACTCGGATTGGATTTATATATCGTGGCTACAAAATAAGCAATTTATATTTGAGACTATATATGCTTCAAAATCACCCTCTCAAGATCCTTGTTCTCAGTTCGTTTGATGGTCGTAACGCGAATGTAATCCGTGATTTCTTGTTTAGTTTTAATGCATACTCCATCCACGATTACTATTACATCTTTGATTGTAGAATCGTGGACGAAAATATGGATTTTTCCTTGTTCGATGTTGTCTTGATTTTTTGGAGTCTATATTTGCCTGGTCATGAGTTATCCGAAAGGGCTCGAGACAAAATTCGCCAGAGCCGGGCGCTTAAAGTCCTTTTTTTGCATGATGAATACCGGGATGTGCGTCTCTTCAACCAACTTATGAGCCGATTGGGCATCCAGGTAATGTTTACCTGCGTGGCGGAAAAGGATCACGATATTTTTTATCCGCGGAGCCTTATTCCAAGTTTGCAAGCCACCTATACGGTGTTAACCGGCTATGTTCCAACTTATCTGGAAGCATACCAATTTGCCCCTCGAGATTCCCGCCCTCTGGATATTAGTTATCGTTCACGCATTGTTCCCTATTATCTCGGTGATCTTGGCCAGGAAAAAAAGATCATCGCAGACCATTTTCAGGAGATCGCGCTTACGCATGGTTTCAAGAGCGATATTTCTGTGCGGGAGCAGGACCGCATATACGGTAACCGTTGGGTAAAGTTCATGGAATCTTCCCGTATCGTCCTGGGTACTCCCAGCGGCGCCAGTGTGATTGATTTTACTGGTGAGATCCGGCGCAATTGCGAGGACTATCTCTTTTTACACCCGCAGGCAACCTATGAGGAAGTAAAACAAAAATTTTTTGCTGACGTAGATTGGAAAGTGGTAATTGATACGGTATCGCCTCGCATTTTTGAAACAGTAGCTCTGGGTTGTACGATGGTCATGCACGAGGGGGATTATGCCGATATTTTGCAACCCGGGAAACATTATATTCCAGTCCGGAAAGACTATTCGAACATAGATGAAGTTATAAACCAGATGCGCGACGAAAAATATTGCCACCAGATTTCTCAACAAGCGTATCGTGACCTGGTAGCCAGCGGGGAGTATTCTTATCGTACATTCATCCGGAGATTCGACCAGATTTTATCTCGACACGTCAGTCACCCTCTTCGAGTGCATTCGATCTCGAAACCGGCATTCTATGCCAGGAATTATTTTAAATATGGTGAGAGTATCATCCCAAATGGCAATCGGTTCTATCTCTTGCCATTTGGGATAATACTATTTAGTAGGATGATGACAAGAGAATTGGCACATGGATTTACAGTTAAGTTGCAGTTGATCATGAGGATTCCGGAATTACGGCGGTTGCTTTTTACTTATCTTGTCCACCAGAAGTGGATATCTCTGGAGCCTAAATCAGTCTTTGCGGAGTTGTTGCGCTTTGGTGTCTTATTTTGCTTAAAAGGAAAGGGGATTGAAATGCACAGACCATTTCGCGTTGAAATAAGTTTTATCCAGGCTGATGGGAATATTTCGTTTAAGAGTGTGCCTATTACGGCCGAGAAAGATAAAAGTGCACAAACTGGCATTGAACTCGACGCAGATTTTTCCATTTCCGAACTTGAATCGGCGTTCCATCAAGGTAAGATAGGAATTATCCAATGGGATCATTCTTCAATCGGGAACAATGTGTATTACTATCGAAAGGGCAAGAAAATCACTATAGAAATGGATGCGGGACGCTATAGATTCTGGGCTATTTCAGAATTTGCCCATCGTTTTCCGTCCCAGACTCTGGCTGTATTTCGGCGTATCGTTGACACGTCTCTAAAAAAATAGTATGTTTAACATTCTTGTCGTTTACGGCGCAAAATCCTATCCGTTGCGCGCCACGACCGAAGATCACCTGTACTGTTTTCGCAGGTATTCCGGGCATCGCTGTTTCTACTTCAACATGCTCAGGCTCAGGAAGCCGTGGTATCGAAGCGTGCCGTCTTTTCTGCGTCAAGTCTCTTTTGACCTGGTAATTTTTTACCTGGATCTTTTACAGATTCAATGGCCTCCTTACTCTCTAGAAAGTTTCGATGCGCAGGCGGGATATTTTCGGGAGATGCAGGCGGTCAAAGTGGCTTTGGCGCAGGATGAATTCTACAATACCGATTCTCTGAATGCTTTCGTCCGGGAATACCAGATCGACCATGTATTCTCGTTAGCGCCACCTTCGGAATGGCCTAAAATCTATCCGAAGGTCGATCTAGAAAAAGTTCGTTTCCACCGCGTTTTACCTGGCTATTTAGATGATAAAAGGGTAGCCCAAATCGAGCGCCTGGCGAAATTGCAGAACGAGCGTCCCATTTCGATCGGGTATCGCGCCATCCAACAGCAAACCCGGCTCTGGACGGGACGCCATGGCTTCAAAAAAATCGGGATGGCTGAAGTATTCGAAAAGGCCGCCAGGCAGTTTGATCTTCCAACCGATATCTCCACGCGACCGGAAGATACGTTTCTTGGGAATGCCTGGTTCAAGTTCTTGCTGCGCTGCAAGTATACGATCGCTGTGGAAGGGGGCGCGAGCATTTTGGATCATGATGGCAGCCTGCGTCGAAAAGTAGAGGCCTATGTGGCCGAGCATCCGCAGGCTGATTTCGATGAAGTGGAACGCGCATGTTTTCCGGGACGAGACGGCGAATTGGATTATATGGCTATCTCGCCCAAGCATTTGGAGGCCTGCGCGACCAGAACCTGCCAGATTCTGGTCAAAGGCGACTATAATGGCATTTTGCTGCCTGGCAGGCATTACCTCGAACTCGAACGTGATTTCAGCAACCTCGAACAAGTCTTGTCGTTGGTGCAGCAGGATCACCTGCGTCTCCAAATCGTGGAAGCGGCCTATCAGGACATCGTGGCTTCAGGAAAGTACAGTTATCGTGCCTTCGTCAATGACATCTTGGAAAAGGCCCTGCCTGGGACGCTCCCCAAGCATAGCCAAACCCTGGATTGGCTCTGGTATATAGTCAGCCGTGCCTTTGAAATCTATCAATGGATGTTGCTGGCTGTGCTCACCCAATTGCTTCGCTTCATGCGGCGTTTTTTGCCGCCCAGCGTCGAGACTTTTTTACGCCGCTTGTTCACCTAGGATTGTAATGGAAAAACTGAGAAAATTACTCGTCTACCCTCCTGTGCTGGGAAGTTTTCTTTTTGAGAAATTGATTTTTACCATTCCGGTTTTCTGGCGTGTGGTTGGCTTATTGGGAGGTGCAAGCCCAAGCCCCGTCATTCGTTCATATCCTACGAAAAAGAATACCGTCATAGATACATTTTGGTCCCAGTCTACGGTTTATGTTCCATCGTTTCACAGTGCGCTTCAATCGTACTTAAGCCTGCGATGGCGTTTCAAGATACATCCCCAGTTTCAGGAATTAACAGGTCTCTATGGACATCATGAGGATGAGGTGATTCTGGATTACGGCTGTGGCCCCGGGCATGACCTGGTCGGCTTCTCTCTCTACAGCCACGCTCGTAAAGTAATTGGCATGGACGTCTCGGCGAAGGCCCTGGCACTGGCTGCGCACCGCCTGGCTTTACACAAGGTAGATTCCGAGCGGGTGGAATTGATTCAGATTTCCGATGCTAGGCCTGAAATCCCTCTCCCTGACCAAAGCGTGGATTTTGTCAGTTGCCAGGGGGTGCTGATGCACACAACCTACCCGGAGAAGATTCTGGCCGAATTCTTCCGCGTCCTGAAGCCGAATGCTCGGGCGTGTATTATGGTGTATAGCCGTCCCAGCATCTGGTTCGATCTCTATACCGCCTATGAACGGATGATCGTCAATGGGGCGTTTCCCGGTCTGAGTGTGGAGGAGGCGTTTTCGCGAAACACCGATGGGGGGGATTGCCCGATGTCGCGCTGTTATTCTGTGGATGAGTTCGTTCGTCTATGCAAATCGGCGGGCTTCGAGTGCCGCTTCGCAGGCGGCTATCTCTCGGAGACAGAGATCATCTCGTTCCGACGGTATGGCCAGCGTGCTCTCGCCGACCCGCGATTGGCAGAGCAAAATCGGGAATTTTTGCGGGCGCTGACCCTTGAAGCGCGGACGCGACTCCCCATGTTCCAGGGAGTCTACGCGGGCGTATCCGGCGTGTATCATCTTATCAAGGGATAAACGGCAAATCTGACTTTCAAAGGAGAGAAAATAAGTTGTGTGGCATTGCTGGCATTTATAACTTCGAAGGACAGGTCATCCCCAATCTCGAACAGAAATTGGCTGTGATGAATCATCAATTGCGCCATCGCGGCCCGGATGGGGATGGTCAATGGCTGCATCCAAAGGGCAAATTGGGGTTCGTTCACCGCAGGTTGAGCATCATTGACCTCTCACCCTTGGGCGCCCAGCCGATGACCGACCACATGGGGAACTGGATCGTCTTCAATGGTGAAATCTACAACTACATCGAATTACGCCAGGAATTGGGAGTGGAGAATTTCCGCACCCATTCCGATACAGAAGTGATTCTCCTGGCTTACCGCAAATGGGGGGCGGATTGTGTCAATCATTTGCGCGGCATGTTCGCTTTTGCTCTATGGGATGAAGAAAAGCAGGCCTTGTTTTGTGCCCGTGACCGCTTTGGTATCAAACCATTCTATTATCATCGATCTGATGATACATTTTACTTTGCCTCCGAGCCAAAGGCTCTTTTGCCTTTCCTTGAGCATATCGAAACAGATTTGAATGGTTTCAAAGATTATCTGACCTTTCAGTTTTGTTTGGATGGCAAAACGCTGTTCAAGGGAATTAGTGAATTATTGCCTGCCCATACGCTGACAATCAAAGATGGAACCATTCAGATTCGCCGTTACTGGGAGGTGTTCTTCGAGCCAGATTACGATCATACTGCCAGGTATTTCGAGGAAAAACTGCGAGAATTGCTGGCCGATTCGGTGCGTTATCATTTGCGCAGCGATGTGCCTGTTGGCGCTTATGTGAGTGGTGGACTGGACTCCAGTACGATTGCCTCCATTGCGACCGATTACCAGCAACCGGGCGCAATGATGGGTTTTACAGGGAAGTTCTCCGCCTTTGGCGAAGAATTCGACGAGAGCCGCTATGCCCGCGCTTTGGCTGAACAAAAAGGATTCCAGTTATTTGAACAGGACATCACGGTCGAGGACTTCATTGCCAATATCCGCAAGGTGATTTACTACTTGGACTATCCTGTAGCAGGGCCTGGTTCTTTTCCCCAGTACATGGTGTCGCGTTTGGCCGCTCAATATCGTAAAGTCGTTCTCGGCGGACAGGGCGGCGATGAAATCTTCGGCGGGTATACCCGCTACCTGATCGCCTATTTCGAGCAGTGTATCAAAGGGGCCATCGAAGGCACGATGCACAGTGGGAACTTCGTCGTTACATACGAGTCCATCATCCCCAACCTGGTCGCTTTGCGCAATTACAAGCCGCTGTTACAGGAATTCTGGCGAGAAGGTTTGTTCGAATCGATGGACCGCCGTTATTTTCGTTTGATCAACCGCGCTCCCACGCTGGATACGGAAATCAACTGGTCGGTTTTAGAGCCATATTCTGCGCGGGAAACGTTCCTGCGAATTTTTCATGGGAACAACGTTCGCAAAGAGTCATATTTTGACTTGATGACTCACTTCGACTTCAAAACCCTCTTACCGGCCTTGTTACAGGTCGAAGATCGGATGAGCATGGCGCATGGACTCGAGTCGCGCGTTCCTTTGCTGGATCACCCCATCGTGGAATTGGCCGCGACCATTCCAGCCGACATCAAATTCAAAAATGGTAGAATGAAGCACATTTTGCGTGAGGTCGTCAAGCCTTATCTGCCCGAAGTCATTTTTCAAAGACAGGACAAAATGGGTTTCCCCACCCCTCTCTCTGTGTGGATTGCAGGAGAAGCGCGTGATTTCGTCCTGGATGTTTTTTCCAGTAAAAGGGCGCTCGAACGTGATTTGGTCAACAATCGCGAGGTCCTTCAAAGTTTGGATAAAGAACCTCGTTATGGGCGAAAGATATGGGGACTGCTGTCGCTTGAACTCTGGCAGCAGGAATTTCACGACCGTGAAGCAGAGTTCAAGAAACAAATAACTTGATTTGCCAAATTTCTCTGTGATCGTCTCAAAAATTTATAAACAGGAGTATGACAATGAAAGTATTAATCACTGGAGGTTCTGGGTTCATCGGTTCTCATCTGGCCGATAGGCTGTTGGCGCGCGGCGACGAAGTTTTGGTCATCGACAACTATGCGACTGGCCGCAGGGATAATCTCGAGCCGCGGGACGGTTTGAAGATCGTCGAGGGTACGATTGCAAACGCCGACCTGGTGAATCGTGCATTCGATGAGTTTGGCCCCGATTTGGTTGTTCATGCGGCTGCGTCATACAAGGACCCCCAAAACTGGGGCGAGGATGTCCGTACCAATGTGCTGGGTACGGTCAATGTGGTTCAGGCCAGCGAAAGATTGAACGTTCGTCGTCTCATCTACTTTCAGACAGCCTTATGTTATGGCCTGCATCCCGTCGAGCAACCGATTACATTGTATCATCCTATCAATCCTCAGGGCAGCAGTTATGCCATCAGCAAGACGGCGGGAGAGCATTATATCAGTTTGAGTAAATTGGATTTCATCTCGTTCCGTTTGGCCAATGCTTACGGCCCGCGCAATTTGAGTGGCCCGCTCCCCACTTTCTATCATCGCCTGACGAACCACAAAAAGTGTTTCGTTATGAACACGCGGCGCGATTTCATCTTCGTCGACGACCTGGTCGAGGTGGTTTTGAAGGCCATCGACGGCGCCGGAAACCGAGGCTATTACCATATCTCTTCCGGGCGCGATTATGCAATCAAAGAACTCTACGATGCCACCATCGAAGCGCTTGGGATTGTAGAAGAAGAGGAGGTGGAAGTTCGTGAGCGAAATCCAGATGATGTTTTTTCTATTCTGCTCGATCCTTCCAAAACGAATCAAGACTTTTCCTGGAAAGTCACCACGCCTTTGATGGATGGCGTGGCCCACGCCATCGAGTATTATCGGAAATTCGGCATCAGCGAGACGTATACACACCTGAAGCCTGTTTCGGAATGAGCGAGGAAATTATGGATGAATTCAAACAAGCAAAAGTCCTGGTAACTGGGGGCGCAGGTTTTGTAGGTAGCAATCTGGTGCAGGCTTTGCTTCTTCAGGAGGTCGAGCAAATTCATATTGTGGACAACTTGCTCTCTGCCGAGAGAGAGAACATTCCTTCAGACTCTCGCATCCGATTTGCTTTTGGATCGATTGCAGATGATCGAGTGTTGGCCACATTGGTTGATGAATATGATTATGTATTTCATCTCAGCACCTATCATGGGAATCAAAGTTCGATTGCCAATCCTCTCGCCGATCACGAAAACAACACGTTGACCACCCTAAAATTGTTGGAACATGTCAAACGGTTCAAGCGCTTGAAGAAATGGGTCTATTCTGCAGCCGGATGCGCGGTGGCAGAAAAAACGTTCAGTCAGGCCCACGCCACGCCGGAGGATGCGCCTATCTCGCTCAAAATGGACAGTCCCTATTCGATCTCGAAAATCATCGGCGAATTCTATGCGGTTTATTACCATGAACGGCACGGTATCCCAACCGTCCGGGCAAGATTCCAGAATGTATATGGGCCTGGCGAAATCTTGGGAGCGGGACAATGGCGCGGCACTCCCGCAACGGTGTGGCGCAACGTGACGCCCACTTTTATTTATCGGGCGCTCAAAGGTCTATCCTTGCCGGTTGAGGGGGATGGCAGCGCTTCGCGTGATTTCATCTACGTTAAGGATATCGTGGAGGGTTTGCTCCTTTGTGCCGTCAGGGGAACACCAGGCGATGTGTATAACCTGGCAAGCGGGAAAGAAACGACTATTTTGGAATTAGCCACCCTGATTAACCGCTTGACAAAAAACCCAGCCTCAATCGAATTCCGCCCGGCGCGTGACTGGGATCATTCGGGAAAGAGATTCGGCAGTACAAAGAAATCCAGGCGAACCATCGGATTCGAGGCAAAGACTTCCCTGGAAGATGGCCTGGAACAAACGATCGCCTGGACAAGGGAGAATCTGGCTTTTATCGAAACATGTATTCATAAACACGATGAAGCCATGAAAGCCTTCGTTGATTAGACTCTCCATGTGCGGCATCACTGGCCTTTGGAATCTTGACCATGAACCTGTCCAGCCGGACGGGTTAAGGCGTTTCACCGACGCGCTCTCCCATCGCGGGCCGGACGGGGACGGTTTCTACCTCGACCCTGACGCCAGCCTGGGCTTCGGGCATCGCCGTTTGGCCATCCTGGATATAACCGATAGCGGACGCCAGCCCATGTCGCACGCCGATGGGCGGTACTGGATCACGTACAACGGCGAAATTTATAATTTCCTGGGGCTTTGGTGCATAAATTGATGAGCAGGCACAATGCGCCCATCCATCTTCGCAAAGGTCAGGCAGTTTCTCCGGAAACGGGTACTTT
>FWPU01004893.1_pt1 | contig 30265 bp, 26 predicted proteins | sample 2228361 | NCBI WGS metagenome assembly FWPU01 (sample SAMEA103939777, study PRJEB20133) | metagenome | reverse complement strand
CTCCACCGAACAGTGTGATGTCACCGATGCTGATCTGTTTGTATATCTCTGGCAGTATCTGAATGAAGTCACGTGCGAATGCCTGTGGCGAGTAGTCACGTGCAGCCTCGAGAGTCTTTCTGATTCCTTCAGCCTGTGCAGCAGTGACTTTGGCAATTCTGTCCGCCTCTGTATCTGCGTCGGTATCATGTTCTATCTATCGTAGGTTCGGAGGGGGCTTCGATATCGTGTTCCATGTCACCCCCAATGTCATGATCTAGACTGATATCACTCTCGACATCGGCCTCGACCGAACCATCATAATCTAAGCCCTCCCCTGCGTCTGTATCAACATCAATATCGTGTTCTCCAACATCGGACAGTATCTCAAATAATCTGCCAAGTGCAAACATACCAAAAGTGTAGAACAGGCCGAAGAGAAACACACCTAGAGATATCTGTCTTAAAATCAGAGCAAAATCAACAATACCCTGCATATTATATGAGACCTCCTATACGACTCGCTTTGAAGCGATCTCTACTAACTTATTCTCATGAATCATTATAAATATGGGCCTCCTAAACGTGGACATTCCTTACTGCGCCTTATTGATAGAAATGAATACAATTACTGGACGTACTTGACATATAATTAGACACACAAGTTGCTTGGACGGTGCCTTAAACCAACTCAAGACTGTCAATCACTCGCTATCAGAGGGATACAACAGGACTTCAGAACATCCAAAATAAGTTAATATGTCCCCACAGTCAACATCTTTTAATTACTATTTGAGGTCTGATACATTTTGGGTTCAATTGGCAAGGTTGCAAGTCTTCTTGACAAGGTGAATATAAAGTACACACTAGAAAACAATGTGATCACAATGCGATGGAAGACTGATCACTTTGATGACCTGAAAATCAGAATCGTGACCAACCGCGACGAGTCCTGGCTCTATGTGGTTGCCCCCTTCACCAGTTTCAACCAGGTGGAAGAGAGCAGTAAACTAAAGTTTGCGTATGATATGTTGAAGGAATCATGGCGTGCAAATGGTGTAAAGTTTGCAATTGACGAGGATGACGACATAATTGTCATTGCCGAGACTAACGACACTGAGATCTCAGCTGAGGAGATTCGTACACTGGTCAGTCACGTAGTCCATGCATGTGACAAACTGTGGGAGATCTATCCCTCCTAGACACAATAGTTACAAGTCTTGCCCCCTCATATAAGAGGGGGCGTTCTTATTCACACGACAGTTTATTAAGTAGAATATTATGGCCGTCTAGAATGGGTAAACAGAATGGCTGCGAGTGGTATTAGCACTGTACCATTTCCTGCTGAGAAACGAGAACGTCTTGTTATGATATTTCATCCTCGACGTACAGGATTTCTAGTAGATTATATTATTGGTGCTGTTATAATTATGATTGGTTTCATATCTCTACTGCTCACTGCTGCATTTATGATAGAGCAGAACATGATCTCCTGGATATTGACTCTGAGCTCATTTTATGTGGGTTCATTAATCATGACTGTATCAGAGATACATCGCAAGTCTATTCTGTATATCATCACCACATGGAATATTAGGGTTCGACGTGGAGTCTTTCGAAAGAAGACTGTACGCGTCTTCTATAATCAGATAAGTGACATCCAAATCAAAGTTGATGACGAGAGAAGACGTATCTATATGGGCGATATAGAGGTCTATGCACATGGTGACTCTCAGAGACCGGCATTAGTCTATAGGGATGTGTACAGTCCAGACGGTATAAAAGAACTCATAACACGTTTTATCAAGACGACACCAGTCCCTCCAGACTGGGCACACATTCTGGCTGAACATTAACGCTACAACTGATTGTCCGGCGACTAACCCCCGTAATGAATGGTCCGCCAAGAAGTCAATATAAAACTGTCATGCTTTTGAAAATGGGCTGAATTATAACGACATCATAATCGGAATTGGTAGAGTATGTAGTGGGTCTCTGACAAGACTGTCAGTAAGACTCAATAGGGTCAATGAATAATCATGTGTGTTTCTACGAAGATTGATAAGATGTGCACCTATGAAGACAGATGGATATGATGAGACGGGCAATAATTCGATATAAGACTGACATGGGTGAAGATTTGGAGACACAGATAGACTCTTCTGTTAACAGAGTCGAACTTGAGGGTCTTGATATCGCCAGCATTGATCTCTCTGCGTTAGCATCAATGAATAGTCTCGAAGAACTCTCTCTCAAAAACAATCGCATGACACAGATTGATCTTCGTCCATTGAGTCACTGTCGTTCTCTTCGTGCGATAGATATCTCATTCAACAGGCTAGAATACATCATACCAATGTATCTACCCAATGGACCACAATTTGAGTCAATCGACCTGTCAGGAACCACGGGTACTACTGTAAAAGTCAGTGAACTGATACCAGGCAATGAGTTGCGGTGGTTCTACGCTCAACATAACCTACTCAAAGAGTTAGATCTCTCTTGGCTGATAGCCTCTAGAGACTTAGAATACCTTGTCGTATCGAACAATCAGATTCGGCACATCAATCTTCGACCGCTCATGTGTACTCCACGACTAAGATATCTGCTTCTGAACAACAATCCTATTGATACCCTTGATGTCACCCCTCTATTCTATCTCTATGATCTTGAGGCATTCTCGGTAGATGTAGATGTCAGACTTGTGGCGGACAGACGATTTCGTTATGGACCGGACCAACCACTTCACATAGCAAAGATAGTTCACAAGATTGAGTGGGTCTGAATTATAACAAGTGCCTCACATGCAAGTCTAGTGATGGCAAATGGCACAGATGACCAACCTATAGATGAGATCCTTTACGAGGCTATATTTGTCATTCATAGTCGGCATATTTCTTGTCAATAATAGGGTGTGTCATACGTTGGCAATACGAGACCTAATCTTTAATGTAGAATAGGCAGTCTTCAGAATGACCACCGAAGAAGAACTGACCGCCCGACTCACTGTCAAGTTTGCAGGTTGTCTCCAGGAACTACAAGACAAGTGGGCAAAGCGGCTGGAGGCGTACTTTGCTCGACTTGAGTCGCTTGTAGATGGAGACTGGTTTGGATTTGATGACCTTCCTGCAATCATAAGAGAATCGAGAGCGGCCGCAAGAGAGGCACTTGATGGACTTGGAGGGGATCTGTGTGCAGAACTTGTTCGTGAATCGAGTGGTCTCATTGCCAGATACGAGTCCGAGCGTGCTGTATTGGTCAGACAGCTATCACAGGCTCGTGAGGAGACTGCAAGGGCTCTGAGTCTAGATACGACGGGATTAGGACGACAGAACCTGGAACTGGTCTCGATCATAAAGTCCCTGCCAGAGTTTCAGGTTCTTGCAACCATTGAGCGACTAAAAGAGTCCACGTACGATATACTGACAAGAGAGACCGGCCAGAAGAGAAGTGCCCTCACAAAGGTAGTCAAGTCGCTTGCAGACCGTGGCTACGTCCAGATCATTACACGTGACCGCAAACAGGTCATCTGTTTCAAGTCTGCACCTTGGTGACGTACTCAAGGTATGAAATAGTCTCATTAAAATGATCCACGAGTCATCGAAACAGGTTGTCTGAACCGGTTCTGAGAATATCTTGGAGCGTCCCATGTCCGGGCACATATGGTACAGACCGTATCAAGACAGCGGGTATGGCCTCGTCCGCCTGTCCCATGAGAAGTTCTGCTGCTGAGGCCAGTTCATCCGCCAGACATATCAACTTGGATCGGATTATGCGGCCGTAGAGGTCGGTCTGTCCGGCGTGGTCTATAAAGGGCAACATACCATAGATGCCGACCGCCACATTCACAGCACCCTGACGCCATGGTCGTCCTTGAGTATCTGATATAATGACTGGTATCAAAAGGCCAAATTCACGTTCCAGATGACGACCAATTCGTTCTGCTGATAAATCAGGACTCTTTGGCAGAATGAGCATATGACCGGGTGGTGCGTTACTGTGGTCGACAGCGGAGTAGTCTGTGATGATACCATGACGTGTCTTTGTGATCAACACAGGTGACTCTCTAAGGACCTCAACAGCCTCTCTCAGAGCCAGTTCCACCCTCTTTGGATCCATTGAGTTACGTTGTGCAATCTTCATTGCCCGTTCTGATATCTCCAGGTCCTTCTCGCAATAGATGGCGTTCTCTGCCACTGAGACAATAGTATGACTGACAACTAATACATCACCGGTCTGGGGAATAATCATATTGTCACGAATGGCGGCGCAGAGTATACTGGGCAGGTCATCGCCTGTATTTATGATAGGGATGCCTCGCAGAGGACATATCTGCATTCTTCGCATTGGACTCACACAGTCTACCATAGATTCATAGATGACAATTCTACTCTGCTCACACACGCCTTTTCAATCCTATCTATAGATTATAGACACGAAATCCTTTTGATACCACTCACACAAAAAGAGGAATAATTGGAGTGAATCAGATGTTCATCTCAAGACCGGAAACATATCCTATAGACCAGATGATTGATGTTGCATCAGGACGAACAAGAGCCGATATTGTACTGAAGAACGCTCGGGTAGTCAATGTATTCACTGGCGAGATCGAGAAGGGCGATGTGGCAATCTGCAAGAACTTCATTGCAGGAATCGGGGAGTACTCTGGAGACCAGACGTTTGATGTGAAAGGCAAGTATGTTGCCCCGTCATTCATAGATGGTCATGTACATGTCGAGTCGTCAATGGTGATGCCCCTTCAGTATGCTCGTGCAGTTGTTCCACATGGTACGGGTGCTGTAGTAGCGGATCCACACGAGATTGCCAATGTCTTAGGGATGGAGGGTATCATGTATATGTCGAAGAGTATGCGTGGAGGACCACTTGAGTTCTACATAATGATTCCCTCTTGTGTACCCTCGACCGATCTTGAGACCAATGGTGTCACGCTTGACGTTCTTGATGTGAAACCTCTGATCACAGAGCACTATGTATTGGGACTGGCGGAGGCGATGAACTATCCTGGAGTGATATATCGGGATCCAGAGATTCTTGCGAAGATCAGTGTGACCCTTCAGAGAGGCAAGAGTGTGGATGGACATGCACCTGGTATCACAGGTCATGACCTCAATGCATATGCGGCTGCGAGAATCACATCAGAGCACGAGTGTACCACGCTAGAAGAGGCAAGAGAAAAGCTGGCTCGGGGGATGCATATTCACATTAGAGAGGGCTCAACAGCAAAGAATCTGCGTGAACTTGTGCGACTCATCACACCGGAGACCGCCATGTTCTGCAGCTTTGTTACAGATGACAGAAACACACTGGACCTGCTGACAAAGGGACACATCGACAGTATGCTTAGAGACGCTGTGGCAATGGGCCTAGATCCTATTCTTGCCATCAAAGTTGCTACCATCTCCACTGCGACCCACTATGGAATGAGGTATGTTGGAGCAGTCGCACCGGGTTATCAGGCGGACCTTGTTGTGTTGGACTCCCTGAAAAAGTTCAGAGCTCAGATGGTCTTTAAACAGGGACACCTTGTTGCAATGGACGGAAAGATGGTGGATGAGTTTGGAGTCAGACAGCAGCCGCGTCTGAGGCGTTCTGTGAACATTCACTGGCTTGAACCAGAGGACTTTGATGTACGATCGAGAGGTACACACATGAACGTCATAGGCATGATTCCAAACCAGATTGTGACTGAGCGGTTGATTGAGGAGGCGACCGTACGCGATGGACTTGTCGTGCCGGACGTTGACAGGGATATTGCCAAGGTCACAGTGATCGAACGACACAATGCATCCAAAATACGTGCTATAGGATTTGTAAAGGGAACTGGTATCAAAGAGGGTGCTATGGTCTCTTCCGTTGCGCATGACAGTCATAACATAATTGCTGTTGCAACTAATGACCACGATCTTATTGAGGCCGCAGTTCAAATTGTACGTATGCAGGGTGGTATTGCAATCGTATCTAATGAAGAGGTGATAGCCTCGCTCCCACTACCTATTGCAGGACTTATGTCTGACCGTCCCATTGAAGAGGTCAGTGAAAACCTCAAACAACTCAAAGATGCAGCTCATAAAATAGGTAGCACTCTGGACGAGCCGTTTATGGCAATGGCGTTCCTGTCTCTACCAGTGATACCAAAACTGAAGATAACGGACCTGGGGCTTGTGGATGTGACTAGGTTTAGAGTGATCGACCTGTTTGATGTGGAGAACTGAGGATGAACAGCGAATCTTCATCAGTCTCAGCTGAACACCATCTCTTTTCAACAAGGCATGGCGGATAAGCCGACCTGTCTTCCCTCTGGTCTCAGCTGAACACCATCTCTTTTCAACCCTACGTCTAGTCTGATTGCAACCGAGGGAATTTTTACTATATTCTCCTAAACAAGTGTTATGGTGGTTGCTTTTTAGGGGTGTCTCAAAAACTGTTGGTTATGTAAGGCGTTTCGAAAAATCGACAGGTACGTGGTAGTTCACACAATAAATTTCGTCTCACCGCGATCCACGCCGACGACAGTACGTCGGAGGAGTTCTTTAGAGTGGAGTAGATATACAATTATGGAGTCATATTCCTCAACGGACATGAGTCAACATTGAAACGAGAGAGATCTCAGAGATAGATCCCTCGAAGTGTGAGTTTTGTACCCAGAAGAGGTAGCGTCGAAACAGTTCTCTGACGTAAAGTATTGATCTCCTAGACGTAGGCATTCCATACATATGTTTCATTGATAGAAATGAATATTACTGGACGTACTAGACATAGAATCAGTCACATAAGTTGCTTGAGCAGTGCCTTAAAACAACACAATACTGTCGATCACCCGTTATCAGAAGGGTGCAATAGACCTTCAAATAGCCGTTATTTTGCTACTTATCAATAGTTGTGCATCAGCAAACTGCCGGCGTTTCTTGTACCCCACACCTATTGCAGCGATAGCACCAAAGAACACCATCACAGTGGCTGCACTAAAGGCTATCAGAAACAGTTCCCACAGAATTGGATCCGGATATGAAAGCAGGTTGAATACCATACCACGTATGACTAGAAAGACTGCCTCTAGTATTAGTACGAAGAGGAGGATAATACCTGAGGACATCTGCTGTTCATGAATGTAGGTCTGAAGTGCCACCTGCAAAATGACCGCGGCCATTAAATTTCCGAAGATTCCTAGAATAACAATCATGTCGCCGGGCAGAAAGAAACGAGGAAGATTGCCTGGCGTGAGCCCCCATACTGTACCGTACTGAACGTATAACATTGCGATTACAAAGATCATCTCGAATATCATAAAGAGTAGTCCGCCGGCACCATTGACTTTGAGAATCACGTCATCGATCTTGTCTGCCCACTTCATGTCTGTGAGTCGAAGGTATTCGACGTTCAGTGGTTGTGCCCATGCACTCTTCTCGCGACATTGAGGTCGCGTACAGTTGACGATTGTGAGAAGTTTTCCACCGTAGTCACCAACACGTTGCTCCATACACTGCTCACATACAAGATCGCCACAGACATTGCAGATCCCCTTTGCAAGCGTACCATGATGATTTACACAGTCTCGACTCTGACTTGAACCGAGGACTGGACTTGCACAATACTCACACCTGTTGGCCTTGTCGTCATGAGTGACCACCACTTGTCCACCACATACAGGACACATTATTGTTGTTGGTTCCTCTTTTGCCGGACTCATCCGCTTCGCCTCCCCTTGTGCAGTACTTTCGTATTAGGTGTTTTTTCTTCCGGTACATCTTCTTTTTGCGTCGAGTCCGCAGACTGCCATGGCTGTAGAATATCGCGTCCGGGAATCATAGTGGTCGCGGGTGTCTTCTTTTGAATCAGTGCCCTCTGTCGTGCCTCATCAAGTGTAACAAAGTCCGTACGACGTATTATTCGTACTGCTTCAATAGCAACCCCCACAAGGCCTACATAAAATAGGATGGGGATTATCACGATGGCACCAAGCAACATTAGAACGAACACCGCCAGAGGTATCGCAATTATAACAAGCAATATTACAAGAATAGCTGCACCAGCATTGTCACCACTGGCGCGGCCAGCTGAATGACCTACCGCACGCAACATATTGGGAATCGCTCTGAGTACATATTTCATTGCATGTCCGTACATACCAAGAAAACGTCTGTAGGTCTTGAACACCCTATTGAATCGACCACCAGCACGTGCAAACAGTTGGTCAATGGGAATGACCAGCGAGGTTGTTGTCACTGCAGGTCGGTATCGTCCCTCAAAGCATTCCTCGCACAAAAAGATCACTGAGCCCCGCCATCGTTCATCTACAGGTGGTTCTTGAGCAGTCAGGCATCGTCGACAGTAGTGAAGCCCACAGACTGCACAACTTGTGGCAGATAAGAATTCAGGATGATTCTCACATGGACGGAAGACACTACTGACTCCGAATCTCACACCACAGAAATCACAACGAACAGTATTGTCAGTCTTGACTTCTGTGATGGAGGTGGCGCCTCCACAGTTGGGACAGAGTATTGCCATACCCTTAACAGTAGTGACTCTACGTGCACCCAACACTTGTTGAGCCTCAGCATCACTCAGTTCTGTGGTACCATCAGCTGCAAGTAGATGTGGTGACAGAGGTATCATCATCCGACGTGCTCGGAGGATTCTGGCCTCCCTGCGTCTTCGTTCCACGTGTACACCTGGTGGTGGCACCACAGCATTCCAATTCACGATCAGATATATTACGAATATACTCTGGATTACAAGGATACCTGCTGCGAGATTACCCACATACACATCCAGTATCAGATCGAACATTGGTACACGCCAATGATAGCCAATCCCTCTATTTATCAAAAATAGACCAGTCAGAAGGACTGCTATGAGACTATAGAGTACCTGTGCAATTACAGCATTCCGTCTTAGATCATCGACATAGTTGCCGATGACAAGACAAGGTAATGCAATCCCAAAGAAGACCGCAGCAGCATAGATTAGTCCAACCCCGGATAGTTCAGGTATGCCAACCAGCCATGCATAGAGTAGCCCCCCAGTTGCAACCAGTCCAAATACACCAAATAGCATCTGCGTGAACCCAATGAACCGGAGGGGGCGTGGTCTATCAAAGATCGTGATCTCCCCAGACATAGAATCATCATATTTTAACACCTATAATGTGCTATAACTCTTATGGTAATTATTTTATTATGTACAGTGAGTGAGTCTTGTACGTATGTCTTGTACAAGTCACATCTAATGTGAGTCAAGCAGATACAAGTACTATTTCAGATGTGTCCACACCTCAGTATGTACCTGAGTTGATCTAGCGTAGAGATTTTCCATCGTTAATAGGGAACGTATGTTAAGATATACCATACCTTACCCATGAGTTCATAAGCAAACCATGACTAATGTAATCATTGTCCAGAGGAGACTCACCAAATAGTTCTCCGTATTAAGGGGATTGAAAGAAAAATAGATGGGTGTCTTCCAGGATAGATGAGGCACTGATTAAACAGTGGTTGATACCGAGAATATTGATTCTCTTGTGAACCGTGGATTTGGTGATACAAAACTCGTTCCAGAAGGCGACGAGGATACAGACATTGTTGATAGAGTCAAGACCGCACTAGAAATGACAGATGGCATAGAGATTGCACGTCGTTATCTTGTAATGAACGCCTTTGATGGTGCCTTGACCATGCTCGGTCTGATCTTTGGCGGCCTCACCGTCATGAACACAATCGGTTCAGAGTTAATATTTAATGCCGTTATACTTGCCGGAGTCGGTAGCAGTGTCGCAATGGCTATTTCAGGTTTCTCTGGCTGTTACTTGACAGAGAGTGCAGAACGACAACGTGATGTCTATGAGTTTCGCCAGTCCAAAATTCCAAGAAGAGTATCACCTTTAGAATATCACAATGCATCAAGGATGACTACTATAGTTGTCGCGTTGATTGATGGTCTTGCACCAGCAGTGGCTGCATTTATAATAATGCTGCCACTATTCATTGCGACACTAGGTATTCTGGACTACTGGTCTGCCACTATGTTAGCAGTAATGATCTGTATGACAGAACTGTTCATTCTGGGTACTTTCCTTGGAAAAGTGTCAAGGGGCTCTAAGTTGATATATGGTGCGAAGACGCTAGCAACAGGGATTGGAACAGCAACAATAATGTTAATCATTGCCTTATTGACAGGCGCAAGACCATGAATTCACTGGAGACACTTCCAAGAGTCAGACTCACATTCCTTCCAACACCAGTTCACAGAATGGAGAATCTCGGCCGCTCTATTGGTCTGAGAGAACTGTGGATCAAACGGGATGACCTCACTGGGGTCGAGTTTGGAGGAAATAAGACAAGAAAACTGGAGTTTGTAGTCGCGGATGCTTTGAAGAAGGGCTGTGACATACTAGTGACAGTTGGTGCAGTACAGAGCAACTCGTGTAGACAGACTGCTGCGGCAGCGGCTAGACATGGCCTCCGATGTCTACTTCTACTGGCTGGACCAGAGCCTCAACAGTATCAGGGCAACCTGCTTCTTGATGCGCTCATGGGTGCGGAACTAAAGTTCTTTCCCGAGGAGACCTTCATGACACTCACTGAACGGCTCCCAGTGATATTGGAGACCCTCGAAGAACTTGGTCTGAGACCCTACGCCATACCTGCAGGAGTATTCACACCATTGGGCAGTATGGGTTATGTGATGGCAATGTATGAACTTAAGAGGCAGCTGGATGAGTTGCACATCTCTCTTGAGAAGATAGTCATGACCTCTAGCACAGGGGGTACATTGGCAGGTATGGCAGTGGGTGCACACCTTGCGGGTATTGATGCAGAGATAGTCTCATTCTGCGTGTTTGATAATGCAGAGGTGACACATGCTAGAGTCAAGAGTATGATCTCACGGATGGCGCAAGAATATCCTGAACTGGGTATAAACACTGAACTGAACAACTTTACAGTCGACGACAGATTCCTGGGCGCGGGTTACGGCATTGTTGATGATGGTGTTAAGACTGCAATTGATATGTTTGCTAAGATGGAGGGCATAATTCTAGATCCCGTATATACAGCACGCAGTGCACTGGGACTCATTAGGATGGCATTACAGAACGAGATAGAATCAGACACCCCTATACTCTATTGGCACACTGGTGGACAACCTGCACTATTTGCACATGACCACTTTAACATCCTTGAATAGATGAATGAACTATTACGAATAGACCATATCGTCGGCTAACACAGCTAGCAAATTTCAATATAGCCCAACTTCATACATCTAGTCCAGCTGACACTGCTAGGAACGACACTGCCCGTGTCGGATTGTCAACAAGTGAATCCTGGTCGCTCACTGAGTCTCTTGTCATGTGACTCAATCACCCAGAAATAGTACGCACAGACGTAGTCTTTATGCTCGTTCAGAGTGAGCATACTATTTGAGAACAAAGCATGCATGAATGCAGCAAAACGATACAATGGTTCGCCAGGAGCAATTATCTGTGCAATACAGTTTAGCTGATAGCTGTGCCCCTCACTCAGACCAGCACCACGCCATCTGAAGTGTAGTGTGACCCGGGGATCTCTCAAAATACATGAATATGTGGCTGTACCGTAAATCTCTACAGCACATAGACGAAATCTGTCAATCTGCCGCTCATCAGATAGAAGACGACGGTAGAGATCAATTCTATCATCGATTGTGTTCTCTATAGGAACGCCTTGCCATGCCAACATTGTTCCCTCTAGATTATCAATCGATTCCTCAATCTTTGTGTCACTGAGAGTCAGAAAACTGTTCTTTGTGGCAGTATTAATAGGAAAAGTCCTAGTCAGATTCGTAGTACAGACTACTGGTTGCATCAGACCAGACATATGCAGACGATCCAGACGCTCCTCGGAACTACCCGTGCCATCAACAGCATTCATCATTGCCTGAAAGAGAGGGTCCGGTATCGGATTCAATGGATAAGATGAAATGACACCGCCATGGCTCACCTCAACCTTTCTCAGTTCACGGTCGATGAATCTCACAGAGGAACTGGTTGTGGAATGCATAATGCACACTCCAATTTGAATTCAAAATACCAATATGTACCAATAAGAGTATCTATGAACGATTGAGGTAGTGACACACCTGCGGTTATCTTGATTTGTGACTGACCACCACCAATGTGTTTGTCAGTGCACAGCATAGCATTAATTATCATTACATCATGAAAAGCCACATAAGGACACTAATCGAGAATAGACTGTTTATGAGAGGACTACGTCATGACCGCGTCCATCGAGACGTTTGAGATTGATTCACAGGCGAAGATAATAACTATACAGGAGAATCTCCATAAGACAGACACTACCAAGGTCCTAGTCTATATAGACCACCCTAACAAGGTCATCTATATATGGAGAGGGAATGAGGCAGGAGTCTTAAAGAAATTAGTTGGAACACGTGTAGCAGCAGCTCTGAGCCATAAATATCCAGACTATAAAATAAGACCAATAGCAGAGGGAAACGAACCCGCATCCTTCAGACATCTTCTTGAAGAGAACTGACCGTATATGCTGAAGTCATTATCTCACTTAGTGGTAATGAACTGAGTTCATCTCAACTCCACTTCTAGTGAGTGAGGATGACTCATCAATAAACCCGCACTTGAAAAGAGTGTCACAAGTGTGTCGCCAACATCTCAAAAGAGGACCAGACACTATAAATTTGTATTGGGACACCTCATGAATTATAAACAGTAATAACGATAAGAGGTCATGTGTATTATCAAGTTGGCATCTGACCTTGTACGACAAGAGAGCTTATCTCAAACATGTCAAAAACATAAACCGTGGACTTAGAGCAAGAACCGAGATATTACAACACATCGACCGTATTGGTACTGCATCTGCACAACAGATTGCACGAGCGGTCCGTCTCAGTCCTATCACTATAAGATATCATCTACGAAATCTATCAAGAAGTGGTGTTGTCAGATACAGTAGATCCAATAGGGGTTGGAGAACCACACCACAGACACAGACTCAGCTTGATGAGTTCTGGGACTCGAAAAAGTAGGTGAGATGCCCACTCCATGACATTATAATAGACAGTTTCCCAGACCATATTCATATAGTATTGGGTTTGTTAGTAAATTGTTATAATATGAATCATTCATTTAATAAATTCATATTAGTATAAAAACGATTACCTTTTTTAAGTAATTTCAATCAAATATTCTGCCAATTGCATTGGCAAGGATGTGATAGTAACGAAATACATACCACGCATTTTACTAGTTATGGCTTTTGTCACTATGTTTCAGATGAATATGGTTGCAGCCGCCACCTCCCAAGGACTGTCTTGGGGATTTGTAGTGGGAGATCAGTTCAATTATCAGATGAAGCTAATAGATATTGATGAAGCTGACACCATAGATGAGGGAATATACATTAAGGTCAACGAACGTCCAGATATTCCCAACATTGTCACTAACTGGTCCCAGATACCTATTATAACAATAGAGATCAACTTCAACAATGGCACAAGTATAGGCATTCTCGGACTTGTCTTATATCCCCTGGTCATCTATTATGGCGGATTGTTTGCACTTCCAATAGGCAACTTTTCGTTGATACAAAAACTGCATAGTGACCAAGGACTGGAGAATCTCACTTACATCAACACATACTACTATTGGGGTGTGAAATATGAGGGGCAAGCAAGCGGCAATACAATCTCAGGTTTTGCGACTTATCTAAAGTCTGACGGATTTCTTGCCAAATATACACTCACTGCCAGAAACAGCACTCATACTTTAGGAGAGGTCTCGGTCATCAGAAAGGGACTTCCATCAGATTTACAGGACACTCTGATGAGCAATATACTTCTCATTGGTGCTGGCGTAGTGGCCTTGATCATAATTGGAGCGATAGTCTGCAAGAAGAAATAGCATAGTGAGAGGGTAACCCCCTCTCCAACTTTTTTTCCTATAATTACTAGAACTTCACTCACCAGAGAGTGATTCAGGCTAATAGGCGGGACCACAGCTGTTCTGTGTTGCGTCTGGCGATATCTGATACGTATTGTTCACTTCTTAGCACCAGTCGTGTATCATCAACCACAATGTGACCATTGACAAGAACTGTTCTCACGTCACGTCCCGAAAATGTGTTAACAATGTGTCCTACAACTGATGCTGCAGTCACTGGTGTTGGTGCTCTATGAGCATCGATGACTGTTACGTCAGCAAGTTTGCCTGCCTCAAGGCTACCGATCCGGTCATTGACACCATAGCTTCTTGCAGCATCAATGGTGGACATTCGGAGGACGTCAAGAGGTCCTATTATACTGGGGTCACGCATTACAAGCCTGTGTACAGTGAGTGCACAGCGCATGTTCTCAAAGGGGTCGAATATCCAGCCATCATTACCGAGTCCCACACAGACACCTTGTGCCAGCATTCGTGGTACTGGTGCAGTTCCAACTGCATTGAGCATGTTGGACATTGGGTTGTGAGCAACACTGCAACCTGATGATGCCATGAGTTCAATCTCATGATCATTGACATGTACACAGTGCGCCAGCACAGTTCGTGGTCGCAATACACCTAGACGGTTCAGTCGTTCAACAGTACGTTCACCATGTCGCTCTAGATTATGGTACAGGTCAACAAGTCCCTCTGAGGTGTGTATCGTCAAGGGGATGTCTAGCTCAGATGCGGCATCTGCAGCTCTCTGTATCAGTTCATCACTGACCGTGAAGGATGCATGTACACTCATCATAGCCGACACATTGTCATCCGAACGTAGAGATCGTGCAAATCTGATGTTCTCCCGGAGTCCTTGTTCACCCTCACTCGAATTATGGCGCTCGGTGACCTCAAACGAGAGCATTGAACGAATGCCCAGCTCTCTTGTTGCGCGAGCAATCGCATCAAGACTGCCATTGATCGAGTTAGGTCCGGAGTATGTGTCTGCAAAGAATGTGGAACCACTGAGAAGCATCTCGGCAGAGGCGGCGAGCGCACTGGCATATGCATCCTCTACCGTGAGCACCTCATCCAACGGCCACCATACTCTCTGGAGCACCTGTGCAAAGTCGGTTGGTGGCTCGATTCTCAATGGACAACCTCTGAGTAGAATCCCATACAGATGTGTATGCGCAGTGACTATGCCGGGCATGACCACATTACCCGTTGCATCAATCACATGGTCTGCGCTTCTCATGGAGACATCTCTACCGACCTCTACTATTCGTTCTCCCTCAATGTATACTGAACCGTTCTCTATCACAGTATTGCGACTGTCACAAGTGACAACTACTCCGTTTCTGATGAGTATACTCTTCAACGGTCAATCAACTCGTCTGATGTTATCACAGATATGACAGATTAGCCTTCCCACAGTGACTAAAGACTCAAGTCAACATATCGGAGCCTATTACGACCAGACTTGTAGATGAGTCCATCTCGCTCCAGTTGTCGGATTGCAGTCTCAAAATCATGCTCGTTCAGTCCCTTTTTAAGTGCCTTACGTCGTAGTTCACTCTCTGCAATATCTTTAGACTCAGCATTCGAAGACACCTGTTTCAGAAGCGAGATCACTATGTCGACGGGACTGCCACTACTATCAATGGCCGCTGATGTCTTGGCCTGATCTTCGATCACATGTTCAATGTCTTCTGGAAGGCCTATATCGTTTTCACCATTGTTGTCACTCGCTGTATCTTCTAGTACGGTCTCAGTCTTATCTTCAGTCATATTATCGTGTTGCTCGCCAGAATCAGTCTGAGAAGAGGTCTCAGCAGTGTCATGTGAGTGTTCTTCACTGTTCAGACTTGAGAATGCAGCCTGTCGCTTTTTGAGAAGCAATGCGAGCAGTTCTGAACGGGACGACGGAGACTGTGTACCAGAGGACTGTATAGAACGTGATAGTTCTGTGAGTGTGATTCCGCGTTCATGAATGCTGCGTGACTCTTGAGCAGCCTCTTCATCTGTGAAAACGGGAAATACCGTTCTGTCTGGTATCTCTAGACCTAACCATGATGTGTCGATATCTTTCTGAGTAGGCGTTGCCTCAAGCATCTGCTTTCTGAATTTTCGCATGAGCCGTTCTCGCTGTGTGTCGATGTCACAGTCTGAACAGGCATGAATGCCTAATAATAGCATCAGACGCTCTGCACTGCTTCTCACTCGTGTATGTGAATCAGCTGCAAGAAACTCAAGTACACGAAGAAGTGCAGTGAACCGCGACTTTGAGATATCAATACTGTCAGCAAAGGACTGCTTTACACGCCAGTCTGAATCGCTCACTATCTCCATAACTACTCCTGCAGTAGTGATGATGCCCACCCTGCCAACACCCATTGCAATCTCCACACGTTCTTGCCAAGTGGCCTGTTTGAGATAGGGCATGATGAGTTGAATAGTCTTAGAGTCAATCACACTCATTATATGTGGTAGCAGATCGCGTCTTCGTGTTGAGGACTCCCTAATCAGAACTTTGAGTATCTGTACTCGGACGGTATCAGGAAATACTCTCAATTTCTGAATAGAACCCGGAACAAGGGACTCAATATGTCTTTGAATCTTCTCGATGACCCATTTTTGGCCCTTTGGACACAGATACGCCATTATCCCAAACACTGTGGGTTGATGTTCATGACTCAGTCTTGCAAGTCCGTCGATCCAATAGGTCTGTTCTAAGGGATGTCTGGGACCACCGCTTGCCTGAAAGGACTCTTCAATTAACAGCAGCACCTGTTCGGTCTCGGCGGGATTGATTGACTCGAATGCTCTAAATAAAGTCTGTATATATTCACCATAGACGTTCTTTGCAACTGTTCTAATGGCAAGACGCATCATGGTGGGTTCATCAGTGTTCAGCTGACTGATTGCCTTTGCAAGTAGAGACTTGCCATTTGGACAGGCCATCATCTTACCAGCAGCAGTGTACACCCGACCATAGTCTGAAGAGTCAAGGTCTGAAGAGATCCGCCGAAGTTCATCGACCTTCTTTTTCTCCAGTGCATCAAGATCGGGTCGTTCGCGCTCCGGCATCAGTCTACCTCCCCACTATTGACAACTGTACTCTCTGTGTCATCCTTCTTCTTACGCCGTCTTGTGGTACGCTTTTTACTAGTCTGCTGCTCAGAGGAGACCTTTTTCTCCTGTGACTCGTCTGAGGAGAGATATTCTGTGAGCGGCAGTTGGACAGTCTTGGATCCATCCACCGCCGAGGTGGAGGTGCCCTGAATTGGTCTCGGTTGGTGTTCAATAGCTTGGGTTGTTGTTGTATCAGACGCACTCACCAGTTCTCCATCGAGAGTGACCTGTACATAATCTGTGGTATGCGGCACATCTGCAATAGATTCAGTCTCGAGCTCTACAAGTAACTGTTCGTATTTCTCAAGGAGCTGAGATGCGCGTGGGTCATCACAGCGTATCTCGTTAATCTTTATGTCAAGTTGTCGTAGCAGTCGTGCACCATGGACAGAGCGTGCTAGCCGCTTGAGATCAAGCATTGTACCATCTGTCTTTGGCCGTGCCTGCTGATATTGCTCGAGTTGTGCCTGTTGTAGAGCTGCAGCCGCCTGTGGAAAATCATCATGTAGAAGACCACTCACTACGAGGTGTTCAAGTCGCTTCTTATTGATCTTGTCCATGACCTGCTCTAATAGATATGCTCGTGCTCTCTGTCGTCCCTCATTCCAACTCTCTGCAGACAGTATCATCTCTAGTAGTTCTCTCGTCTTCACATCAAGTGCAAGACTCAAAGAATGTGTACGAAGCGCAGCAAATACCGAGTCCCTGAGTAAGAGTAACGTCTCAGCCAGTTGTTTCTCAGACTGTAAAACAGGTCCCTCAGACTTTAGTGTTGCATAGACTCTATGCCACGGATGACGTTCCTTTTCTCTCCAATATCCCTTGAATGATTCAACTATGGCAGCAATATCACCTCGTCTGCACATATCACATATACTGAGTATGAATGTCATCTCTAAGGAGGGTGCAGACGTAGACATTGTCCGTGAATTCGCCTCTGAGTTGTCAGTGACTATTTTGTGCTATATCCCTTTTCTGTTGTTGTATTCCTCTTAACTATCTCGTATTATCTTATCTTGTATCATTGGACTATGTATCTATAACATACTAACAAGATAAGGCATCGATGTGTACGGCCTGAGGAGAACGGCTATTCATACTGTAAGTACTATCACAGAAGTATTACTCAAGATTTAGAGACGAGAATCAGACCTGTGATAAAAAAGATTAGTGCGAGCCCTAATGGACTCGCACGGTCTATGAATATGCTACTTGGTCTTTCTCTTACTTGCAGAACTTGCACTCTTGGCCTTTGGCGGTGGAGTCTGTGAGGAACTACGCCTTCTGTATACCACTGCCCCAATGCCAACCAATGCCACTGCACCAACTATGAGCAGAATAAGCATGGTATCTGGAGTCCATGGGGGGGTAGTAGTTGTCGTTGGCGTTGTCGTTGTTGTTGCCGGTAGAACTCGTACTAAGACAGTATCCTCTGCATAGTTACCGGTCCAGTCATACACACGTATCACATAGACATAGACACCCGCACCAAGACCATCAACATTGGCAGTGATTGGAGCCCCAGTCCATGTGGTTGAAACAACTGTTGTTCCATTTCTTGTGACCATGTATGATGCAGGATGGTAGCTCTGAGCAGTCCATGTGATTGAGTGTCCTGTAGTACCAGCATTGTACTCTACGTCTGCAGGGCTATTGATTGTAGGTCGCAACATATAGGCAATCAGATTTACCCAGAACTCAAAGTTGTCCGTGTTGTACGAGTCATCAGTATCTGTCGCAAACTGGTCAATCAGGTAGCCTATGTAGAGGGTCTGGTGATCATTACGTTCCACAATCAATGACTTGTTCGCAGTGGGTGCTTGAGTATGACCTCCAAGACTTGTTGCATTACTAAATACTTGCAGGTCACTTCCCACTGTACCATAGTCAATTGTTGAGTTGAAGTAGGACACACCACGTTCAACGGGTTTGTTGAAGATAGGATGACCAGGTTCCCATATGTAGACAGGATCTGGAATCGATATGTACGATAAGGGGCGGACTCCAAGAAGTGGCCATAATGGATGCGATGCGTGATTATATGCCCAGTAGTACGACATCAACAGTTGTCCACCATCACTAACATATCTTGCAAGACCATCTAGACTGGATAGGAGATTAGTCCATGGTGCATCCACGACCACAAGATTCCAATCTTGGTGGTATAGTGACCAGTTCAGTATAGTATTTGTAAAGACATGCTGAAACTTCAGTCCGAGTTCACGAATCGCTCTCACAACAGGTGTCCGGAGATAGTTCACACTATGGGGCTCATCTGTATACACAAGAATGTCTGCACTTGCTGCAGCCAGCCATTTCATAATGTTTATACTGTATAGTCTGTTATCAAGAGAGTCTATTCGGTCATTATCCTGCGTGTTAATATCGGCCTGGAGGACTATGCGCCCATTGTTATATGTATCAATTGCAGTCAGATTGCTGTCTTGGTCTATGTTTTGTACTATTACCTTCGCATCGTTTCTTATGATGACTTTGCCTGGGTATATGGTAGTAATGGAACTACATCTCTCAGTGATAAAGTGTTGGGACAAGTCGGCATAGTCGCCACTATAACCGTCATTGACCGTGTCCATCTCAAGATTATATCCTGACAACAGATAATTGATATATCTGTTAAGAGTGGATAAAGCACTATTATCACCCATTGCAAAAAGGCCCTTACCCATAGACAACCATTCAGACACAGCTGTGACCTCGGCTGCAGTGAAGTTATATTGCGGCAGACAGATTATCAGAATGTCATAACCAGAGAGACGTTCCATTGTCAGGTTTCCAGTGGAGGATGGATATAGCTTGTCAAACAAAAAACCATGAGCAACTAACGCGTTTCTAAGAATAGAGTATTTGTTAGTAAATGAAGCTAGAGTATCCCATGGATCAACACCATAGAATGGTCGATGAGTCAGGTCGAATGCAACACGTGCAACGGGTCTTGGAGCAAGCCATCGGACTGCATTGCAGATCATATCTCTGAGGACATCAACTATCCTGTCACCATAGCCAGGTAGCTGAACAACACGACCACCACGAGTTGAGGGGTCATAGGCTAGTCCTGTCACTTGCAATGGTACAGTGGGTCTTGACAGCAATCTTGCTATGGCATTAACATCATGCTTGAACTAAAGAGACGACTCAATCTGACATACCTGTTTGTATCACATGACCTTGCCACTGCCAGACACATCTGTAATAGGATAGCGGTGATGTACCTTGGTAAGATCGTCGAGATCGCAGGTAGCAAGGAGATATACGATGCGCCATTTCACCCATATTCAGTAGGACTCATGCATGCCATACCCATTCCTGATCCTAAGCGTAAGAGAACGGAACCTGTACCATCAGGCGAGATTCCAAGTCCTATAGACCCACCCAGCGGATGTAGATTCCATCCCCGATGTTCCAGAGCAAAAGACATCTGTTCACAGGTCGAACCACCCCTGGCAGAGATTGAACCGGGCAGGTATGTAGCGTGTCACTTTCCCATCCGATAAGAGTGTGAACAAGCGAATGAACAGAGGACTGAGTGAATAAAGGAGTAAGCAGATGAGCGGTTGGCAGAGACTACAGACCATCATGGGAACAACAACACACATGTGGAATAGACTCCGCATTATATCCGCTCATTCAAATCGTGTGTTAATTCGTGGTCTATAGCATACTCTTGCGTTGAGAATATCTTGTTGTGTGATGAGGATGACACCCTCGTTAGTAGAAAGTCGGCTCATCCTCAAAGGACTCCCTTGGAGGTACTCTGCTCATAGTCTCTGCGGGCGATAAGACCTCGACGAGTTCGTACTCTCTTGAACCAAGACCGAGTTGTACTGCATAGGCTATTGCAATGTAGGGATCTTTCATCGGACCATGTATTCTTGCAAACGGATGAAGATTCACAGTAGTACGCAGGTCTGGTCGAAGATATGGAGGAATGTTCTTTTCTATTAGTCCCTCCTTTGCGATGAGATCAAGGGAGGCGGTCTCAATCGCCACAATATCACGACTGCCTAACACACCAATGTCATTCACAATCGGTGGTTGGCCAAATCCCCAGCAGTCGCAATATGCAGTGATATTCAGCAAGAAGTTGATAAAGAGACACTTGTCGCGCTCAAAGGTATCAAGGACTGCCTTTGCGCCATGAACAAGCAGTTCCTGAAATGAACTGAAGTGCGACGGACTGAGATGCAGACAGCCAACACCCTCATCCGCCTTAATACACTCCATACACTGATTACACATATCAAAACTCAGACGCAGAGTGTGTCGCTCCTTATTGTAGGTTATACACCTATCCGGACACGACTCAACAAGACGTTCTGCATGCTCTGGTGTACAACGAGTCGGATCCCAATATGGTTCATTATACCAGACAGTATGATACTTACGCCATCTTGAACCGGCGTTATAACCACCAATTGCGATGTTCTTTATTGCACCACCAAATCCACATGAGTTGTGCCCCTTCACATGTGACAGGTCAATGAGAGCATCTGCATCATGGAGCACACCACACATTGCCAGTGTGTCAATCCCGCGTACGCCAATCTTGGTCTCGTAGACGTAGTTGTCTTTCACACCTGCAATGGGTATGAGTGGACAGCCACAGGTCTCCTGTGTATATCCTCTGTTTACCGCATTGTATACGGATGTCGGATTGTCTGTTATGAACGGGTACGCACCTGTCTTTTTAATCGCCTCTACGATTCGTCTTACAAAGAAGACAGGAACTGTCTGATAGCCATCGGCATATCCAAGATGCATCTTTATGGCGACCTTGTCCTTCTTATCAATAGTCGATAGGTCAAGTCGTCGTACAATCTCGTCGACCTTTGCAGCAAGGGATGCTGATGCAGACCGGTTACCATGTTGAACGGATCCGAAATATACAGTGGAGGGCATGATACCAATCTTGGTGAATACAATAATATGATTCTTCCTAGATATGCAATCCCGGTCGCGTCTGATTTATTTCTGAAATAGTATTATCTCACTCGGTTCATTATGAATGTATGAGTTCGACTGAGATTATATTGCACACTGAATGTTATGCTCTATTGCATTCCAAACATAGTCAGAATACGGAATAGGACACCACCGAGCACAATTGCAAGAATGAACTCTATGATGCTGATGAGGGCGGTACGTCGATAACCCGTTTCTTTTGCAAGAGCAGCCATTGTGGCAATACAGGGTATGTATAGCATCACCACGAATGCAAAGACAATCATCTGTAGAGGTGTCAGAACCAATGCAAAGTTAGTTGTACCCATGATTGCAGCTAACATGACCAGAGTCAGTTCTTTTCTCAGAACACCAAATATCAGTACTACACCTGCTGCAGCTGGAAGTCCAAGCCACAATACAATCACAGGGCTCATCACAGTCTGTGCTGCATCAAGCACACCGCTCACATTAGCAAGATGGATCAATAGGTTGCCTATGATTATGATGGGAAATGCCACAAAGACAAATTCTCTGAGGTTGACCCATGCCTTGGTCAATGTACCTCGCGCAGTCGGTTGTCGATAACAGGGCATGTCCATGATCAGTCCGGAGGTCTCACCAGGTAATAGTCTGAATGCTACACGACTCAGTGAAAGCACCACAATTATGTCTAGTACATAGAGAAGCATTGCCCATCCAAAACCCACGTAAGTTGCCACTAATCCAGCTATCACAATGGTCCTTGCAGAACATGGTACGAGGCTGGCAGCGAATGCGCAGATCATCCTCTCCCGGGAGGTCTCAAGAACTCTGCAACCAAGACATGCTGGTACATTGCAACCAAATCCCAGCATCAGAGGTATGAAGCCCTTGCCATGAAAACCGATCTTGTGCATGAGGGGGTCCATCATGAATGCAATGCGTGCCAGATACCCACTGTCCTCAAGAAGTGACAAGGCAATGTAGAATGGCAGAATATAGGGAATCACCACAGTTATGCCAGCCACAACACCCTCTATGAGTCCGCTCCAGATCTGAGCACTGATAGGTCCTGGGAATGCTGCATCATACATGGCACGTAATGAGGTAAAGGCGCCATCAAGGATCTCCGTAAGTATTCCGCCTATGGTGAATATGCAATAGAACATTACACCAAGGACAGCAATGGTCATTAGATATCCACCAATTGGATTCAGAGCAACTCTGTCAAAGTCACGTGTCCGCTTTTTGGGACAGGCGACCTGTGTAGTGACTGCACGAGATATCCTTGATGCTATCGCATAGCGTTCAGCAACAAGCAGACTGTTGACGTCCTGACCATATTCTCTCTCTATCTCAGTCTTCAACTGTTGAACAAGACTACGTATCTCTGGTCGCTGAGTATAGACTGTCTCTTCTACACGTCTGTCATTCTCAAGCAGTTTCAGAGCGACCCATCTCAATGGTAGTGTTATACTAAACCCATCAAGTGCATTGACCAGTCGAAGAACTCTCTGTTCAATGCCTGTCGTATATTTTACGATTGTTCGAGGTTTAGATTGTTGACTTGCAACACTGATGACAACCCTCATTAGTTCAGTCAGTCCTATGCCACGCGTACCCACAGTTGGCACAACGGGTATGCCGATCATCTTAGAGAGTTTCACATCATCAATATGAATACCGCGTGACTCTGCATGATCAACCTGGTTGAGAGCCAGTACCATTCTTGGGCTGAACTCAAGTAGTTCAATCGTCAGAAACAGGTTCCTCTCCAGTGCTGACGCATCAACAACATTCACTAAAACCTCATACTGACCACTCTCAAGAAACTCACGAGATACAGCCTCATCCTGTGACTGAACTGTGATACTATAGATACCCGGAAGGTCAAGAATGTCAACAGTACGACCATGAACTGTCAACGTCCCCTCTGCCTTTTCAACAGTCTTGCCAGGCCAATTACTCACATGTTGATGCAGCCCTGTGAGTTGGTTAAAGATCGCACTCTTTCCCACATTTGCGTTCCCGACTAATGCGACTGAAAGTCTCTGTTCTGTAATAGTTCATCACCTCTGGATAGAGTCCAATGTTGCATGAGAATTGTCGCTAGGTTGTAGCGACCTCCAACAGTTCTTTTTCCTCATCTGGTGTCACAAAGACCCACGAGGCAAGACCTCTGCCCAGAGCAAGGGTCGTCCCTCGTACAGACACCTCTATCGGTCCACGGAATGGAGCTGCAGCTATAATCTTGATTGGCACGCCCGGAGTGAGTCCCATCTCAAGAATGCGTTTTGATGCCGTTGAACCAGCACGAATGAAAGCCACTACACCTGACTGTCCGGGTCGCATGCTTGACAACTGTATCGTACCGGTCTTTGCGACTGGTTGCTCTGTTGAGATATCACCACAGTCTGCACAGTCCTCAACACTGAGAACACAGGGGGGTATAGGACTGTCATCATCAGAACACAACTCGGGTTGACTCATAGTCTTGCATATTGCGTCAGCCACTTCATCAGATAGACTATGTTCTAGCCTGCAAGCCTCCTCGTGCACTCGCTCAACTCTGATGCCCAATACGTCATGTAGAAAACGTTCTAACAGTCTATGTTTTCGCACCACACGTTCAGCAGCCTTACGTCCCTTCTCTGTGAGTTCGACCCCTTTATAGGGTACATGGATAAGCAGGTTCTCTGAGGCAAGACGCTTGATCATCTCCGTCACACTAGATGGTTCGACGCCTAGTATCTCAGCTAACTCACCAGTCTTTGCAGGTCGACCATCCTCGTTTATTCGGTATATGACTCGTAGATAGTCCTCGACGCTCTGGCTGCTCATAGTCAATCATTTTAGGCACGCCTAAATTCGTTTATTAATATTTAGGTGAGCCTAAATCAATCGGTATAGTAATACCATGATGCATAGTGGATATTGCAGTCATATGGTGGACACGCATAATTAGAGTCCGATGGGTTCATAATAATTGAGACTCTACTGCCAGACCATATCTGACATATACCACAACATCGATATAATTTGGTCACATACACAGACCGAGTGCCTGGAGCCTATATCCCATGTGACAGGGGTGTCCGTACCGTGTCGTATGTGTCGCATCGCATCATGTCGTGTGATGAGTCCTGGTATGCAATAAATAACATATGAGGAACTGAAATGATAGAACTCAGCTTTGATAGAGGTACAGTCCTCATCCGAGGTGAGTCTGGGACACCATATGGAATCTGGGATGAGCGTGTCAATGCCTTTCGTGCACAGGCGATCCATTATAGGGCAATTCTTCAATACCTGAATCGGAACCATATTCCCTATATTGACAGAGTGATGGACGTCACAGAGATCAAGGGTATGAGACCGTGTATTGAACTAAAGGACTACCAGGAGGAAGCGGTCAGGGCATGGCTTGCTGCAGATAGGCGCGGCGTGATTGAACTTCCAACAGGTGCTGGAAAGACCTTCATTGCACTTCAGGCTGTGGCAACTGTTGCCATGAGTACACTTGTTGTTGTTCCGACGCTAGATCTTGTTGATCAGTGGCGTGAGCGTCTGAAAGAATATCTTGGAATAGAGGCGGGTGCAATCACAGGCAACGAGACCGACCTACGACCTGTCACTGTGACCACATATGACTCAGCAACAATCAGAGCAGAACAACTTGGTAACAAGTTCATGTTACTCGTGTTCGATGAGGTGCATCATCTACCAGCACCCAGTTATATGCAGATAGCTGAGATGTACGCAGCGCCGTACAGATTGGGTCTGACCGCCACATATGCAAGAGAAGATGGTGCTCATGAGGAGTTGCCACGTCTGCTTGGTGTATGTGTGTATCGTCAGGCGGTCGCAGCACTGGCTGGTAGAGACCTGTCACCATATACTCATCAGAAGGTACTTATCGACCTCAGACCAGATGAACGGCAGGAGTACGAGCGGGCATATAACATATTCAAGAGGTATCTTGCAAGGTCAAAGATCCAACTACGTAGCCCAAGTGACTTTCAGAGATTTGTTATGCTGAGCGGCAGAGACCCAGCTGCGAGAGAGGCATTATTGGCGCGAAACCATGCACTGAACATTGCACTGTGTTCAGAGGCGAAGATTGACATTCTTGGTACGCTACTGAGAGCACATCCTCAGGACAAGACTATTGTCTTCACACGTCATAACAGACTCGTCCATGAGATAAGTCGCAGGTATCTGATCCCATCTGTCACACACCAGACTCCCAAAGAGGAGAGAAAGAGTGTACTCGACAAGTTCAGATCTGGGGAATATAGAGTGATTGTGACAGGACAAGTTCTTGATGAGGGAATTGATGTTCCAGATGCCACAGTTGCAATAATTGTCAGTGGGACTGGTAGCACACGTGAGTATATTCAGCGCCTCGGCAGGGTCTTGAGAAAGAGAAGCGGAAAACACGCACGTCTATATGAGATAGTGAGCAGAGGTACAGTCGAGTTGCAGATGAGTGCACGCAGGAGACATTGAACCCCGTTTTCAAGGCATGAGTGAACTCTGGAAGACTGTCATATGTCATAAAGAGAGGTGATGCGTACATGATTCCCGAGGGACTTCTCATAGTTCGAAGACACGGAAAGTCCATCAGACCACTCTTTCTTCGTCCTGATGATGAGACTGTGGCAATGGTACGCCTTGTGATGAATACTGTGTCCAATGGTGTAGGCAAACGACGTGGGGAGATCGAATCAGCTGTGAATGAACTTGAACAGAGAGTTGACTTTGACTATAGACATGTACGAGGAATACTCGAACTCGTACTGAGAAGGTGTGTGTTTGAGACAGAGGCACAACTCCCACCCGCCACCGTACGTGAGACCGTCTTTAGGACAGCATCAAGAATAGGTATCCCAACAACATACGAGGAACGTGAGCGTATTCTTGACGAGGTGGCACGCGAGATGAGTGTCCCTGTTGAGATCATCGAGTCCTCGCTCTATGCGGATCTTGAGGAACGGAGTGTGCTGAAACAGTATGACCCCCAAGACCCCGAGGAACTCATTCACTACTATAATCTCAGTGCATGTCAGACTCTGCTATTTCGAGCGACAGAGATGTTGGTACAGGCATCCGGCAACTGGCGACAGATTCTCTCCGTGACAAAACGACTCGGACTCATGTACGAGGTGGAACAACATGATGGCAACTATATCCTCAGAGTCAACGGGCCGGTCTCTCTATTCAGACTCAGTCATCGATATGGCACTAGACTGGCACGACTGTTGCCTCTAATAGTCGCTACCGAGCAGTGGAGAGTGAGGGCTCAGATTCGGGATCGGAATGAGCAGTCACGTCTTCTGACATTTGAAATAAAATCAGAGGACGGACAAGAACTCTTTGGTCGTCGTGAGGTTCCACATGTGACCTACGACAGTAGTGTTGAGGCAGAGCTGGCACAAAGCCTGCCTGCTGCTATGATGGGCTGGAGATTGACAAGAGAACCCGCACCACTCCCAGCGGGTCAACGTGTGATGATTCCAGACTTCTTACTTGAGAAAGCACACATCAGAATATACCTTGAGATAGCCGGCTTTTGGACACAGGACTACATACGTCGAAAGCTGGATCAGATACGAAGTCTCAAAGATGTGGACATGATACTTGTTGTGGACGAGAGTCACACCTGTCAAGAACTGGCTGAACTTGAAGAGGACATACATATCATATATTATCGAGATCGTGTGCCCATCCGTCCAATCATCAACTACCTAAAGAGACGAGAGCGGGAAGTGGCTCAACAACAATCAACACAACTGGGCACAATTGAGATACTTCCAGAGGGACCCATATCAACTATCACACAACTTGCATCCCAACTAGGCGTCATGGAGGAACCCCTGCGAGAAGAACTCACTCGACGACCGGTCTCAGGATACAGACTTGTAGGTAACTTATTGATCAGCGAGTCAGAGATAGAACGACTACGTCTGGAGATTGAGTCTATACTTGATGAGGGTGAGAGTACACTTGCCACTATCTCCTCGTTGCTACAGGCACAGGGCATAGAAGACCCAATAGGAGTGATAGAGGCACTAGGTTTTAGGGTAATATGGCACGGCCTAGACCCATCTGACTGTACTGTAATCAGAACAACAGATACCTCGGCATGAACGTTAGTATTAGTCTGCAATGTGACATGATCATGCTCTACGTACCAATAATTTCGTCCATCATTAGTCTTGCTCATTGTGTTATTCATTGAGGGCTCAAGAGTCACGTATAGCTCAACCTGTTGATACATACTAGACGCTCGACGAGTATGAGAGATCTGCTCCGGCACTCACATTCTCAACCATATAGCACAAGGGTCTGGGAGAGGGTCTGTTTGTTTAGAACACGTGTTCTAATAAAAATATATACCCTTTAGATATATGAGTCCATTTTGTGCACGGGTCGCTCTCGTCATAGGTAGCATATGCCATAATAATTAATATGTGCAGTCGGCATGAGAAAGATGAGGCATGTATTAATGTCAGAGTCAGATATGTGTCCCTATTGTGGTGCAACAATAACAATCAGCGGACAGGTTATAGATCAGCAGGCAAGAATGCTGAAGTGTCCAAACTGTGGAGCAACAGTCAGGTACGTACCCGGCTTTGGACTCGTTCAAAGTTCAGAAGAAGGGAGAAGAGGACCTTCAGATATCTCAACCCAGCCCCCAACTCGTTCACCATCCGTTTGGTCGTCAGGTCCTGCTATCACAACCCCTTCGACTCAACCAACGTACCATACGCCTAAAAAAGAGTTCGATCAGACTTCAGAGTGCATCAAGGGATGTAGTATTATCTGTATATTATGCATTTTTACAATTTTTATATTATTTGCCTTAATGCTATTCAGCTTGCGACTATATTGACAAGAAATCTATCTGGGACCACGAAATCAGATTTAGTCAGACTGAAGATATACCTACCTCCAGTATCTGTCATAGTCACTCTGCTGTTCTCTGTGTTCTACAAGATGATGACGTATCAGACGGACTGGAATCTGGATCGACTTATCAAGTCTCAATCGTCGTTCCAGTGTGACCTTCAGGAATGTCTCATTCTTTAGAAGTGTCTTTTCAATACTCACAGGCATTGTATGGTCTGTGTCTATTGTGCCATATATCCATATATCACGAGGCAACTCGCTGGGGCTGATGTACCATTTTGCAAGTCTTTTCATACTGGATGCTCTGTGACCTTTGGCAACAACGGACTCTTTTGCAACTAGTTCAGCACGTATGCCGCTGGTCTCCACGTTAGATGCGACTCGAACACCAAACCTGAGTGGCGTGCCAAGAGTAACACAGTCCTCCTCGATCTCAACATCCATCACTGGAGAATTATCCATCTCCAGCGTCTGTTTCTGAGCAGATGTCAAATGAGAGGAGACCTCCATGTCTCCTGTGACACTGATGTTGACCTTTTTCTTTGGGTCTATGGCAAACGATAACTCGACAACGCCAGATAGAGAGTACTCAATCCAGCCGCGATGTCCTGAATAACTTGAGGGAATGTCCAAGGGTATATTGAAACGAAACGGAAATCGTGTTTCACCTACGGGAAATTCCTCTGAACCACATAGATCCTGACGTTCTTTAAAGTACACACGTTCATCTGTATATGTTGTTGAGTGTTCACCCTGCTGAACAACCACTCTTGTATGTTCTCTTCCTGTGAATGTGACATGTACCGCATTGCATTTGAATGCCTTATCAGTGTTGATGATCAGATGACCCTCAACAGGTTCCCCAGCAAGGTATTCTGTCTTTGTCGTGACTATATTGATACTCCGCATTGTGTACCCACCAAGATAAATCACTAAACAACTGCATATCAACTCTTGGTATTCTAGCCAACAGAGAAGAGAACGACCAAGATAATCATACTTTGATTAAGTTTTTGAATAGAACGGATGGTCGATATTCCTGATTCTATTTTGTTCAACAGGTGATATCAACAGTATCAATTAAAAAATGCAGAAGGATGTATCCAAACATGCAAAGGAGATACGTAGCAGCTTTGGCAGTGGTCATGTGCGCGATATTTGCCGTATGTCTGATAATCGAGCGACCCCGTCCATTTGATCCTGGGGATAGATATCCATCTCAAAGACTTGACTATATGGGAGTTATTTACAAGAATCGTTCAGACATACACGACTTCCGTGAAGGATATAGTGAGACCGCCGACTGTCCATGGGGATTTATTCATAACGGCATAG
>FWPU01004826.1_pt1 | contig 30276 bp, 27 predicted proteins | sample 2228361 | NCBI WGS metagenome assembly FWPU01 (sample SAMEA103939777, study PRJEB20133) | metagenome | reverse complement strand
TCATGTTTCGTGTGCCTTGGATTGACCGGGATGGCAAAATCCGAGTCAATCGAGGATACCGTATTCAATTCAACTCAGCCATTGGTCCCTACAAGGGTGGACTCCGTTTTCATCCCTCGGTAAATCTGGGCATTCTCAAATTCTTGGGATTTGAGCAGATATTCAAAAACAGTCTGACGGGTCTACCGATGGGTGGTGCAAAGGGAGGTAGTGATTTTGACCCTCATGATAAGACCGATGAGGAAGTCCGAAACTTCTGTGAGAGCTTTATGCTTGAATTGTACAGACACATTGGGCAGTTCACTGATGTACCCACAGGTGACATTGGCGTTGGTGGTAGAGAGATTGGTTATCTCTATGGAATGTATAGACGAATAACCAATCTACATGGGACTTGTGTTCTTACAGGAAAAGGTACCGGTTGGGGTGGCTCACTCATCAGACCCGAGGCAACAGGATATGGCTGTGTCTACTTTGTCCAGGAGATGCTGAAGACAAAGAAAGAAGACATCAAAGGCAAGACCGTTGTCATATCTGGATCTGGTAATGTTGCACAATACGCCGTTGAGAAGTGTATTCAGCTTGGTGCAAAGGTCATCTCAATGAGTGACTCTAGTGGTTTCATTCATTGCCCAGATGGAATCACAAAAGAGCAACTCGCATGGATAATGGATCTCAAAAATGTACGTCGCGGCCGTATAAAGGAGTTTGCGGATGCCCACCGTGGTATAACCTATGACTCGACGGGTAGAGTCTGGAGCCTGAAGTGTGATATCGCTCTGCCCTGTGCCACACAAAACGAGATACAGCTCAAGGATGCTGAGATGCTAGTGAGTAATGGCGTAATTGCTGTCGGGGAGGGTGCCAATATGCCGACCACTCCAGAGGGTGTCGATATCTTCCTGAAGAACAATGTTCTTTTTGGACCCGGCAAGGCAGCAAATGCTGGCGGAGTCTCAGTGTCTGGACTTGAGATGTCACAAAACAGTCTACGTCTCTCCTGGACACGAGAAGAAGTAGATCAGCGACTCCAAGGAATCATGGCAAACATCCATAGGACTGCCTATCAGACCGCAGAGATGTTCGGTGCAAAAGGCAACTATGTTGTAGGTGCAAACATAGCTGGTTTCCTGAAGGTTGCAGATGCCATGATTGATCAGAGCTACTTAGCCTAAACACAGAGATCTGGCCCCACAATTGTGGGTGCCTCTTCTTTTTTTAATCATATATCATTATATGAAGACACAAATGACTTTTTTGAGGCACTTCCTACAAAGTATACTCTATTTTTACGTCACTTCATGCAAGCATCTTTCACTCGTTAGTCTGCTCATGTCCATATCTCATTAACTGGATCTTAAATCTTTGAAACGAAGACAGTCTTATATAGATGCCATGTCTGACAGCATTTCTTCATGATTTGTGAGTGAGTATCTGAGTTCATTTAGGACTCTGACTACATCCTCGTAGCATCGTGTATGATCCGTGTAGACCCACTCGTACTCCCATTCCGGGTGATTCTCAGAGTATTCCCGCTTGACAGATAACAGATCGCCTAACCATGCAGGTTTGATAAAGACTGACAGACGACTGCTTGTCAGTCTACTCTTACTTGATATCATCTGTTTAAAAGTATCAAATGCGGTTGGCCATGTCATTATTCTCAGCCAATGCATGTACCACTCCGCTGATATACAGTCTTCCAATGGTCCTTGAAACCAATCCAGGTCTAATATATTGGCACTGCCGTTGGCCCACAGCAATAGAACAAAACATCTCTGTGCCTGCCGCTCATCTGTATAGTTTCCAATGCAATTGACTGCGAGTGCTGCACATGCTATATTGTCGGGTATCAGGCTCGTATTCCACTGTCTTATAATTGACATGAATATGTGTCGCAGTTCTGTTGGTTCTAATCCCGAATCATAGGCATACACAGGAAGAAGTATGGTGCGGCTAGGACTCCAGTTCTGTTGTGGTAACATTCTCCAGGTGTCTAGCCGCAGATGACCAAATCTACCAGAGAGATCCCTCTTCATATCCTCCGAAGGAATCTCCAGGAATATGGGCGTGTGTGAGTCAACAGGAAATTGTCCTCGTTCGGCGTTGATGAGTGCAACTCGGCATGGCACATACACGTCTTCGAAGTCAAGGATGTTTCTCAGACTGCTCCAGACAAGTGCTAACTCACCAATAGACAACTCCTGTGTCACTCTAGTCCGCCCCACTTCTTAGTTATGTCTTCTATCCATTGCATCACGAACACGTCGCTGGGCGATCTCCATGGCTATCTTTCGCGGTGAGAGTCTCCTCTTGACAGAGTCCTGCACGACTGCTCTGGTATTCTTTGCAATCTTTTCTTCAATCATGGAGAATGCCTCTGCTTCATCGCCTCGTTTGTACTCAACGTACGAACCGATGACGCCCCCTGCATTGACTAGGAAGTCTGGTAGAGTTATGACACCCCTCTGAAACAGCTGCTCCTCTATCTCGGGAACACTCGCATTGTTGGCTCCCTCGACTATCATTCTTGCCTTGATATCTGACCATGTTCTCTCATTTATGACATTTCCTACTGCGCAGGGTATCAGTATATCACAGTCAACACTGAGAAGTTCGTCTCTAGGAATCAACTTTGCAGGTCTATAGTTCTTTATGGACATTGTTTCACTTGTTGCATAGGCGTGTTTCTCGGCCTTGTCAATATCAATACCATCTGGATTGTATACCGCACCCCAGTAGTCGCTTATCGCAACAATAGGTACTCCTCTATCAAAGAGGTACTTGGCGACCCCTATGCCCACATTACCAAAACCCTGAATCGCAACTCTTGCCTTGGTAAACTCGGCCGGCAGTGGAATTACCTCTCGAAGGATGTCATATGCAGTATCAATTGCAACTCCTAGTCCAAAACCAGTAGTGCCTAATTCGTGAGGTATTCCTCCCATGTCCTTGGGTTTTCCTGTTGCAGCCTGACGGTCTCCAACGGTCTCCACAAAGGCTGCGATCTCTTTCTCTCCCACGTTCATATCTGGAGCTGCAATGTATTTGCTAGGAGTTAGCAATGCAATCTTCTTTGCAAACTCTTGAATCAGTCGAATCTTGTCTGAACTAAATGGATCTGCTCTAATCCCTGACTTAGCACCTCCAAATGGGATGTCTGCAAGTGCGCATTTCCATGTCATAGCTCTTGCAAGTCCAAATACCTCTAGAGGTGTGACGGATGAGGATATTCTGATACCACCCTTGCCTGGTCCAATAGCGGTGTTATCAATGACAAGCACACCCTGCATCTTTGTTGCAGGATCGTAGACCTGGATGACCTCCTCGGGGCCCCAGTTATCAAGAAACGCGGAGACATTGACCTGTTTTAATGCACTCAACAGGGTTGTACTGTCTATGACAGTCTTGTCACTTTGTGCTGACATTTATGCCACCTATGTCTATATAAAGTCACATTTAACATAAAGCTTATGCATTATACCACCCATTAAAATACCATAATTTATGTCCATTATAAAACATAAGTCACTATTCTATGTCTGTTTATGAACATAAAGACCAATTTTTTGCACATATATCCAAATGCAGTTCAACACTACAACACCGGCTGTATTTGCCTTCTAAATGGCATCTATGGCTCTCCCTGGATGCTCTCATGAAATTGACAGGTCGGACACATATATGTGATAATTGTACCATTATTGCTATTATTTTATAAGTTCAAGTATACGAAAAGGTCTTAAGTTGTACAATTACTTGCATGCTCCACTACTGATGAAGTGAGCCTCAATGAGTTCTTTATTGAATGATACCCTCAATGTACAGCTGCTGAAACTCTTATGTGAAGGGAAGGGTCTTACTGTCAATATAAGTGAACTCTCTCAGCTATTAGGCAGACACCGTAATACGATCGCCGCTCGACTCAATGTTCTCTTTGAAAACAAGGTGATCGAGGCACCGTTTCAACCGTTTCCATGGCTTTTTGAAGAGTGGCCTCTGCTAGTGATCGAAAAGGTGAATCTCCACAGAGATGTCAAGACAAACACATGGATCGAGTTAGACCCTGCCATATGGGCAGCTTTCTTTGTGAGGGATGCGGAGTATAACACATTGATGTTTGAATTGCATAAGGATCTGTACTCCTACCAAACGTGGCGCGACCGTGTGGCAAAAGAAGACCGCGTAACACTGCCTCCAGGGTATGAATACTACCCCGCTGAGGCCATCTATTTGAGTACTAAGGCAATTGTGAAGAACGATTCCGCATCGCCTATGGCTGTGCTCGGAGCAGACTTCAGAGCCAATAGAATCAATTCCATCAATGGTGTTGAACTTGATGAGCTGAATATGACTCTCTTGAAAGCAATGGTTGATGGCAAGTGTATCCATGCAAATCCCAATGAACTCGCATCCCTGCTTGGTGTCCATCGTAGAACAATCCAACGGCGAATTCAACTCTTTGAGCAGAGTTCAGTCATCTCATCACCAGTATGCAGATTTCCAAAGATCTGGGCACCGCCTGATTACTTCATGGTCCTCTCACTTCTTCAGGTACCACGACATAGAGAACGTGTTATCAAGGCATTGAGTGAAGACCCACATGTGTCATTCTTGGTGCGCGGCAGTGCCGACAAATACAATGTGTTGATGTGTAGTACCTTTCTCAAAATGGAAGATCACCTGTCTTGGGAAGAAGATTATGACATGCGGTTTCCTGATTCATTGAAGGCGGTGAAGAACCTATATCTCTCGCCAGCTATGACATTCTCAATACATCAGCAGTTTGTTTCACTTGCTTTTCTCGAGCAACGATTACGAGAGATAAGAGGTCAAGAATTGGCTGCACGAATGCGACAGCCCCGGTCACGACGGACGCGTATTCGGCGTGATTATCGTGAAGGCCTAGACTAAGTTCACTAATTACATCTTGTACTTACTCAATATGCCTCCTGCTGTTTTGAACTTGTATGAGTATAGTAGGAATTATCCAGTGTCTACGCAGATTGTGATAATTATATTCAATATGTGAGAATATTATCTACATCTGTGATTATTACATTTATTTTATGGAACACACTCTGCGTTTTGTATCAAAAAGATGCTAATGATATTCCAAGTATACAGTTACCATTTGATAAATCTTTTAACAAACCTATGTGCACAATACATCCACTCCATATATCGGAGGTCCAAATCATGATTGAAAAGGAGAATCCATGGGAGAATTTTCTTACTCAACTGAGAACAACTGCGGATGCAATATCTCTTGATCCAAATGTAGTACGAATTCTAGAGAAACCTGCCCGAACAATAATCACTAACTTTCCAGTCACAATGGATGATGGCAGTGTAGTTATGTTTGAAGGTTACAGAGTGCAGCATTCTGCAGCTCGTGGTCCGTGCAAAGGTGGTATTCGATATTCCCCCACAGTCAGTCTTGATGAAGTAAAGGCTCTTGCTGCTCTGATGACATTTAAGACTGCTGTTGTGAATCTACCATATGGTGGTGCCAAGGGTGGCGTGGTGTGTGACCCGTGGAAACTCAGTCAAAATGAACTCATGCGGGTCACTCGAAGATTCACGTACAGCCTGATGAACATGATTGGTCCCGAGATTGACATTCCTGCCCCTGACATGAACACCAATCCTCAGGTCATGTCGTGGATACTTGACACTTATTCCATGATGATTGGTAGAACCGAACTGGGTGTTGTGACTGGTAAACCACTTGAGATCGGTGGCAGTGCTGGAAGAGTCGAGGCAACAGGTAGAGGCGTCTACATAGTCATGGAAGATGCGATTCAGGGATCAAAGATTAAAAAAGACAAGAAAGACCTGAAGATAGCTGTCCAAGGCTTCGGAAATGTTGGTAGTAACTTTGCCCGCATTGCTTACGAGGCGGGTTACAAGATAGTTGGAGTATCTGATGCATTCGGAGGAGTCTATGATCCTAATGGTATTGACATTCCTCGTCTGCTAACGCACATCTCATCTCATCCCAAGCGGTCTGTAGAAGGCTTTGAAGCGGGCGATGCAATAAGTAACAAAGAGCTACTTGAGATAGATGTTGATGTTCTTGCACCATGTGCACTAGAGAATCAGATCACTAAGGATAATGCTGACAACATACATGCAAGGCTTATTGTAGAGGGTGCGAACGGTCCAACAACACCAGAGGCTGACCAGATACTCACTGAGAAGAAGACCGTGGTGGTTCCTGATATTCTTGCCAACGCTGGAGGTGTGACGGTTTCTTACTTCGAATGGGTACAAGGACTTCAAAACTTGTTCTGGGATGAATCAGAAGTAAACGAACGACTAAAGAGAATTATGAGTCGCTCGTTTGAAGAAGTTCGTGCAACCCAAGACAAGTACAGACTACCCAATCTCCGGATGTCTGCAATGGCTCTTTCAGTCGAAAGGATTGCTAAAGTGATTCAGCTCAGAGGGATATTCCCATAGTATCCTCTACATTGTACATAATTTGTGTTTAATGGACGGTACATGATTTTGAATTCCCCTGTAGTCTGAGTGTTTCAAGATTCACATTGGTGTGTCGTGTCTGTTTAGTGCATGACACCCCCCACTTTTTTAGGATCATGTTCTCTGAGTCATAAGTCTTGATGATCCTCAATAGACAAAGGGCATCGTCCACTGATCTCAAATATAGACACAGTACTTATTTCCGCATTATTTCAAGTAGTTCGTTCAGTCTATTTTTCACATCGCCCTCGATTGCTCGCAGTTCTGCAAGTTGACGTACATTTTCCAGATGCCTTCTACGGTACTCCTCCTCACTCACTTCTCTGCGTCTTCTCTGCAACTCCAATTGGTCTAGTCCTCTGTCGATCTCCCTCCTTTTGTTTGATATGAAATCAAATCCTTCACGTAGCGCCATCCATTCTATCATTGCATTTGCTCTCTCTTGTTCAAGTAGTTCTCTCCTTCGTCGTTCCTCCTCTCTGATCTTAATTGCTCTGTCTGCCTTTTGCATTGCTTGTTGTATCTCAGAGAGTCGTGCCTCAATCTCTCTCTTGACTTGTATAATCTGTGTAGATTCAAGCCACAGTTGATGATATCTCTCCATATGTTGTTGTTCACTCAATTGGTTGTTCTTGAACATCTGATCTATCTTATTCAATTCATCTCGAATCCTCTGAAGACCCACCCTCACCTCTTCATATGCTTTTTTTAGCGACACCCACTCAACACTGTATTGTGCAAGAATATCCTTTGGATCCATGTCATAGATATCTTCTGGTGAGCCTTCACGATGACTCATAGCATTTTCCTCCTATTATCATGTCTGCAATAATACAGTATCAAATAATTGCCACTCGCTTAAGTCATTTTCCTGTTGCTAGCTGATATAAATTTATGATACAGACTAAACAGATTCATTTCAACAAATGTATGACCGATAATGCTCTATTGTTGGGGTGAGTTAATACATAGTCACAAGTCATTCAATTGACAATCTGAATCTCAGATATATCACATGATTCCAGTTGGTCTATCTATCTTTAACAGCATCGTACGTCTGAGATGTATCCAAGCCTGGTATTGATGCACTGCCTTTTCATCATGAACAAGTCATACAGGTAAATTGATTGTGAGTCAGTCTCTCTCCGTTCATCAAAAATAAATGGAGGTTGTACATGGGCTGTCACAGTGACGAGTTATGAAGATAAGGGTTGAACAAATCAGTCCTGAGTCAAGGAAGAAGAGACCGACTGATGCTATGAAAATAGCATTCGGAACAGTCTTCACAGATCACATGTTTCTCATGAATTATTCGGGTGGTGCATGGCATGATCCTCGAATACAACCCTATCAACCTCTTATGCTCGACCCTGCAGCAATGGTGTTGCACTATGCTCAGGGTATTTTTGAGGGTATGAAGGCCTACCGACGTGGTGACAACATCTATCTATTCAGACCGATGGACAACATGCGTCGTCTCAATTCATCTGCAGCACGACTTGCAATGCCTCGGATTGACGAAGGACTGGTACTTGAAGGACTTAGACAGTTGTTGCTAATTGAAAAAGACTGGATTCCACAGGAACGGGGAACTGCCATCTATATTCGGCCCACAATGATTGCAACAGAACCAAAACTTGGTGTGCGATCTTCAGAGGAGTATCTATTCTACATAATTCTCTCGCCTGTAGGTCCCTACTTCAAGGAAGGTTTTGAACCGGTGCGAATATACGTCTCAGACAAATATGTACGTGCAGCACCAGGTGGTGTTGGTGCAGCAAAGGCAATGGGTAACTATGCTGCAAGTCTCTTGGCCATCCAGGAGGCATTTCAGAGTGGCCATTCACAGGTTCTCTGGTTGGATGCCATCCATAGGAAGTATCTCGAAGAGGCTGGCACCATGAATGTATTTGTGCTGTTGAAGAACGAACTTGTGACACCTCCCCTCACTGGGACTATTCTCCCAGGTATTTTACGAGACGCGGTCATACAACTCGCTCGAGAATGGGGATATACAGTCAATGAACGGCAGATCTCTATTGACGAGGTAATTGAGAAGGCCGAGACTGGTGATCTACTTGAGATGTTTGGCTCAGGCACTGCTGCAATAATCTCCCCAATTGGACACATCACCTACCGAGACAAGTCTTATTCGATAGGTGGTGGTAAGACTGGCCCGCTCTCTAAGCGCTTATTTGATGAACTCACTGCGATTCAGTGTGGTGAGAAGAAGGACACGCATGGATGGATCGTGAGTCTGCCATGTTCATGATGCGCTCAGAGTGGTATTGTCCGTTGCACCAAACACAATACAGACCACATTATGGAGTCTTGTATGATGATCTCGCAACTGTTGGTGGACTACACACGATGTACAGGCTGTAGACTCTGTGAGCTTGCATGTTCAGCTCATCATGAGAAGACGTTTCAACCAACTCATGCACGTCTAAGAATTATCCGTTATGACGACCTGGGAATTGACATTCCCTCTGTATGTGGCCCCTGCGAGGAGGCACCCTGTGTTGAGGTATGTCCAGTATATGCAATGAGGCGTGACCCTGTCACGAAGATGACCTATCTAGACCCTGAAAAGTGTATTCTATGTAAGTCATGTGTTGGAGCATGTGTCAATGGTGTGATTGTATTAGATACACAGAATATGCGTGTCTTAAAGTGTGACCACTGTGGTGGCACTCCTGAGTGTGCCAAGATATGTCCCACTGGTGCAATAGATTATGGTCCCGCGTCACACACTGGACGTCTTAAGCGACATGACAGGGTCCGGCGATACTTGAAAGAGGTAGAGCGACTTGCGGCTGAAAAAATATCAAGAGGCGAGTCCAGACCTTGAAATTTGGTGGATATGCTGGCAGGTATCTTCGTATCGAACTTGATAGAGACCGTGTGCGGACAGAATCGATTCCTGATGACTGGATACGGGACTTTATTGGTGGTGACGGGTTAGCAGCTAGGATTCTGTTTCAGGAGGTACCTGCAGGTACTGATCCCTTTTCTCCAGTCAATCGTCTTATTCTTGCCACTGGCCCAATCACTGGTACTCTATGGCCAATGAGTGGTCGAACTGTATTTGTGTCTAAGGCTGCGGAAACGGGTATCTGGGGCGAGAGTCACGTTGGCGGATTTATTGGGCCCGAATTGAAGTTTGCCGGCTATGACATGGTTGTGATATCTGGGCATGCTGAAGAACCTGTCTATATTCTCATCAATGATGCCGATATCAGTGTTGAACGCGCGGGTAGTCTGTGGGGAATGAACACTGATGCAACCACCGAGGCAATCAAGAGAAGACATGGGGATCCCGATATACATGTGGCAGCAATTGGTCCTGCTGGAGAGCGACGAGTTCGTTTTGCATCTGTGATTGTGGACCATGCTCGGGCTGCAGGCCGGACTGGTATGGGTGCCATACTCGGTTCTAAGAATGTCAAGGCGATTGCAATACGTGGGCATGGACATGTCGATGTGGCTGAGCACGATGAGTTTGTCAGACTGGCAAAGGCAGCTCATGAACGAGTACGTAATAATCCTCAGGCACAACAGATGCATCGTTATGGAACATGGCTTCTGACTGCAGTAAAACAGGAGATTGGTGAACTCCCAACATATAATCACCGGACGGGTATCTTCTCGGGTTGGGAACATCTCAGTGCGGAGTATATTCGTCCTCGATACACTATTAGAGACCGCGCGTGTTTTGGATGTAGTCTTGCCTGCAAGAAGGTCAATTACATACCCGACGGGCCCTATGCGGGAACGCTTGAAGAGGGTCCTGAATACGAAGGGCTTATGGCATTTGGGAGTTCACTAGGTATTGCAGACTATGCCACTACACTTCGTGCCAATCAGATGTGTAACGACTATGGACTTGACATAATCTCTGCTGGTACCACTATCAGTTTTGCATTCGAACTCTTCGAGAATGGATTGATTGACCGAGATACGACCGGTGGTGTTGTACTAGAGTGGGGCAACAGTGAGAGTGCTCTTAAGCTTCTTGAGATGATTGCAAGGCGAGATGGAATTGGCAACGTGTTGGCCGAGGGTACTCGGAGTGCTGCTAGACACATTGGCAAAGGCGCAGAGAGATATGCGATGCACGTCAAGGGTCTAGAGATATCCGGGCAGGATGGAAGAACTCATCGCAGCATAGGTCTGTCCCATGCCACAGCTGCAAGAGGTGCGGATCATCTCAGAAGTCTCGTGACCGTAGACCAGCTTGGATACAAAGATGTTGCTGCAAAACGATGGGGTCACGATAAACTTCCTGACATTGTAGATCCCTATACAGAACGATACAAGGCAGTTGCAGTGGTTGAGACTGAAAATACATACTGCATCCGAGACACTCTGATTGTGTGTTGGTATTCTGTTGCTTGGCCACCAATATTCTGGATGGACGACTTTGCAGAAGTGCTTCCTCTTGTGACTGGTATTGAAGAATTTGGTAGTAAGGACGAGCTGACAAAAATTGCAGAGAGACAGGTGACTCTGAAGCGTCTGTTCAATGTTCGTGAGGGAATCACAAGAGCTGATGATAGGCTCCCTGAGCGATTCACTCATGAACCCATGCCAGAGGGGCCAGGCAAGGGACAAGTTGTCCACCTTGAGCCGATGCTTGATGACTACTATCAGCTACGCGGTTGGGATGTGATATCGGGTATTCCCACAAGAGCGACAGTCAACCGCCTCTCTCTTGATTTCGTCCTATCCACTATGAATGTCAGTCTCTCCAACTAAGATCATGGACAGAATACTGAATGCATAATTGACTAGTATCACTGTCTTCCCATTGAGATGTAGAGTATCTCATCATATGCAAGAATACCGTATCCCTGTTCGTTCTCGAGTTTGACATAGTCTTCGTGAGCCTCTGCTACCCTGACGTTGGGTATCTTGGCCAGTGTGTCCTTCTGCACGTACCTAAGATAGATTGTAAAGATCTTTTGTTGTCCCATCAGTTCCATGAATATACTCTGCCAGTTTGGCATATTTCATCCTCCTGTTATCGTATTTTAATCAACAGTTCCTAAATTAACATTTACATACCACGTCTGTAGACAGTTATATTCGCTCCTTAGAGAATATGTCTGATTCTGAGTGGCGCCTTGTCAGTTATCGCTCCACAAGTGTGTTCAATTCAATGACCTGAGCACCATGGTGGAGTTCTGTATCTGTTGTGTCAGTTCTTTAGAGTCAGTTTGGGACAGAGTCCAATACGCATGAGGACCTCTGTGATACTCTTAATGGGTTCTCCGTGTCCTATATATGAGTAGAGATGGGTATAGCATCCCGCTCTGCAGTCCGAGGCGCCAAATCGTCTTGGTCCTGGCTTGAATTGATCAGAGTCTGCAAGTGCCCTACTCAGTCTGCACTCGTCACGTATCACGGACTCTGCCCATACAGCAGCTGTGGCCTCCCCTATAGTTCTAAGAATATAGTCAATATGCCAATGGGGATATTGGGCGATGGAAAAATGATGCCCAATCCTTCTCTCAATACTCATAGATGTATGTCCCATTGCAGAACCAACATATACCCACCATCCTGGTGCAAGACACAAGTCACCCAGAGATCCCACCCTGACGTGTTGTTGGTGTCTGATGTTGATGACGAGTGCATACGTTCCCCTCAAGTGTCTTCCTCCTTTTGAGACTCAGAACATTAGTCTGTAGCCTCTTGTGACTCTTGATGGTCTCTTATTGATGGTCTGACTATAGACTTGACATAGTCTAGTGCTTGTCCCGTTGTGAGTACTCCCGCCTCCAGTTCTCGCATTACTCTATAGATTGATGGCCCCATCGCAGACCAACCCTGTTGATGTACTTCTTTTAACAAGTTGCACCCAAAAGTCAGTCGTTCTTTAATCCCAATAGATTCACAGATCTCAATCATCCGATATTTTGACAATGCAAGAGCTGCAGGGAGGTGAACCAGCAGTACTCCTCTCTCAAGCAGTATTGCTTGTCGTCCCGTTGGCAACATCTCTCCTGTCACAGCCACCTCAATACCTCTACTGACAACATTATCCATAAATTGATCAAGAATAGTAGCATGACACTGACCACATGGATGAACTCGTCCCTGTCTTGCTCGCACTACTATCTCATCAAAGATTGAAGATGGATGAATTAACACATGTTCAATGCCTAGAGCCTTGCAGAGGCTTACGAGTCTGTGATTTTGAATACGTGAGACGAACGCGTCACCTATATCCACAGTGACTGCGATGATTGCTATACCCATCACTCTCAGCAAGATGGCAGATGCTGTACTGTCATATCCTCCGGAATAAGCAATTGCTACTTGTATACCACTATGTGCAATCTCCTCCCGGCTTGGAAAAGACATTGGTCTGCTTGACTCAATACGAATCTCTGAGGCAAGTACCTGCAAAAAGACACGTTGTGACTCGGTCACCTGTGGCATCAACTCTTCAATACGGGCAAGTGTGAGGTCAAGTCTATGTCTTCTCACAAGCAGTTCATCATCTCCATAGAATGTGACTCTCCGCGACAATCGCTTTGCCAGTTCCGCTGCCACTCTCCCATCTGGACCAAGACACATACTCTTTTCTGCCCTGTCTGGTGTGATGACATGCAGACTCGTGTCAGGTGCCTCAACTACCATCCGTACTCGAGGCCTTGCGCCACGGTCGTATCCAAGTTCCATTCGGATCTCATGGATGAGCTGTTCTATTGTCGCTGCATCCATATGCATGTTCACTTCAGTAACCTCTAGATGCGATACAGTCATAAGCATTGACATGTTTAACATAGTGGACCGTACGTGTCAGAAGTCATACCAGGTTTCTACGTAGTACAGGGCAAATATGTTGAGGACTTTGGCCTAATAACAAGCTACCTCGTTGTTGATAACGGAGAGGCACTTGTGATTGACCCCGGCACTGATGGTTCCCCTGGTACTGCGACTGTTGGTGCTCTACGGTCGCTTGGAATCGATCCCAAACGTGGTGTGTTAGGTATACTGTGCACTCATGGGCATCCAGATCATGTGGGTGGTGCACTACGACTGAAACGGGTCATAGATGCACCAGTCATGATTCACTCTGACGATGCCGAAATACTCGAAATGCCAGAGAAGTTTATCAATAACAGACTCGTCCTGGACGCACCTAGTCGTTTTGCAATGAAATTCACTCAAAGTCCGCTTAGAGTCAACTATACTGGCATGCGACCGGACCATATACTCCATGATGGTGATGAGATTCGTGTGGGACAACTATCTATCAAGACTATTCATACCGGCGGTCACTCTTCTGGACACTGCGTATTCTATGAATCAACACAGGGTGTTCTCTTCTCAGGTGACGAGGCCAACAATCTCTCAAATACACCTCACAGTTTCTATGTGGATCTAAGTGGCAATCTGTCCGCGAAGATCAATGCCTTAGAACGTCTACGTCAACTTCGTCCACAGTACCTGCTACCGTCTCATGACACTCCATATCTCTTCGAAAATGTCCGCTTGCAGATCGATCTGGTCAAAGATAGCGCGATAAATTTCATGGATGCGGTCTTGGGTTTTATTGAGGCTAGAAGAGAGGCAGACCTTACACAAATTCTATATGATGTTGTACATAGTCATACATTTTTCATTCCAAAGATAATCGAGTTTGTACTGCCTACCATAATTATCGTTGCCATTAGGACGCTCCAAAAGGCAGGTCTTGTCATAGAGGGCAGGGGTGGTGTCTGGAGGTATACAGGATGAATGGACTAAATTCAATAAGAATAAGGAATACGGTTATCTACAGGCTCTCTATCATGATTTACATTTGGATGAGATTAATCAGGGTGTGATCTAATCATGAGTAGGACGCAGAAGACACGGGCCTTGCCTAGTACTGCTGAGGCAATAAGGATGGCATCTGCAGCCATTCTCAGTACCACTACTACAAAGGGATACCCTCTGGGCAGTGCGATTGGCACAGGTAGCGTAATGGAGCGAAACTCCGATATTGTCGCAATGAGCGTTGTTCCTCTTGTGTTTTCAGTACATGATGCTTTACGTTCTTCGGATGGACTTGAACTTCTCTCGATTGAATGGGATCTGGAGCGCGCAGCGGGATCTGAGTTGTTACCAGAGCAACTCCTTGTAGTAGGCAATACTGATGTCGGTGTCTCGTCCTACGTGTGCATATTGGCGTGGGAACAGGGTGTTGTGGATCCGTTTAGAACTGATGAGCACGTTCGTAGAGTCTCAAAGAAGTTGTCTGATATTGAAGAGGCAATCATCAGCAGTCGACTTGATTATGAGACCGCAGGTATTGAGGTGCTACGCCGTTTTAATGACCGGCTGAATCGAGTCTTTTTTGTTGATCTCCTGGATAGACGTTTCAAGGCATCGCATGACTCTCTTCAACTACGCCCTGAGGATGTAGAAAAACAGTTCACACTGACTGTGTCTTGTCGTGATGAATTCAGAGTCCTTCCACCAGGTGTCAAGATCCTCCGACGCAAGCATCTAAAGTTTTATTCGCCAAATACAGACCCTGAGACTGGTATTGAATATTTTCAACACAGGATATTGACGCCTACAGGTATTGATACTCTATCTGTCAAGATACCCGAACTTGGTCAGGCAATACTGAACGAGATCAATACCTACGCATACAGTCAGGAAGAGGGTGATATAGTCTCTGCAGTCACTGACATGTTGATTGAGTTCTTGGGTACAAACATCGCTACCCTGGCGGAGATTCGTCAACTCAATCAACGACTTGAAGAATTCATGCGACGGGTCATACCCTTAGTGGAGACGTTATCTGCTGCTCTACAGACATATATTACCTCAGGAAAGGTACTGACATTAACCGAACATCGAGCCAGCCTAATTGAGAGTCCCGAGATCTACACGCTACGCGATCTTGACAGACTGATTGTTGAACGACTGGTAGATATATTGTTTAAGTCATTGGAACCGGCTTTTCCGTTAGATAGTGCTGTACGTGCATGGCAGATGAAGAGTGCTATAAATTATTTTGTAGCGCTCTGCCAACGTGTTATAGACTATTTTGACAAGGAGGTCACACAGTATCTCATTGTGACTGCTGCGTATACTGCACTATCCCAGATAATACAGGATCTACATCAGAACGTTGTTCAGTCTGGTATAACTGATGTGAACCAATTGCTGTTTCAGAAGTTCTATGATGAATTGCATGCACAACTTAATGCAATATTTGATAGGAAGACCTTCCAACACCAGACCACTAAAGACTACAGCCATCTCCTTAACGATGTACTCAATGAGTTGTCTGATGCATTTAGACAGGTAGAGTCGTGGGATCTGGTGGACTTCATTGATGTGGTTGAAAGTACAAGGAACGAACTAAGAACAAGATATGGCACACCAACAGGAAGTGATAGTTCAACGTTATCCCCACGTGGTCAAGCGCTAGAGCGTCTTCTCAATTATCTCGAACATATTGTTGTAGATGTCGTTCCAAGTATTGCTGACACCTTGCTGTCAAAACAGTTTGTCAAATCTCTTGTTGAGAGATGCAAGACAGTAGGTTGTGATATACCTGATGCTACAGTTGACCTAATTGAGTCCTATTCCCAACCAGAGGAGTGGAAGGCCGAAGTTCAAAATTGGATGAGTGATCTGAGTCGGCGTGTGGAACATGGTCTCCCTCTGCATGAACAGCTCACCAGACTACTTGAGTTTGTACATGAACAGGCTGATGTGAGAGTGACTTTAAATTCTGTCATCGATAGGATTCAGAGAGAACTAAAGTCACTTCAGTCCTCATATGATATGGAGATAGCAAAATGGACCGCGGAGTGTAGCCGCATCGAGGAGAAGAACAGAGTAATAGCTGCCCATAACCAGCGGCGTGACGAACTCTTGACTGCAGCACAGGCCGAGTACGAACGCGACATGCGCATGTATCAACAGTCACTCTCTGAGTACAATCAACGAATCGCAGAGTCTGGCACCCCACAGTCTATAACACCACCATCCATTCCTGAGCCATTGGAATCGCGTGTTAGAATGATTGAGTCCACTTATCCACTTCAGAGTCTAATACCGCTTCCACCCAGGCCCGAGCCTCCAGAGGCTCTCACGAACTATTCTGAGCTCAACTCTCTCCTGACAGAACAGATTGCTCAACTCAGCCAGCGACAGACCGAACTGGCACAGGTCTTTATTCAACAACTTGATCAACTCAAGAGTGATAGTCTATCGCGAGCAGTGAATGCCTCGATTGATATTCATACATCTTTTCTTGACTACGTGATGTCTTCCGTTGTCAGAAGACTGGGCCGGGTATTCCCACGTATCAAACGGGTCTATCTACGTGATGCAATACAGCCTAATCGTCTGTATCTTGTGACTTACGAGCACCGTGGTGATGAGATTGTGATCTCAGCAGGTGATAACATATTGAGGTGATGGGATGTCAAGTTCATGGATACTGAAGACACGACAGATGAGCGAGGCGGGCAAAGAGATTCTCATACGAGAGGCACTTGCAACTCATCTGAGAAGTGTACGTGACCGTCAGTTTCTTGCCTCTATACTCGGTGATCCTCGTCCATTAGAAGACATTCTCTCATTCTTTGCCAGTTTTTATCTCTATCATTATCAGGGTGTTCGGCTATTATCTACTGGTGATGTCGAGACTCTAGACGCTGATAAGAAGGATGTAGTGAGTCAGGAGGAGCGTCGCCAACTAGAACTTGAGATAAGACAACTGCTTGGTGATTGTCAGAGACAGGAGATATACGGTGCACGTCTTGTCTGCGAGTTTAATATTCAGTGTTGTGAACTTGCCAGCAAGATCTCTCCCACAGGATCTGACTTTGTAGCTGCAGTATCACAACTGATCACCAAATATCTCTCACAGTTACCTCGCGATTACTCACCAAATATTAGTGTCGACTTCGTAGGTGAAGTGACTGGTTGGGCCGATGAATGGCGTAGAGAACTCTACTTCAAGGCATCAGGGCTAAAGGAGTCATCAATGTCATTACGCGATGAACTGCTTCGCGAACATGAGTATGAGGTCATTGAAACAAGCATATTGAAACGACTTGTTAATCATCTCACTGGTCGAATTGAATATCTAAATGAGGGGCTCACAGAATCAAATCTCCATCCCACCGTGTTAGAGAAGATTGCCAGAGCTGTTGCAGAGCGATTTTCACAGTTACGCTCTAATCTCCTGAGTGTTAAGTTGGCAAATCAGTTTCGACTGGCGTTGATTGAACTATTAGAGAGAGAAATAGATGTTCCCACAACAGTGAATGAACTCGAGTCGCGTTTTGCCGACGTTGCAACAGAGCATCTTGCGCAACTCACAGAGAGTCATCCAGATCTATTCAATGATGTGCTCAGTCAGTTCTTAAAGATTGATTCACGTCAGATTCGAACAACGCTTATGGAGGAAGGTATCTCTGATCCCTCTGCATTGGTTAGAGCAATGCAGGCAGTAAAGACATCCTCTTTGACACAAGTATCACAAGAAGAACGACCGCAACAGACTCCCGAGGAACTTGAGGCAATCGAACGTTCCCTTAGGACACTTGAGAAGATTGAAGACACATTAGAACGACAGGTCAAGGGACTATTGAGATCTCGTGGACTCAGGTCTTCTGAGTTAGACAAGATCACTGTGGTATTTTTGACCAAGGATAGACGTTCTCTTATGGGTATAGAGATGCAGGTGTTCGAAGAACTTCAGAAAAAGATCCGTTTGCCATCCCCCACCGAGGTTGAACAGCTTCTCAAGGTGAGAGAACGGGCAAGGGCTGGGGGTGTGTCAGGACAAGCCCTAAGTTCATCTGCTGAGATGACTCAACAGCGACGTCTCAATGAACTTGCGGTTACAATCCGTTTTGATATTGTCTGGCATTTTATGCTGGGTATTCTGACACACATCACTCGTGTTATTGAGACCTACATCAGGGCAAAACAAGATCTCCTGCGGGAAAAGGCACTCTTGAAGAGTATCTATAGTGATGCATACTCAGAACTTCAGTCACTCCAGGAGGAAGTTCTTATTGAACTCACTTCTATGCGTATAAACGAGATGAAGTGCGTTCATCCCGATCTGGATGCGAAGACTATCTGTGCATGGTATCATGCAAGACTCTCCTCTAACGATATACGAACTGCAGCTACAGAACTTGAGATGACACCAAGTCCACTCTTTGAAGGAATTGCAAATACGCCTCTTGCAGTCGGTGAGTTGACGTTCGATAACTATGCGATTGCCTATGATATCATGCAGAGATTTCTCCGACGTGAACGTGAGTCTATGCTAACAAAGGAACAAGTTTTATTCGAGGCTCGTGTCGCAGAACAAAAGAGGATTGAGAGCAAGAAGAGCAGCCTTGACGTGTTGTTGTTTATCTATACCAAGGCGCACACAGTCTTCAGAGCAATCTCGCGTGTTGGTACAAGAGGTCTAGAGTGGGACTCAGATGACACAGCCAAGTGTGCCAATCTCCTCTCATTCCATGTTCTATCCAACAGGGGCCGACCTGTATGTCAAGTATGTGGTTCAACACCGTCAGATGGTGTATGTTTATCTCACGGAAAGGCAAATATTGTACCGGCTAACGACGTTGATAGCCTGTCTGTGTTTGTAATGCGGGCAATATCTGACATAAAGAGTGGTCTTATCGGACCCACCGCCAAACCCTTCACATGGGATGAGGCACGTTCTGTTGTCCAACGCGAACTCACAAACCTTCGACAACGAGGAAAGATCACTTCAAAGACCAATGTAAGATCTCTTCTGCCCGGTGAGGTAAGTCACATTGTTGGTCCTGCTATAGCCTCAATAATAGGCGATTACTTTAATGAGTCACTTCAATATGCTGCACGACGAGCTGGTATTGCGTAATGTAATTTGTTGCCAGTCACGCTCATCACCTGAAGTATACCAGATCTGGTCTAAGCTCTAATCCCAGTGTTACAGCTCAAAGGGCATTCCTATGGATATTGTGAGAATAATTAGACTCTCTTATCACCCTGAGCGATTAGTTTAGTGCATTCGTCTATGTCTGTCTGCATGTGGCATCAATCCATGCCAGATAGTCCCTTGCTCCGTCCACTATAGATAGAACTACAAACTCTGGTACCTGATACGAATGGTGTTCTCTGATGATCTGATATACACGTCCCGTGAGCGAGCTAACAGTCTTTATCATTAAGATGCACTCAGAGTCTGATTGAACTCTGTCCTCCCAATAGTATATACTTGTCACTCCTTTGATTATGTTCACACATGCACAGGTCTTGTTCTCCACTAGAGTTCTTGCAATTCTCTCGGCTTCCGTTTCAGCGCAAGTGGTGAACGCTATGACATAGTCTAAATGTCCTGTCACGTCACGATTTCTCACACTTGAATTACTCACATGCCCTACAGTCCTATCTTCATCGTTCCTCATGGAATCACCTATTTGATACTCTAACATTCTGCGAGATGTACTTTTCAATTCTTCATGAGTTAAATTTGGTATGACCCGCGTTCAATAAAAATCATATAGACTCCATGTGACAAGAACAGTCCTGTTCATGTCTGCAGTCAGAATCTATCAGAGGTCATGATACGTTTCTCTATGATCAATTGCGGACAGAATACGAGTCAATAATATCGTCACAATATTATCTATTTACAGGCGACACCAGAACAACATTCATCCGGAACTTACTTATATGAGGTTCTGGATGCACGTCAAGTGGTTGATGCCCATGACCAAGCGTTTTGTACCTAAGGGTGTGATGCCTGCTCTCGTCACACCGTTCACAAGAGATGGTGATCTCATCGAGGATGCATTCAAGCAACTGATTGATTACACCATTAAAAAGGGTGCTACCGCTATCGTACCTGCTGGCACGACCGGAGAGTTCGTCTATATGCGTACTGAAGAGCGAAAGAAGCTTCTTCGGCTCGCAGTTGAGTTTGCAGATGGACGTGTACCAGTTGTGGCAGGGACTGGCTATAACAGTACACGAGCAACATTGGCATTGACTAAGTATGCTGCAGAGATTGGTTGTGACGCAGCATTGGTTGTATCTCCATATTATCTACGTCCTGGTGATAAGGGCTACTATGAACACTATGATACGCTGGCCAGAAGAGGTGACATCCCCATCATTATCTATAACATTCCACAATGCACGCTTGGAAATCTGAGTGCAAGTCTGTTGGAAGACCTCACAGACCTTGATAACATTGTGGGCATCAAGGATAGCAGTGGTAATATTGGTCATACACTTGATCTCATCGAAAAGATCGGACATAAGGTACCCATTCTCATTGGACATGATGAGTGTGTTCTGTCCGCAATTGCTGCGGGTGCTGGAGGTGCCATCCTAGCATCGGCAAATCTGATTCCTCATCTCTGGTTAGAACTGATCAACAATGTACATTCTGGTAAGATTAAGGAGGCAATGCGAATACAGCACTCCGTCCAGACTCTATGCCGTATAATAACCAGGAATGGTGGTGCACCTCCTGTAAAGGCTGCCCTCAAGATGATAGGAATCAATGTTGGACGCTCACGACTACCCCTTGACACAGGTGGGACTCTGACCGCCGAGTTGAAGGACGAGATCCGTATGGAGCTGGAAAAATTAGGACTGATTCCTCGTCTAGAACATCCACCACTCAAAAGACCTCTCGACATTGCAGAGATGTCTGAAGAACTGGGTCTTGACAAGTCGTATCTAGAAGGAGTGCAGCAGGCCACAGCAGATAATGAGACCGTGTCTGTCGCGATTGCTACGGGACTAAAAAATGGTCCATTAGGTCGTGCATTTGTCAAGCTCCTGACAACTCCAAGAGTCGGACATGAGGCACTCACTGTTATACTCGAACCGAATCTTGCAGTTCGTCCCTCATCAATCATGGTCCCTGCAAGAAAGATAAAGACTCTAAGACAGGCCTCGCTCTTCTATGGACCAGTTCAATCAGGTGCTGCCAGGGCGGTCGCTGACCATCTAGAGGCAATGAAGATTTCACGCAATGTAATTGATAACAATGTTGTCATCATGGTGATTGATGTGGACCTTAACATGCGAGACCGAAGAACTATCACCAGTGCCACCCGCAAAGCGGTCTCTAATGCACTGGCCAAGATCTGGAGGTGATATTTAGTGAGTGAACATTTTCGATTCAAGGGTGTCTATCCCGCACTTGTGACACCATTTGATGAGAATGGTGTCAATGAGACTCAATATAGAGGACTCATAGACTATGTGATAAAGATGGGCGCCACTGGTATAGTTCCTTGTGGCACAACGGGCGAGTTCACAAGTATGCGTTTTGAGGAAAAAGAAGAGGCCATTCGGATTGCTTGTGAGGCCGCAAAGGACCGAGTACCTGTTCTTGCTGGTACTGGTGAACCCTATACAAGAGATGTGATCAAGCTCACCAATCGTGCGGCAGAATATGGTGCAAGCGCAGCCCTTGTTGTGACACCCTACTTTCTCAGGCCTTCTAATCGAGAGATATTCGAACATTATGAAAAAAGTACAGAGAACAGTCCTATTCCCATCTATCTGTATAATATTCCTCAAGTGACAGGTGTGAATATCAGCTGGAGACTGGTCGATGGTCTTCGTGAATTACCAGGCATTGCAGGCATGAAGGACTCTAGTGGTGACCTTGTAAACCTCACCAACATCCTGCTCAGGCGACCAGAAAAATTCCAGGTCATAATTGGGCATGATGAAGTTGTTCTGCCAGCGCTTGCTGCAGGCTGTGATGGTGCTATTCTTGCGAGTGCAAATATATTTCCCGACCGGTATGTCAAGATGATGGCGGCGTTTGCACAGGGCGATCTCAAAGAGGCCACCATTATACAACGAAGTGTTCAACGAACAGTCAGAATCATAGTGAATCGAGGTGGTGCAATCCCCGTCAAATCTGCTCTGAACATGATGGGCATCCCGGTTGGAGATACACGTCCACCACATCTTGTGGGCGACGTCTTTACATTTGATGACATGGATGAACTGAGAGCAAGTCTCGAAGACCTGCAACTTATTCCTCGTGGACCAGTTGTCTATAAGACGGGTGACAGATCGATTGTGGCTGAGTCATACCCAAAGGCGGTGGGCATGGTCCCAGATACTATTCCTGACTTGACTCTGTTACACGGCGAGGCTCTCTCTGGAGAGGATTTAGAGGTTGCACATGTTGATTTGACAATGGGACTAACGACTGGCCCAATCAAGGATGCAATAGAGAATGCTGACAAGTTGATAGAGGGCTATCATTCCTCTCATATTATCAAAGATCTTCAACCACTGACTGTCTTTGCACCGACCGTCACAATCACCGATGATATGCATCGGCAGCTCGTATATGAAGATGCCCAGAGAGCTGTCATAGATGCAATAAAAAGAACTGTCACAGATCGTATCATTCCCGAGGAGTTAATACCGGACATCGCAATTGTGGTGAACGTATTTGTTCATCCAAAGGCAATCAACAGGACGCGAGTACATCTTAACAATTTCCGTGCGGTTCGATTTGCTCTTAGACGTGCTATCGAGGGCAGACCCTCAGTTGAAGAGATGATTGCGCGTAGAGAGTCTGCAAGACATCCGTTTGGCTATAATCCATGATATTCACCAATCTATACTATCACAATAACAGTTATCTATACCCTATTCGTAAGAGAGAATGACACTGTGTTCTAATTATAGAGGGATCGTAAAATAATGGAAGGCGAATATGGCCGTTCTCTTCAGGAATTTCTGAACAAGATGCTACGTCTTGGAGTTAATCTAATTCTAGAAGAAGGCGATGAGATGATCTTTCAGTTGGAGGGACACAGAGTCATAATCTCTAAGAGATCTGGTGTCTTAGAGGCAAAGACCCTACCTGAGATAGATGTTGAAATCAAATACAGAGTCACCAAGTGATAGTGATTTTGAATAGTCACCTGTTATGACCTTATGTTAATATATCTCTCTATTTCATAGTCTGTTTTTGTATGAACTTTTCATGATCTCTGTAAAAACACCAACAATATCCTTAATATTTGGGTCTTATGGCTTTACCAGACCTCCTCTATATCTGCAATACTCTATAAATACACTGCTAGTATGGTATATCGATGGATGTCATATGTATCTGGCAGCAGAGATATGCGTCCATCGGTGACTCGAATGAAAGCTGAGAGCTGTTCCAATACGGAAATACATGACAACGACACTGATTCATCTATCAGTGAAGGCACCATGTGTTACCATGGACAGTCTGCCTATACTGACCGAGTCTATATTGCGGGTGTTTTATGCTGGTATGCAAGATGTCCTTCTTCTACTCCTCATCCCGCAGCAGTGTCCACACCTGACTTCGAAGGGGCAAAGGGTATGGAGCACATGCAGTCCACTACCGTTCTTGGACTGACTCTGAGGTGTCCAATCAACTTAATCCATATTAAAATGAACGGGGTCGTGTTATAAGACGGTCCTATGGTACAGCTCTCAGCACTAGTCACCCGCCCCCTACAGCGCATGTTACTGACTGCAGCCATGTGCCATCATGGGGGTGGTCGGTCTCAGCCTGCTCTTAAATCGTCATTGCCAGGGGCGGCTCAGACAGGGGTAACTGCCTCATTGACCGTACATCTATCTTAGTCGAACTGAGTTAAAAGGCATGCGGCAGATAAGGTTCATAGGCATTATATTCTCTGAACAAGATATGCATGAAAGCAAGAGTGAATCTAGAGTTTCTGATCTACTGAGGGAACTGGTTGCGGTTGACTCACAAAATCCCCCAGGTCATGAGGCAGAGGTCGCAAAGGTACTCCGAGAACACTTAGAATCACATGGGATATCCTGTATCTCTGTGGGTGCATCAGAGCGTCCAAACCTGATATTCTCGACCGGTGATATGCTACAGGGTCCTCTGGTGTTGCATGGGCATATGGACACAGTACCAATCGGCTCCATCGAGGAGTGGCATCATGATCCTCTTGGTCAGATGGATGGTGAAAGATTCTACGGACGTGGTGCGTGTGACATGAAGGGGCCACTTGCTGCTCTGGCTGAGACAATGATTTTGTATTCTCAGGAGCATCATAACATGCCATTGCTTATGCTGGCAACATCTGATGAGGAGAGCGGATGCTCTGGTGCCGAAGAGGTTGCAAAGAGCGGAGTCTTGAAGGGCGTAAAGTACGGCGTATGTGCCGAACCAACGGGTATGAGTGTTCTAATTGGAGAAAAGGGAATGTTGTGGACTAGAATAGTCTGCAGAGGTAGGTCTGCTCATGGTTCGCGACCTGAGCTGGGCGTGAACGCAATAGAACTGTGCATAGCTGCTCTTGAAGTGCTCAAGTCTGAGTATTACTACGAGTTCGATGAGCTAATGGGGTCTCCAACAATCAATATCGGTCTTATTAGAGGCGGTCTAAAGATCAATGTGGTCCCCGATCGGTGCGAGGCACATCTGGACATGCGTTTGGTTCGCGGGCAGGATATAGATTCTGTCCTGGTTGAGATGAAGGCAAAGATAGAGGCTGCAGATCTTGCAGAGAATGTCAAGATTGAGTATATCCATGGCAAACCTGCAGTCAGAACACCACCTGATGCAGAGATAGTTAGAGTCAGTCTTGATGCAGTCGAGAGTGTGTTTGGACGCAGACCCGTCTTGAGATCTTCAACATTTGGCACTGATTGTTCAGTCCTGCAACCAAAAGTTGGGATCATTAATGTAATATGTGGACCTGGATCGATTGAACAGGCACATCAACCAGAGGAGTATATTAGTCTTCGCGAATTGTTTGCATCTGTTGATGTGTATTATCGCATAGCTAGGCATTTCTGCAATAGTGGTCATTAAAAACTAATGTTTAGAGGCTCTGATGGCAATTCGTGCTGCCAGTGCTCCTGCACCCACTCCATTGCCAATATTGACTACTGCCAGTCCCAAAGCACATGATTGCAACATGGATGCAAGTGCTGTCTTCCCGCCACCTCCATATCCATAACCTATAGGCGTTGGTACCCCTATCACTGGTATGTCTAATAATGCGGCAACCACCGTAGGTAGAGCTCCCTCCATACCTGCAAAGACAATCACCGCATCAACATCGCTCTGTAGTATCGATTTAAGAGGTTCAATGAGTCTATGTAAACCTGCCACACCAACATCATAGAAACTCATAACTCTCACCCCCATTAACTCTGCAATTGCCTGTGCCTCATATGCATAGGGAATATCCGATGTGCCCGCTGTAATGATTGCAATTTTTCCAACACTACTCTGTGGTTTCCAATCTCTTGAATGAACAATTACTGTGAGATGGTCGTCAGATCCCATTGTTCTGACTTCATAGTCTTGAACATGTGGTTCAAGATAGGTCATCTTTGTCCTGTTCATTCGTGTGAGTAAAGCAAAACCATTTGCATTCACCATTGCACGAGTGATCTTCAAAATATCCTCCTCACTTTTTGTCTGTGCAAAGATGACCTCTGGCACACCAACTCGATCCATTCGACCATGTTCTATGACTCCAATATCCCCTACTCTTTCAATGAACCTGTGTTGTAGTTCTCTCTCTGCCTGTTCAACAGTGATTTGTCCTACCGCCAGTGCCTCGAGTATCTCGCGTGTGCTTCTCACCTTCTCTTACACCTTTTGTTCATGGAGTCAACTAGAAACCTTAAAGTTGACGTTTTAAGTTAACTCTCTCAACTATATCTACAAACAACAATCTCTCAGAGCGAGTGGCGATAAGATGCCTGATGCAGTATTTATGTCAGTGTATATGTGTGCTCTCTTAATGCAATCTATTTTACTATATGGTTTTGTATTTGGAAGGCGTTCTGATGAGAAACGCTCCTCTGTCTTCAAAGAGCTTGAACGTCTGCAAAACTCTTTGAAAAGGGGCAAACCTCTTGAAAGGACACAGGTGCCGTCTAGGACTGAAATGATCCGTGCGATCTTTGCGGACAAAATGCATGTAGTTGGACTGGAACTCGGGGAGTACAGTCATGATGTGAGCGTCACGGTACCATATACTAAGTTTACTACTTTTCTGAAAGACGTTGGAGTCTCCGATGATATGATTGATGCACTGTTGACCGGAATTGGTGAGGCTGAAAATGAGGATGATGTGTGTCTACTCGTTGAGGCAGCTGCTGAAACACCTGAACTACCAATAAAGGGTGAACAGATAAAAATAGTTGAAAAGTTAGCCATAGACGAGTGGCGTCGTGTTCGACACATGGAACGTGAAGTGAATGACTGATCTTCTTCATATGCATGACAACTATATTCGTGAGTTTGATGCCGAGGTAGTAGCACTTGGAGACAAATATGTTGTGTTAGACCGGACTGCCTTTTACCCAGAGGGCGGCGGGCAAGTGGGCGATCATGGCACCATAGAGCATAACAAAAACATACTGCGAGTGGTTGACACTCGAAAACAAGAGGGCATGGTATATCATATTGTGGATAGTCCACCGCAACTGAATGTTGGAGATATTGTACATGGCAGTCTCGATTGGCAATGGCGGTATGCATCTATGCGCTTCCATACTGCGCAGCATGTTCTGTCACGATACCTTCAGTTGAATTATGGTCTTGAGACTGTTGGCAATCAGGTACGGCCTGGTGAGAGTCGTGCGGACTTTTATCCCATCGATGATATCACTGACAGACTCAGATCCGATATTGAGACTGGTGTCAACTCTATTCTCTCTTCCAACCTCCCTGTGGTCATTCAGTTTATGAGTAGAAGTGACGCAGTCGCGTTCTTGAGAGAACGCGGCTATCAAGTTAGATATCTTGAGATGGTTCCCAAAGAGGTCACTGAATTTAGAGTTGTCACTATTGGTGATTGGGACGCATCTTCTTGTGCTGGCACACATGTGAAAAATACATCTGAGATCGGTACTCTCAAAGTGATACAAACAAAGAATGTTGGAGCTAAAAAGCAGCGCATCTATTTCACACTGAGTACATAATAGCAGTTGGAGCTAAAGGTTTATTGCATACTCTTGATTATCTCTTAGCGAACCAATATGAAGGCTCTTGTTCTCACAGCAGGACGTGGTCACAGACTTCGTCCACTGACATCAGACCGATCTAAGTCAATGTTGATGATTGCTGGACGACCTGTCCTATCATATATTCTTGATAGTCTACGTGAAAATGGTATTCGGGATATCGTATGTGTAGTAGGACACGGACGTGATGAGCTAATTGATACATTCCAACAGGGTGCGGACTATGACGTGCATATACGTTATGTACTGCAGCCTGAACAAAGGGGTGTGGAAGATGCAATTCTCACAGCAAAGGATGAGCTGATGGGTGAAGACACCTTTCTTCTCGTGAATGGTGATGTAATTGTAGAGCCTGAGATGGTTCAAAGGACGCTAAACAATCACACTGTTATGGGCGCTGACATGACTCTATTGGTGACACTCGTTTCTAATCCGGAGCAGTTTGGAACAGTTCGTATAGATCAAAATGGGTTAGTGGAACGTCTTGTAGAGAAAGGTGGCCCTGAGCAGTACGTGAGTAACTATGCAGTTGCAGGAGTCTCAGTCTTCCCCGCTGAGGCAATCGATTTTCTCGAGCGTGAAAAGACTATGGAGGCAACCATCAGCAAGATGATCAGTCAGGGGAAGAAGGTTGTTGCCACAGTCTGGGAAAAGGAGTGGAACGAGTTCACGTGGCCATGGGACATTCTGAAGGCCAATAAAGTCATGATTGACAGACTACTCAAGGGCAAGGGATCCTTCATTGCAGAGTCTGCAGAACTACACAAAAACGTGGTACTTGAAGGTCCTGTCTTCATCGGAGAGGAGAGTATAATTCGTCCTGGTACAACACTGAAAGGTCCTGTCTACATTGGTAAGCGCGTGTACGTTGGAAACAACTCTCTAGTGCGAAACTATACAAGCCTCTGTGATGATGTGACTATTGGTTATGCTGTAGAGATACGAAACAGCATGGTCTTCGAGAGAGTAAAAATAGGCCGCATGACTTATCTGGCTGACTCTATAGTGGGTAGAGGAAGCTGTATTGAGGCAGGCGCCCAGATGTGGAATTGGAGGCCCGGTGTGAAGAAAGTCTGTCTGAACGAACCCGATGGACGAATCATTGTTCCATATGACAAGTTTGGAGCAATAATTGGTGATAATGTGATTGTGGGAGTCAACTCATCAATATACCCTGCCGTTCGAATCGGTGAGAACAGTGTCATTGCACCAGGATGCATCCTTGAGAACGATATTCCTCCAAACAGCATGGTCAGTCTGGACCTCCGAATAAAGATATCCCAAATAGTAGAAAGGCGCGAGGACAGTTGTTAGGGGCTTTGTCTGCTGGAATAGCTATCCATAAGACTAAGTCATCAGTTACATGCGCACCTTTAAAAGTCAAACACGCGACGAATTGCTGACCCCATGACAAGATAATTTTAGGAGAGTCATCTGAAAGTGAGCAAGAAAAAGTGGGGAAAGACAACAGTTAAGACAGAACGGATTATCCGAGATTCAATACCAAAGCCGGAGGTTCTTGTTGAACTAGATCGATAACTGGCAAATAAGTTTGGAATACGATTAAGTCTTGCTCGACAAATATTGCGTAAGAAAGAGAAAGAGGGTCTTGTTGTACCATATCTTCGTGAGGGTGGACTTGTTGCTTACACGACTCCTGCTGAGATACAGGCAGACCGACATGAGCGACACATAAGAATTTCCGAGGTGCTCGAAGAAGTTGCCTCCTCTGCAACTCCCTCCTCCGTAATAACTGAAGAGATGGAGACTGCTCTGGCAGCAGCGTCTATTGAGAGTATAAAACCCTCAAAACTCGCCAGGCAGCGTAGAGAGGCCGGGACAAGAAAAGAGCGAGCTCGAGATAGACGTCCTGAGGTCATTGTACAACCTTTGGAGGGCGAGGCTGAACCACCGACCCCTCCCCAAGTAGAAGTACCTAAGAGCACGTCCACTCGTGCCTCAACCAGCACAACCCCTACTACCACAGAGGCGCGTCCAGTCGAGAGCAAGCCCACTCGTAGGACAACCAAGAAGACCGAGTCGGAACCTACAGAGGCGCGTCCAGTCGAGAGCAAGCCCACTCGTAGGACAACCAAGAAGACCGATGACGCTGAATCGCATGAATAATCCATTATGGTGTGAGAACGCCATAATCGGTCGTTTGGTTTGACGCATTCAAGACAATTGTTTAGTCTATCTGTCGACTAGAGTCCTTAATATGTGCCGTGAAAGATCAAAGACATATATTGCGTGAGATATGAACATGTATCGGTTTGGAGGTCTCATATCTCCACGAGATAAGATGAGACATGGTCAGTTTAGATTCTCTCTTACCAGTTACCGGCCTGCATCATACATGGTTATGATACATACATATTGCCACATTTTTGTGGCTAAGTGCTTAAAAGAAAAATCAGTGGCTATCACGACAAAGGTTAAGAATCACTCATGAGAACTAATGCATGTAGCTCTAGTCTAAAGAAAAAGTGTAGATGTGCCTTTAAATAAAGCACGCAGGACGGCGTTACAGAGCTAGGTCATTGATTGAGAATACAAAAAACAAAAAGGTGACAAGTTATGAGCTTTAATATAACAGAGATTTTAGAGAAACTAAAGGCAATTGAAGGCTTTGCAAATCGAGTCGCTGAAACAAAGAGACTTGCAGATGAACTTGCCGAGAACCTGGTTAGAATGAAGGAGTCTATAAATAAGACAATCAATGAGAGTTTTATGGCTATTGCAGATCAGATTGATAAACTT
>FWPU01004892.1_pt1 | contig 30283 bp, 36 predicted proteins | sample 2228361 | NCBI WGS metagenome assembly FWPU01 (sample SAMEA103939777, study PRJEB20133) | metagenome | reverse complement strand
AACTTTCAGATTTGGAGACAGAAGCCATAATTTCAGAGTTACCCTCGCTTCTTCGAAAGCGTCTTCCTCCTCCCCGGGAAGAGTCGGAAAAAGAAGTCTATGAAATCGTCTATCAGACGTTTGAGAAATTGCTGACTCAAGCCTGGAAAGAAGCTAATCAGGATTCTCTTCAGATTAAAAGTGACTCTCCTCTCCGGAAACGATGCTGATTGTTTTAAAACCATATCTGATAACAGTTTATCAGATATGGCTTTGAAGAAATTCGGGAAAACATGAAACGAGAGGAACTTCGACAGTTTAATTCTTCCTTTTTTTCGAAAAGGAGAAAAAAAAAATGAAAGAAGAGAGATTCTCAAAGTTAAAATGGAGATAAGAAAGATTGTTCAGTTAAAATGGATCCGACGGAACTTCTTTGTGAGATACGTAACAGTTTTTCTCGGTCTCCTCCGGAGATAACTTCAGATCTTCTTCCGCCTCCATATTCTCTTCCGTTAAATCGACGTCCGGTTCTCGAGAAGAATATTGTTATAGCTCCAACGATGTGTGATCGGCCTGATGAGCGTATCTGTGATATTGAGAAATATCAGGAACTGTTTCAGATGAAGTCGAAATATAATGATCAGGATAAGGAGTATCTGAAGGCTCGTGCCCGGACCAACCCATTTGAGGAGATTGGGCGCTCGATCTTTATGAATCGGGCGGCGATTAAACTTGCCAACATCGATGCGGTGTACAATCTGACTCAACATTTTGGAGGTCTGATGAAGAAACATGTCGATGAAATCTTCACCTTTTGTGACATTGCTGCCGGACCGGGAGGTTTTACACAGTACTTACAGTTTCGCTGGCCCAACTCGATGGGATATGGTATTACCTTGAAAGATGAAAATGATTGGAACCGTTCCAAACTTGACTTGAGTCGATTTAGTATTTTCTATGGTGATGATGGGACGGGTGACCTCTACACCAATTGGCAGGGATTTGTCACTCACGTTCGAACGAATGAGCCAGATGGTGTTGATCTCATTCTTGGTGATGGAGGATTTGACATTGAGAGGGAGGCATCCAAATTCGAGGAAGCCGAGCGTCCTCTAACTCCGACGACACGTTCCTTTCGGTATCAGTGTCAGGAGTTTTTGTCAAGTCGTCTCATCTTGTGTCAGATTCTGGTTGCGTTGAAAGTTCTTCGGACGGGGTGTACGTTCGTCTGTAAAGTCTTTGACACGGTGACTCCGATCTCGGCTCAGCTTCTCTTTCTTCTCGCCTGTAGTTTTGACTCTCTCTCTATCTTTAAACCGGTGAGTAGTCGGCCGGCCAATTCCGAGCGCTATCTCATTTGTCAAGGTCTCCGGGAAAACATTGAACCTTATGCTGATCTTCTGACGGAGGCTAATAGTGCGTACACCGCGACACATAATGTCGTCTCTCTTTTTGATACACCTCTTCCCGAGGACTTTCTCAAGTGGCTCTATCAGGAGAACATGCGCAGTATTAACCGACAACTTGAAGCTGGAGAGCTTCTTCTTCGTTACTGGAATGGAGAAAACGTTTCCATTCCTCGATATAATCTTCACAAGGCCCTGATTGTCTGGAACCTTCCAGATAATCGACCCTCTCGGAGATCCCGCATCAAGATTTAGCTTTGTCTACTGTCTACGTTGAAAATAGTTATATGTTCTTCCTCCAAAAGAACATATAACTGTCAGGATATCAAGTGTTCTTCGTTCTTGATCAACGAAAGAGTAGACGAGACACTTGCATAATTCCAATTTTCATTTTCTGAGATAATAACTCTGACAGAAGAATTTCTTTCTCAGTTTTAACAAGGAGATATTATAAGAGAGCTGTAATAGGGAGTTTCAAGATGACATGAAGAACGAAGAGAAATACGAAAGACAGAAAGAGAGAGATAATTAAGAACTCATGAAATCGGAGTTCTCGTCCACCGAGGGCTGCTCTTATTCCGAGGCGAAGAGCATCATACCAGAACTGAGCTACAATGACGAGAAACGTGATCATAATAAATCCGGTTAATATGGAACTTCCAAAAAAACCCTTTGCTGGGAAATGGCTTATGTTCCATCTTTTAACGTTGAAATATATTATCGATGTCTTCCTTCTCAACTTGATCGAAACTTTTGGCAACAAAGATGTCTTCGAATTAAATAGTAGGAATCTCTCTCCTTTAAAAAGAATTGATTCGGATTTAATAATTTTTCCTTAAAGGAGAGAGAGATTGAATTCCGAATTTCGAACGATGACTTCGATAGTTGACATGTTAGACAGACCTGAGGAGTCTTTCCAGTTTTTGAGAGGACTGTACACTCTGGCGGGACTTTCTCCCGAGAATGGGGAAAATACGGAGGAGAAGTTTCGGTTGGCTCATCTGATCCTTTCATCGAAGCCCTCATGGAATTGGGAGGAAGCCGATCTTGAAGATGTGTTCGATGGATGGGTGATCGATCCGGATAGAATTTCTCTTCCGGGATTTTTCGATGAATGTCTTGAGGAGACAATTCTCGATGTTTCCGATCGTGAGAAAGAGGTGTCCTTGACAGAACAACCGTTAAAGCGCAAAATTGTTAGAAATGACAGTCCTCGTGCCAACAAACGTCGCATCTTCACCCGAACCTTCTATTGTTGTTGTTCTCGACCTCTTGAGATGGCTTACATCGCCGTGAATATGAATACGGGAGCTGTTCTCTTCATTGGAGATTGTTGTTATTCTAAATATGACGAGTATCTCTCTCTTTATGAGCCGGATCCGATTGATGAACTTACTGCCGCCTTTGAGAAGATCTCTCTTGACGACGATGATTTTGAATCTCCCGAAACTCTTCGAAGCATTGTCAGTGCTTGTGTTTGAAAAACAGACGTAACAAAAAAAAGCCCTCTTTCTTCGTTTCTCTCTGGAAGAGACGAAGAAAGAGGGCTTTTTTTTTTATTTAATTATCACTATCACTGCTCGAGGAGTTGGTTAGACGGAGCTTCTTTCGCTTTCGTCTTTTCTCCTCCTGGGGATCATAGTCAGCATCCGGGTCGACTTCCTCACTACTGTCAGGCTCAATAAAACTGTCATCATCAACGTCAAGGTGACCGTCATACTTATCATAACAACAACGGCCGACAAGAAGTACATTTCCATTGTAGCGGTTGCGGGCGATATGGGCATAACGAAGGTTCTGGGAACAACAACAGTGATAATCACCAGGTCCTTGTTCGGAAATGAGATCTTGATATTGCGGAGAGACATCCCACTCATCGAGGGCCGCGTTAATATCCGCATGATCGATGTTCAAAGTGCCTTGTGTTGAATAGAAAACATTGGCCAGATCGAACTTTTCCGGCATTGAAACACCATCAGAGAGAGACAGTCCAGCTCTCTGATAGAGAGAGAGGAGTGCCTGTCGGGATTCCCAGATATTGTCAAGGGAAGAGATCTGATTCGACATGAGTTAAGATTGGATACAGATTTAGACTTCTCTTCTGTCTCAGAGAAATGTAATCAATTCTATTTCATTTTTCTGAAAAGAAAAAGAGGAGAAATAAAATTATGCTGTCTCAGGAAAATGGAAACTCTTATCAAAAGAGATGTTCGAGGGAACACGTATATTTCGACGGAATTTCTTCGAGATTATTTGACGTTTCTTCGAAATGAATTCGAGAATTATTTCGAGTATTAAATTCGAATAATGTTGAGATTGTCAAGGAACGTCTCAAGTTGAATGCGAATGAAATTGACGACACGCTGAAGGAAATTTCTCAAGCGGTTTCGGGTGTCGGGCAGATGTCCGAATATGCATACTGGGATGGGTTATATGATGGCAGTTCGGAGGTTGAGCAACCGTGGGGGAATTTGTATTGGACTCCGGACTATTACTACTTATAGACGTGTTAAGTGAAAGTGTAATCCTGTTATCAGAAGACATGATAACAGGATTAAAATATTGCGACGAAGTTAGTCGAGAACCCAGATGTAATCTGTGAAGGGTCCGGCGTTCAGGAAGTCCGTTTTCAGTTGATACCAGGGTTTTTCATGGCGAGTGATTTCCTTATGAAGGAGGGCAGCCCGATGATTTAAGTGAACTTTCGGGTCATATGTCCAGGGGGGACGGGGTGGATTATCCGGGACGGAGTAAGTTTTCATATTATTTTTATAGCCGCGTTCAATCCAGACCTGGATATGTGCGTTGATATAGAGTTTAAGAGCATCCGAATATCCGAACCACATTTGGACGATGGGATGATAAACGAAGCCCAAAGACACAACGCGATATCCGTCCTTATTCCATTGACTCTTTAAAGATCGAAGATTGGTGTCGTTGACACATTGATAGGTGCCGTCTTTGACGACGAAACGGTACGACTTTTTCTTATAATCTCGGGCGATCCGACGTATCCACTCTCGGAGTTTGTCGCGAGATGGAGGAACTGGAAGATGAAGATGTCCAGATAAGAATGTAAGGTCTTCAATGAGACAAAGGATTTGGTAGGCTTCGACGCGTTCCTTTCCCAATCGTTTATCATCGAGAGAGCGGGCTGACTCGACAAAGTCAGAAGAAGTTAGAAAAGTCTGTACCATTTCCTAACATATAGAAAAGAGGACAAGGAGTGATTTAACATTTCAAATTTAATCAGGGGTTTTTTTTCGATGAGATCGAGATATGAGGATAAAAGAGATCGATAAAGATAGAGAAGTGTAAAAAAATCCTCGAATGGAAATCGAACATCAACTTTGACAAAGTTGGAGAGACGAAGGGGAGTATTGGAAGAAAACGAGAAGAGAAATTTGGACAAAAATGTTAAAAATTAACAGAGATGATTAAATTGGAATTGGAGAAATAGCGAGAAAAGAATTTTAAGGCGAATCTATAAATGGAGAACAGAGTTTCCATTTATATCGACGGGGAAGACGCCGGAACAGAAGAACTGAGACCTGGAATGAATCTGTCTGAGCTTATTGAAGAGATAGCTCAGCGTGAAAATCTCCGATATTTTATGTTAGTTACTACGGACTATAACGACTATCCTGGAGGAGTTGTGATATATAAACGAGAGCCCAATGAGAGGATCTATCGGGAACTGATATTAGTTCCCTATGATATTTTCTGGCAATATCTCAGTCGAGTACATATTATAACCGATGAAGATACGATCGAATACTATAACGAAGTCATTACATTAAAGGAAGAGGAGCTTATCGAGAGATTTATGAAGAGACCATTTGAACTTTTGTATTATCCCAGAGAGGACGATGACGAATTTCGACAGATCTATGATTCTCTGAAAGAGGAACTGTATTCGACTCTTTCGAACATCTAGGCGAGAGAAAAGCAGAGAAAACAATTCGGTTCGCTTAACGAATCGAATTGTTAACTTCTGAAAGGGAAGTTAAGAGGTTAAGGGTTTAGTAGAGATCGACATAGCGGTCATAGCGTCCATAGCGACCGAAGTAGCCGTCGGCTTCCTCACTACTGACACGGCGAAGAAGGGGAGAAGCCCGAGAGCGAGACCGAGAGGAGCGAGGAGAACGGCCCCTACCCCAGCGGCTTCCGGGACCTTGATAGATTCCACGGACCTCAGCTTGGGCATCACGAAGGAGGGCCTCGACATTATTACGGACGTCAGCTTCAGACACTTCCGTAACAGAACGATCACCGAGGAACTTACTAAGGGCACGAGCTAAGGCGGGAGCGGGGATCTTGAGGCCCCTGTTTTTAGCTTCACTTCCGAGTACTCGAACAAGATTTGTCCAGGTACGAAGGGCGACAGGTCCACGACCAGCGACACCATCATAGGAGCGAGAGCGCGAACGAGATCTCATATGAGTTGGCATGTTTCGTGTTTTTATTGATTGGTATAAAAAAAATTCGAAAATTCTGTTATTCTCTTTGAAATTTGCGTAATTTGGAGTTTAAAATCGAAAAAATCGCGATTTTTTCGATTTCTTTTTTTCCTATCATCCGATTCTTTTCGGAAAAGAAAAGAAAACTTTCTTAAATAGGTCTTCTTGAGGAGGTTTTGTTTAAATCCGCCGAGGAGATCGGGGAGGAGATCGGGACGGACTCGGTAATGGGGCTTGAGAGAGGGATCGGGACCGGGGCGAGGCTCGGCGGGCTGAGAGAGCTCTTTCTCGCATTTCCTGAGAAAGTGCCTGTAATTCTGGCATTCGGTGACTAATGTCGCGGCGAACTCGTTCAACGGTATAATGAGCCAGTTCTTCTCCCTGAAGGCCCTGTTCTCGCCCTTGGCGATAGATTGGGCTCATAATCCGGGCTATAACGGGAAGGGGAATACCTTTTCCTTTGAGTCCATTTTGATGATAGAGCATAGACATTGCCAGATTCCAGGCGGAGACAGGTCTTCCTTCTTCACTTCTGGCACGGGAGGTTCGTCGTGTTCTTGGAGGAGTACCGTCGTAAGATTTCGACTTGCGTTTAAGGAAATGGGACATGTTTTGAAAATTCTCACAAAAAGAAAAGAGAAATATTTTTATCTTTCTTTTCTTTTCTAAATCTGTTTTGGTACAAGATCGGATGCAGATTTAATTTCAGAAGAGCCGTCAGGCAGATGACGTCGAATTATCAATGGAATATATCCGGCTTCAAATTCTTGCCGTGCGATGTTAAGAGGATCTAAGGGATTATAAGAACAACCCTTAAAGATATCGATCGTTGAGGGAGAGGTTGGCCAAAATGGAGAGGGAGCTCCGAGACTTAACTGGAGAGCTCGGACTCCCAGAAGACGGGCAATTTCATACTTGGTGAGAGTCGGAAATGGAATATAGTCAGGTCGAGGTTTGGACGTATTCGGGACCGAAGTAGGATCTTCAGATTCGTCAAGAGGAAGGAAATTTAGACTTAGATTTTCCGAGTCAGTTTCGGGAGAAGTTTCAAGAAAATTTTCGGAAATTAAATCGAGATCCATGTTGGAAGATTTATCTAACTTTGATCTAAGTTAAAAGAGACGTCTCCAGAAATCAAAAGAAATCAAACTTCGATTTCGACAAACAAATCATTAAATATTTCAGATTTCATAAGAAAAGACGAGACTCATTTCTCGATGAAGAGTCTTCTAATTGTGGGAATTGTTGGAATTATTCTTATAATAATAATTTACAAGAAGCATGACTGTTTAGGAAAGAAGTCACTTCTTTCCGTTGATCCTCCGACGGAGGAAGATGCAACTCCTGAATACATTGACAAACTTCGAGAGATGATGAAACAGAACTATAAATATTCCACCTGGGAGATATCATTATTAGCTGCTCTGATTGCAAGTCTTCCCATTGTCTATTTTTTAAAGAGACGTCTACCGACACTGTTTGAGTTGTTTATCGTGAGTTTGTTTATATTTATCGGAACGTATTATAGTTTTTCATGGCTCTGGACCCATTTTTATTATCCAAATAGTCGACAGATCGAACGTAATTTAGTGATGCTTCGTGATCGTGTTACGTCAATGGAAGGAAAGAGAAACGAAAATGTCGAGATAAAAAGAGATCTCCAATAATTTTTTTTTACGAATTTTGTCATTTTTTGTCGATTTGCGCTTATTTAAATTAAAATCACGAAGATCCAAAGATAATCGAAAAAAATGCGAATTTTTTTCCAAGCCTTTAACAAAAACAACAGAAATGGCTTCTCCGAGATCATTACGCTCAAAGGGACATGCTAAGGTGCCTGGTACTTTCCGTCCATGGCATGAGGGTGGTGCGGACGTTGTCTGTGGTCCGGGACAGTATCACTATGCAAACTGGGCTGGTGCTGGCTGCACCTACGTTCAGGAGGATCGCCGGCGCTTCGGTTGTGGTGGTAGCTCTCTCTGGGGTAAACCCATGCCGGAGGGATGCAATCCAGAAATATATGGTGTGGCGGGTCGTCGTCGTGCCTTTGCTGAGCTTCCAGGCCCCGAAGCTGTTGCTGACGGCTACTATGGACGTCGAGTCTCTCCTGGAATCCGCCGTGGTTCTCTTGCTGACGGTCGCCGCGTCTCACCTGTAAGTCGCCGTGGTTCCCTCTACGATGGCTACCGTTTCTCTCCTCGCTCCCGCCGTCTTTAAACGTTTCGAAAACGTTAAAACAGAAAAATTATAATATATAAGAAGATAATTATCATATAATTTTTCTGTTTTTTCTTTGGAATAAGGAAAATGTCATCCCCAAGATCTCGTCGCTCTCGAGGTCGGGCCAAAGTTCCAGGTTCTTTCCATTACTGGGGAGAAGGTGCAGAACAGGTTAGATGTGGGCCCGGTCAACATCGTTTTGCCAATGTTTATGGTGCTGGATGTACCTATGCCTATCTTGATAAACGGTCTTTAGCCTGTGGAGCCAATGTCCGCTGGGGAAAACCGATTCCTTCCGAGTGTAATGTTTCCCCTGAAGAAGTTGAGCGTCGACGTCTCTTTCGTGAACTTCCAGGGTCGGAGGCCGATGGTTTTCGGTCTCGTCGAAGAGGTTCAAATATGTCTCCTTTAAATTTTAAAAGAGAAACGGGAAAAAGAAGATTTGCGAAATTTTAATTTCTTTCTCTTTTCAAAGGAAATGGCATCACCAAGACGTTATCGAGGTCACGCTAAAGTTCCTGGCTCATTCCGTCGCTGGGAGGAAGACGCTGAAAATGTCCGATGTGGGGAAAATGAGTATTATTATGGAAACTGGGCGGGAGTTGGCTGCACTTACGCGGAGAGAGACCGCCGCCGCTTTGGATGTGCGATCAATCGACGTCTCGGACGACATATTCCGGAGTGTGAGGAGGGACGAGGACCGGGTCCTGCTTGGGAAGTATCAAGGGCCTATGTTCCCCCGGGATCTGACGGAATCTCTCCTCGAAGGAGAAGGACCTCTCTCAGTCCACGTCTGTCAAGATCTCGTCTCTATGACGCCCTCGGTCCGACCGACGAAACCGACACAATAACTGACACGCTGGGTCGGCGAAGTCCCTTCTATCGTCGTTTTCGGAGGGCCTAAGTTTAAATTTGACTTTCTGAAGATGGCATTGTTATTACATTCTAACATATAATAACAATGGAAGAAATTCGCAAAGGACTTGAACTTTTGGGTTATGAAGAAGATCCCGAACTGAGTCGGTCATATGAGTCGGAAGAGAGAAAGAATCTTCTCTTTCGATATCACGGAATGGGTCACTATCAGGTTCTTGGGGTAAATCCAAAAAGACGTGGAGATCGGAGATACTTTCTGACGGTTTTGGGAGGGTCCAATGCCTATGATGTTGAAGCCAATGACCGCGATTTTCGAAATCTGAGTGACTATCTGACGATTGAAGAGCTCAGTTATAAGGCTTTAAGAACAGTTGAAAGTTCTCCATATTAGGAGAGAAGATTCTAATATATATCTTGATCAAGATATATATTAGACAGAATCTCAAACGGAGGGACAACGAGAGGCGGAAAGAGGCATATCACTGGCCCGTCGAGAGAGTGTGTCTCGAGCAGAGAAGCCAGGGTTTCGGACCCAAGAGAAATTGAGAATCTCTCGAATGGTGATACGTTTATTCGGTTGAACCTCTAACATCTGAGTGAGAAGAAATCGTAAAGAAAAGGGGATAGCATATGGAAAGGGAGGGCCCTTTTTTGAGAGTTGATGATAGATCTTTGTGACGTCACTGTAGGATTTATTTTCTAAGATGAAGGGAAGTCGATGAAATAGGAGAGAGTAAAGGACAATTCCAAGACTCCACACATCGATTTCGGGACCATAACAGGGGATTCTCAGAAGAAGTTCGGGGGAGGCATAGTTAATACTGCCCTTGGTCATATTTATATAACGATCGGGAGACCAGGGAGTTGCAAAACCAAAGTCTGCCAGTTTAACAAGAAAGTTTTTGTGTTGGAGACAGTCTTTTGGCGTCAATCCGGGACGAGGAAAGAGCAGAATATTTTCAGGTTTAAGGTCACAATGGATGTATCCGGTCTGGTGGATATATTCAATGGCACTTAATAACTGACAAAAGATATTGTGAACAGTTGGAAGGTCAAGATAATAGGGAGTGTTGTTAATATACTCAAGAAGATCACCAAGTTGAGCATATTCGAAGACGAAATATGTCGTTAAAGGTGTGGAGACGTATTCATACAGTTCCACAATGTGAGGATGTTTCAATCGTAAGATGGCTTTGACTTCCTTTTCTCCATTGTTATGAAGAATGTAATCTCGATTGGTAATGAGTTTGATGGCAACAACTTGAAACGTTCGAATGTTAATCGCCTTATACACTTTACTTGTGGAGCCGTCTCCGATCAGCTTTTCCAACGTATATCTATTCATTTCTTTCCTTTTCTCAATGGAAGGTGGAAAGACCGATTTTTATAATCGAGGATTCGACAACAATTTAATTGTTGTTTTCTTTTTCTCGGGTCAATTTCTTGAAAGTTAAGAGGAGAATCGAGTTGAAAGAGGATGAAGTGCACTTGTTATCTCGAAGTATAACATGGCATCAAAGCGACCTGGAAGTGTGGTTGGAATAAACTGCTGAAAGTCTGTTTCGGGAGAATAGACGGCTCCAATTGCACGAAGACCTCTGTTCTGTGGAGGAAAGTCAAAGGGATAGATGATCTTGGAGAAGAGTGGAGATTCCTGATGCCAGAGATACTCCCAACTCTCGGGAGGGGCGGGAGGAACGGTCATGATACGGGTCGGGCCTCCCCACTTGACTCCGGCTAAGACGGTTCCTTCAAAGGTGGCACCTCCAAGTGTGAAGACGTTGTCTGAGCCATATGACTCAATAAGAAGTGAAGACAGACTTTGAAGGCCCTGGTTTTTCATTTCCGAGAAGAAGGCATTTCCGACATGAGTATTGTGTCCCCAAAAGATGCCACGTCCATGCTTTTCAAGAAGATGAGAAAAGACGTTAAACATGTGTTGTTCTCGAAAGTTCCATGCATTATTTTCGTCGATTTGGACATACTTTTGGAGTTGGGAGATGTTATAAAGTTCCTTACTTTGAGAGAGAGAGGAGGAAAACGGCATATGAAGAAGTTCCTCGAGACAAGGAGGAGTCAAGTGTTGTTCGTTATTGGAAGGATTCAAACGACATTCTTCGAAAAAGGCTGAAATGGAAGGTGTTTCTGAAATGAGACGTTGGAGACCAAAAAGATCCACACCATAGATAGAGACTTTTTGTTTCCGCAAAGTGTTTTCCCGACGAAGCCACTCGATAAAAGTTGCGACTTCTTCATTCGCCCACATCCATTGAGGCCAACGAGAAAATGTCAGTAAAACGTCTTTGGCGGTGAGATGAGGATCTCGACCGTGGACATATCGGTTAAGGCGAGCACAGTCGGACCAGTCCCACTCAAGGGCAATAAAGGGGGCACTATCTTCTTGTTCTCGAAGAAGTCGTTGAGTCAGGAAAATTCTGTCTTCATGAAATTCTTTTGAGCCATGAGAGGCCTCTCCCATTAAAATAATCGGACGAGATTTCATTTCCTCGAGAAGGAGGTCCTCTTGGTGTCGGGAGAGTGACATATCGACGTTTTTCGAAAAGGAAAATAAAATATCTTAATTTTGATCGAAACGAGTTAGTTTTCCATGTGTTCGTAACATGGAGTTTACATTGAATACTCTTCATCTGTCTCCAGATGCTCCCCAGATACCCTACCGCCGTCGAACTGATGAGGAGAAAAAGGCTGTCCACTGGGGTCAACGGAAACTTCTTCTCGGTGAAATTGCCTTTCTCACCTTATATTGGGATGAGAAGAGACTTCCAAATCCGACAGTTGTTTATGTCGGAGCCTCACCAGGCACACATATTCCGTTTTTAAGTCAACTTTTTCCAACGATAACTTTTCATCTATACGATCCTCTTCCGTTTAATTTTTCGGAGTCGAATCGTCTTATTCTCTATCCGAGACACTTTACAGATGATGATGCTCGTCGTTGGTCTCACTTCAATGATGAAGTTCTTTTAATCAGTGACATTCGGTCGTCCGACTATACACAGCTGACAACAGAGGAAAATGAAAAGATGATCGACACAGATATGACTACACAGAAGAACTGGTATCTGATAATGAAGCCAGTGAAGGCACTGCTCAAGTTTCGGTTGCCCTATTCATATCCGACGGCCCCGCGTACAGTGTCCTATTTGGCGGGAGATCTTCTTCTTCAACCGTGGGGTCCTCAGACGACGACGGAGACACGTCTGATTCCAAAGTCAACAGATGAGATTGACTGGGACATTGTTAAATATGAGTCACAGATGTTTTATCATAACACGGTGTCAAGAGAGCAGTGTTTCTATTTCAATCCGCTAACTTCTCATCCGGCCAAGAAAAGAAAACCGGTGGATCCGCCAGAACTGTTAAATGACTATGATTCGGTGGCTGAAGCTGTCATTCTGAAGGCCTACTTAAACAAGATTGGATGGAATAATGATTTGGAACGTGAAGTTATCAAACTGTCTCGAGAAATCACACGTACACTTCATCCGAAGAAGACCTTGAAATTTCTCCGTCAGAGTCAGGTCAAGACGACCAATCGTCGAGCGATTGAGGCTCATTCGTTTTCCGTCTAAGTTCAAACATCGAATTCTCTTTCAAGAATTCGATGTTAGATAAAGAAGTTTGATGTTAGGTATTTCTTAAGATAAGCCAGAGAACGATGACAATAATGACGATTAAGATAAGAAAGAGGAAGAAGTTCCAATCTGAAGAAGGTTCCTGTTGAAGCTGGACTTGACGATCCTCGAGGACAGAAACAGTTGAAGTTGAAGTTTCACACTTCTTCAACGGAATAAAGTTATCATCTTCAATCTTAAATGCACGGAGAATTTGTTTAATATTCAAGTCTCCATCCGCAATGAGTAAATAGACATAGGAGAGATTATACTTCTTAATACAGGCCATGAGATGTATGATAAACTTCTTATCGGTATGAGTGTAGGGTTTCGACTTCCAGTAACTTTTGGCAAAGCGGTAGAAGGTTGGTCGGTCACACTGTGGACAGGGACCTTTTCCAAGAGCAAAGGCTGTCTCATTATCTCCATGAGCGAATTGATTCACGATTTCAATGAGATTCCGATTCAGAAGTTTACAAGTATCCTCGATCGGATTGCGAGTAAATAACACAATACATTCCGCCTGATCTGGAGTCAGAGAGACGAAATCAGCAAGATTCTGCCAATCAAACGCTGATATAGATTGTCCCATTTTATATTTCCGGGAATAACATTTCACGGATAAATTCTTTTTCTTTTTTCTTTTTCTTTCTGGGAAGAAATCGAGAAATGGAAATGTTTCCCTGAGACCATCTTTCTTTGGATAATTTTGATTTAAGAAGTTTAATACTTAACTTCGGTAAGTTATATCGAGTACTAAACTTCTCTCTCGAGAGATGGAGTTTCCGAATGGTTTAAGACTTGAAGAAAATCAAATCGAACACTTTCAACGTGTCGAACAAATTCTTCTCAAGTATCCCTATTACATCGACACATCTCTTCAAGGTTCTGGAAAGTCATATATTGTCACAGCTCTCGCATTGAAGTATGGTTTTTCTCTCGGTATTATCTGTCCTCGAATTACGGTCTCAGTCTGGTCTCAATTGGAGACCAAATATAACTTAGATGTCAAGTTTATTGTTCCCTATCAGAAGCTTCGAAGTATCTCTGGAAAACAACCCAAACATGGTCTTCTGACTCGGAATGATTCTGATACCTTAACTTTCTCTCCCACGGAAAAGTTTCTTTCTCTCATCTCGGAAGGTCTTCTTCTCATTTTCGATGAGATTCAATATATTAAGAATGATAATGATCAGTATAAGGCGTGTCAAGCCTTAACGTCAGCCTGTCTTTCAATGGGAGGATTGACGAGAATTGGTCTTCTTTCAGGAACACCCTTTGATAAAGAGGAGTGTGCCGTCAATCTTGCCCGAGTTCTCGGATTGATTTCAAGTGAGACTCTCTACACCTATCGACGTGACCTTCTTGAACTTAAACTTCTTGGTGCTCAGGAACTCATCGATAATTGTCGACAATTCGACAGTCTCGCCACTCAGAAGATTCTCCGGAGTTATCCTCTGGATCATAAAAATGTTATCGGACTCTGTTATCGTCTCTATTTGAGTGTTATCAAACCTAAAATTGTCTCATCCATGCCTCCTCCTCGAATTGACAGTGAGAAAGACATTAAAAATGGTTACTACAAGATCAGTGAAGAAGGTGCCTCCAAACTTGAACAAGCGATCCGAGATCTTCAGCGAGCGGCCCGGTACAATCCCATTACCAAGATTGTGGATCAACGGGGAGTTAACTGGCGTGCCATCACCTACTCACACATGAACATTGAGTTCACCAAAATTGAGATCTTTTTACGTCTCGTTCGAGAACGCTTCGCCGCCGAACCCAATGCAAAACAAATCATTTATGTTAACTATGTTGAATCGATTAAGACACTTTCCGACGGTCTGAAGGAGTTTCATCCTGCAATCATGTATGGGGCTACTCCAGAAAAGGAACGGATTAATATTATTGAAATGTTTAACCAAGACACAAATGACTTACGTCTTCTCATTGCAAATATTAAAGTTGGAGGTGTGGGAATCAGTCTCGACGACAAGATAGGAAATCGTCCTCGTTATACGTATATTAGTCCGACTTACAGTATTCTTGATCTCCATCAAGCCATCTATCGCACTCATCGCCATGGAACGAAAAGTAAGGCCACGATTCGCTTCGTCTATGGACAGGTAAGTGTTCGAGAAACCTCAATTCTGAATGCGTTGGCACGAAAAGCAACCGTTCTTCAAGAAGTGCTCGACGTTCAACGAGAGTATGGTATTCTCTTTCCAGGAGAGTTTAAAGATGAGTTCGAAGTCTAACATGATATGTCTATCTTCTATCTTCTATCTTCTATCTTCTATCTTCTATCTTAATAGAAGATAGAAGATAGAAGATAGAAGATAGACATATCATACGAACGATTTAAAAGAAAAAAGAAATTCTTCTTCCGTCTCTAAAGAATGGAAACCGATTCCCGAGCTGTATCAACAAAACTCGTCCTTGTAAAATGTTCAGGATGGTGTATACCTGTGATAATATACGTCGTCTTAGCTGCCATTGTCTTAGTGTTAACAATGATGAGTCCAGTTCCATGGGCAGCTAAACTCTTTCCAATTCTCGTAACAATCGTTTGGTCGGCTCTGGTTATTCTTGCCTTATATCTAATCTGTCGATCATGTCATCCCGGCATCGCTTGGTATATATTCCTTTTACCTCTTATCTTCTTTATAATCTTAGTTATCTTGGTATTTATTTTTGGAGGTATTCTCCTATTTTCAATCGTATGAGACTTCCCTTGTCACCCTTCTCTCATTCTTCAACAGAGAAAAAACGAGCAATGCAAGATATACCATGTAAAATCTTTTCCGAATTTTAAGAGAGTTTTTCAAGATCGTCATCTTAACGAAAGATAAAAGAACGAAATTTCTCATGAAAAAAAAATCTTCTTCTTGAAAACATGACCTCTAACGGTTGGAATATCTTAGCAATCATCGTTGCCATTATTGGTGCCCTCTCTCTTCTCGCGGCCTGGTTCGCAAGTGCCAATCCAAATAACCAACCCCTCTTCGGCCAAACACGAACAAATTTCTATTACAACGCTATCGCTCTGTTCCTCCTCGCTCTTGTCATCTGGTGCGGCTCCTCCGTCGCCGCTGTCTCTCACATTCGTCATCTCCGTCTGAATGTCTAAAGAAATTTTCTCCAAATATTACCGTATTATACTATTCAGACGTATAGTATAATACTTCTTCATCTCAACTTAGTCGGAAAGTTGCCACTTTATCGGAGTCTCACCCTGTTTAATTAACTGTTGATTTACCTTTCGAAATATCTTTGATCCCAGAAACCCCTTGTCAGCCGACCGTCCACTCGGATGTGACGACGTAAACACAATCGACCTCTCCCCCAGATACTTCTGCACTTTCTGCGCCTCCAATCCTAATAAAACATATATACATCTCGGACGTATCTCCGCTAAATACGCCAACACTTTTACAATAAATCCAAGCCATAACTCCTTATGACTTCCAGGCTTCCCTGGAATCACTGTTAAACACATATTGAGAAGAAAGACTCCTTGATACGCCCACTCCGTCAAATCACCATGACATGGAGCCTTAAACCCCTCAATACTCCCCTCCAACTCCTTATATATGTTTTTCAACGATGACGGAATCTCGTCATCCCGTCTCACACTAAATGAGAGCCCAGTCGCCCTCGGAAGCCCTGACAGAAGTGTCTGTGGATATGGGTCCTGTCCCAACATCACAACCTTGACTTTTTGGGCTGGAGTCAGTTCAAACGCCCGAAACAAGTCCCTCTTTAGCGGATAGTAAGTCCCATACTCTCTCTCCTGTTCATTCAAAATATCACTTATGTCTTGAAGTTCTGGCATCGCCTCTTTAAAAACTTCCTCCCACCCCTTCGGCACTCGTTCCTTCACAATCCTCTCCACCGTCCACTCTTGATCAATCTCCGGCACAATCCTAACTCCTCGAAACTTCTCTTCCTTCTTCTCGACAGTATCCATACCCGAGAAACTCTTTATCGTCAGAATAACTTATATCGCATTCTATCAATTTGTATCTTTTCGTTTCCTCCTTCCTCCTTATCGGATATCGGCTATCGAAACAATGTCGATCAAAGCTTAAAGAGATGCAATTCAATTCCCCAAACCTTGAAAGTTCCAAATGTAATTAATATGACGACACTCGAGGCATATTAATTACATTAAAGAAAAGGAAGAATGGAAGAAAAATCAACACGAAGTCAACTCTATCGAGGAAAAGAGAAAAGACAAATCTCTTTTTCAGGTCAGCGAGAGTATCTTAAATACTTGCTGTTAAGAGTCCTCATTGAACAAAAGAAAGGCTCCCAATTTTTCGAGGTTAAGATACCATCATTTGTCGACCGAAATACAATTATCGAACAATTACGCCAGAAGAGACTTTTCGCACAAATCGTTACATCTTATGTTCCCTGTTCCCAATGTCAACACTGTACCATTTGCAATGGACCGTTTGTTCTTAAAGAACGCCTTCGAATTTGGGTGAAGCCAAGTTCTAAGACGCTGGAACGGAAGTTTGGCTCTTGAAAGTCATCGGAGTGTGTCCCTTAAGAAGGTGTTTATTTTTCTCCAGTTGGATGTTAATGTTATCAAGACACACTGAAATTTTGGCAATGGTGTCAGGATATCTCCGATACGTTGTAATGAGATTGGTAATACCAACTTTAGCCTCAGCCAATCGGTTAAGAATGAGTGGAAGAAACTCAGTGTCCCGATATTCATCTATGGAAGCAATCGCCAAATCAATGATTTGATGAATATGTAAAATCATACTCTTTCGACCCTCTCCCCGAAGACTCCGTTTCAGTGCACCCAACCATGAACTATCACGAACAAACGTCATATCATGCATACACGGTTTCTTATTCTTTTCAATCATCGACAGAAAGACGAGCTTTCCCAAAAGATCCCGCAAAGGTTCCGGTATAGCATTCGAGGACATTCTTTTTTCTAATTGGCCTTTTAAAATAAAATTCATTTCCATGGTCCCTGGGAATACGAATCCAAATTTTTCTTCCGCTCCAACAAGAAAAAAGACTTCTCTGTATTCCTATCTCATTTGGCTGAAGGATTTTCATAACAAACACTACACCGAGTTGGCTCAACTTATTGTCTCATTCTGTCTGGGAGTTCTCTTTTCTCCCTGGACATTTGGGCCTCTCTTTTACATTGTTTTTATTCTTGTGTATGAAGTCATCTGTGGATATATGTGCCAGTTTAAAAGTCCCTTCTGGAACTTTTCAACGAGAATCGGTGTAATCTTTTCAAGTTTGTTTGGATTTCTTGTTGGTCGAATTCTTATTGGCTATGATGATCCCTTTTCCTAATCTCCATCCCAATCAGAAAATTAGAACAAATTCATCGATCCCTCCACAATAGTTTGTGAACCAGGAACATGCCGTCTCCATACCTCGAAGAAATTCCTCCGTGTCAAACTGAACAAGATAGCTGCCAAAGAATCCCCTAACAATAGCCAGTCTCCTCTTTGTCGGGTATATGTTTAACTCCTTCAGAAGAGTCTCCATATCATCACCCTCATCCCCAAATTCAAAGATCTCCTCACCCTCAGCCAAAATCGTCTTATTTAAATCCACAAGACGAGAGCAGTTGACAGAACGTGCGGCTTTATCCTCGATTTCAAGAACTTTCGGAGCATTGTCTCCATAGAGCGCAAGTGTCATTATGCAGATACCCTGCAGTTCTTCATCATTGAAGGCGTACGTATCTGGAAGAATGACAGGATTCAGAGGATCTGTTTTAAGTGTAACGCGATACCGTTGCATGTTTTTTTAATACAGGCAAAAAAAGTAATATTATTTTTCTCTACCTTCAATGAAATTTTATCGCTCTCTCGCTAGCTGAAGAACATTAATTATCCTTCTTTCTCCGATTTCTTTAATTTAAATCTCAACCTTTCGAAACGAATTCGTTTGATATCGGAATCCACATCAAGGTTGATAGAATCAACCTTGAGAATCTTTATTACAGTCGGACTTGAACATTAACTTGAAACGGTCCTGATAGGTTTAAATTTAATTGAGAAGCTGACGCTTTCTCGCCTCCTCAACCAGATATTCAAGAGAGAGACGGAGAGGACAGTCTTGATTCTCTGAGGTGTCACATTGAAGACACCATCCCTCTCGTTGAGTAATAGAACAGATTCCATAGACAAGATAGGCGTAACCTTCATGATTGGGTCCACATCGAATCACACTTGAAAGACAGTACACAGGATGCGTTGACTGACTGGATGACATAGGAATGTTTTAATAAGATGACGGTGTATTTAAACGTTTTTTTTTCTTTTACGATCTGAAAGAAAGATCGTAAAACAACTCTCATTCGATACTCTTATTTGAAGATCATTCAGGATTTCCAAGAGAAAAGGAGGAAGTCTTTCAATTCAACTTCATTGACATCTGACATTGATGCCAGATGTCAATATGTTCATTTGGAAACAGAGTTTAAACTGCCTCATACCAGCAACGAATACGAGGTTGAGTGTCGACTTTTTCTTCTTCTTCTTCTTTTTTGGAAGGACGAACTTCAGGTTCTGGAAGGTCTTGGGGAGCCGAAGGAACAACTTCTGAAGGAGAAGGAGGGACAAGTTGTCCGGCTGTGAGAGGAGGGAGACGAGGAGCTGAAAGAGAAGGTGAAGTTGCACTTTGCATTGCCAGAAGAGTGGATTTCATTGTATGAGTTCGCGGAGGCCGAGAATAGAGACTCTTGACATCGGCAGACGTTTCCTCCACATTAGACGAGGTCACGATGGAACCGGGGGCCAACTGAGGGAGACTTATTATCATAGCTCGACAACAGGGCCTCAAGTTCATGATATCGAGAACATCACCAATAACAGGTGGGAGAATGATGTTTCCATTTCGAACAATACCGTGAATGGCTTCTTCTCGTGAGAAGCCATGTCTGAGTCTCATATCAATAATCTCCGAAAGCAGATTTTCATATTGCTTTTGTAAATGACCGATAATCTTTCTACATGTTTTACACGCGACAGGCCAGAGTGTCAATTCCATTATTAGGAGAGATTATGCTCTCATTTAAAGAGAGCAATTTAACTTGAATCAAATTTCTTCTTTCTTTTTTTCTCGCGAAGAAAACATCTAATAGAAACGCCGGGTAGTTACACCAGAATAACGAGATCGTGAGGGGGAAGGTCGTCGAGATGGAACTTGGTATTGGCGCTCATCGACAAGTTCACATTCACCAGTTTCTCGGTCACACTCGATGGTTCGTTCAACAATGGTATTACCTTCATTGACAGCAGTGTCAAGAGGCACATTCTCATTTCCAGTAAGACCAAAGAAATTGCGTTTAACAAAAATAAGCCAAATCGCGAAAACGAATGGCAGGACAAAGGCAACAATATAGAGAAGACCGATCCAAGCCCGATCCTCTTCCGTCGTCGAGGGAGCCAGAATGAAAATGATAATCGCAGCAATGAGGAAAGAGATAAAAAGACGCACTGTGTTATCAAAGTGTGAAAGACCGCAAATTGTCAGAAGGACATAGATAACAAGGACCGAGAGAATATAAATTAGCCAGGCTTCAGAGGCTCTCATATTTTCAGAGAGTGTAGGAATTAAATTTTGAGTTTGTATCTTCTTTTTCTTTTCGAAATCGAGAAAAAGAAAAAAAAACTTTATGATCGAAAAAGAATAATTAATAGCCAAATAATCCCAAGAGTTAAAAGAATTCCAATCGCAATAAGTGTCGAAACTATCCAGTCCCAGATAATAATTAGGAAGGGAAAGGGAAAAGGTAAAGGCTTCGGTTGAGGAGTCGGTTCGGGAGTCGGTTGAGGAGTCGGTTCGGGAGTCGGTTCGGGAGTCGGTTCGGGAGCTGGTTCGGACGAGGGTTGATCACAGAAGATTCTCACATAGCCAGCTGAGGTTCGTTGGAGAATGATTGTACTGGAAAAGGTGCCCGAGGAGTCATACATAATCAAATAGACATAATCATCGAGGGAGGTCAGATTATCGAAACGGGAAAGAAGTTCACTCAAACTTAGAGTTTGAGCGTCAACTGGTACGCCATTACTAAAGGTAATGACGACACTTTGAGGAGTTGGACTGGGGAGAGGAGAGATACTGCCAGGGGGAAGACGTTGAGAATTAAAAATTTGACGTTTGACAGAGGGTGGAAAAGGCTGATTGAGAGGTGTTCCGGCGATGGAGAAGACCTCTTGACATGGTTGGATTCCAGTTGAGGATCCGATAAAGATGGATGGGATCGTATTCGGAGGAGGAGAGAAAATAAAATTAACGATACTCTCAATGTTCATCTTTCTATTAAATAGAATGAATTTTTCATTCTATTTAATTCTTTCCTTATTAACAAAGAATAAACAAGAAAGAAAGAAATGCTTTATGAATCTTCTTGATCTACCGAATGAGATTTTGGACATGATTATTCGTAAGATTTCGATTGGAGACCTGTTACGACTTCAACAGTGTTCTCGTGAGTATTATAATGTGTTCCACTCTTTCTTATCCTGGATGATTTCTCGGATGAATTGGCGTGTTGTTGTTGACTTTGCCCGGGATTCCAATCACCATATTCTTCTTCATCGAGCTTGGATTGAGCTTTATCCTCCATCTCTTGATCTCCGGAACCATATCTTTTTATATGGGCCGTGTCCCCGCTCGTTTCGTCATTACCTATTAATTCGGCATCTTTTTTCGTCGGAACAGATGTTGAATCAAGGGAAAGTTGATCTCTTTCAGGGGAGACCTTATGTCCTCTTTCGGAAACACTATCTTCCTCTCATTTTGGGGATAACAGTTAATCCTGACACGGTTACATGTCAAGACGGGATTGTTTTAATTCCGTCTCGTTTTATTATTATTACTCAACTTCATGAGACGGATAATTTAATTGTGGAATCCGGAAAACGAGAAGGTCTGCTTTCATTTCAAGATGATGAGACGAACAGTATACAATTGTATCTTCAAGATCATGGACAGGGGGGAGCTCGAACTTCTAAAACGTGTGTTCTTATTCGGGAATATAATGACTACTTATACCAAAATGGTAACCTTTGGATCTTGAAGAGTCTTCATCAGTTGTATCAGATTAAGTTTTCGACAGAATGATCTCAAGACTGTTTTTATCCAGAGCACAGGCAAGTAAGATAACTCGGATCGAGTCGACAGATGTTTCAAACTGTCCGACGAGAAGTGGAAGAAGAAAGGGAGGAGGATGAGACTTGAGCTCATTCACGGAGAAAGTGTCAAGAGTGTATTCTTGATTCGGAGACAACTCATCTTCTTTAACGGGGAGATAGGAGAGACTATTTGTTGAGATAGAGAGTCTCAACAGAAGATTTCCATAAACTTCGGCCAAAAGGGGTCGAAGAAGGTTGGTTGCCGTCTTCGTCTCAAAAGGTCCCACGTCACATTCCAGTCCCTCTTTTCGACAGAGATCAACACACTGTTTCACGAGAAAAAGAACCTCTCTCAATTTAGAAGGTGAGAGGCCGTATCTGGTGGCCCACGCAACAATATCTTCAGATCGTCCGTCAGGACCTCCTATCGCTTCCATAAAGGCATTCCACAAATTTGTCAAAGTATCAACATCATCATAGCCCTTGAGGAAATTAAGTCGAGAGGTAGATGTGAAAACCTCAATTCGGTAGTCTGTCGGATCTTGATCTGGCTGTCGTTGAGGAAGAGTCCAATATGGAGGACCAAAACAATCAATCATTGAGAGAATAGCAATAGCTGGAAAGATGGGATAGCCACGATCTATCCATCGGGATAAGACAATGGCATTTCTAATACTGAGAGGGACGGCGATTTTCGGAGTTCCCAGACGTCGAATAAGAGTTAGCCAGAACGAAACCTCTGGCGAGGGAAAGATGAGAGAGGGATCTTTTCCAACATTGAGGAGCTGAAGAAGTTTCCAGACATCGAAATAGGACGGTTGTATGGGATCTTCTGGCTTTGATTGAAAGAGATAGTAGAGACCCTCGGAGAGATAGCCTAAGTGTCCCAGACGATGAGAACGTAGAGGAGAGAGCTTGTTTCGACGACCCCCGGACCATGATGATCCTGTAACAAATTCCAGACCGGCATCAACGATGATTGAGATACGCCGATGAGGAATGAGAATGGGACTGACGATGACACGCCGAGACGAACTCTCCGACAAAAAGAGTTTAATATTATCGAGATCGGGAGAGAGGGCGAGAATTCGAATTGTCGGCAGACGAAGACGTTGTAAGAGATCGAAGAGAGTGAAAACTTCTGGAAGTCCGGGAACGAGGGCGAGAATATCTCCCTTTGAAAAAGAGAATTCCTCTTCCGTACAGAGATGATAGATGAGACGTGCCATATCCGAATAGCGAGAATGAGAGTCCTTGGGATACTTGAAGGGGGAAGTTCTTATTTCGACAGGATAAGGACCGGGAGAGAGCTGATAAAAAGAGGCCTGTGGAAACTGAGTGGAAAGACGAGGAACGGAAGAGTCTTGAGCCATAATAACAAGACGAGGAAGAGAGGAAAGAGATGAACGCAAATAGGACCAGAGATCAAGAAGATAAGAGAACTGTTCATCAATGATGAGAACGTCAGCCCAGGTAATGTTCGAAAGAGCTCCGTCTTTAAATGAGGAGAGGAAGTGAGACCACAAGTGATCGGGAGAGGTATAGACAATTTGGGAGGTCAAGTCAGAAGGAGAGGTGCCAATTACAATATTCGGATTAAGTTCCTGCATCATTTGAGAAAGAATATCCGAGAAGGAACTGAGTGTCATGATGATACGCGGATAGGTCTCGAGGGATCGAGAGGACAGAGCGATTTCAATCGGGAGATCATAAAGAGGAACAGGAGAGATGACAACAGTAACATCTGAAAAAGAGATAACTTCGATAATTTTTCGAAACTCAAGTATACTTATCATCTATCTTTTTCTTACTCTTTTAACGAAAGGGAGAAAATTTTCCTCTTGCAAAGATAATATCGGATATTCTTTGAACCTAACGTTGAAGAAAGAAGGAAAGAACAGTGTTAAACTCATCACTATGAGTTAAGTAGGGAAGAGAACTTGCCTCATAGACCTCATAAATGTGTGCATCCGGGAGATCCTCTAAGAGAAAGCCTTGAGATCCTTTGGGAGCTAGAAGAGACTTACTTCCAAAAATAATAAGTGTCTTGACAGAAACTTTCGGAAGAAGAGGAATGAGATTTTCCTTTCCACAGGAGTTTAATGTCTTTTCAAAGACCTCACTTCCAACTTTGAGGAAAGTGTCATAGGTGTAACTTCGGATAGAGGAAGAAACTGGTGTTGTATGAATAAAGTCCGTCCATTGTGTTGCAAAATATTCAAGATTCGACTGCAAAACATTTCGAATATTATTAAATTGTTTCAAGGTGAAGACGGAGTAAGGCCAATCCTCCTTGTCACTGATAAGGTAAGGATTCGAATTCACCAGAACAAGTTTTTCCACATTTGGATAAAAAGTCGACGAGGAGGCAACATAGGTAATTCCGATAAGACCCCCGAGATCGGCTCCGACCCAAATAAACGACGACACATTAAGTTCCTTCAGAAGAAATAGAATGTCGTCAACAAAGACTTGAAAGGTAAACGGTTCTCTCCTCCGAAGATCGAAGGAAATCGTACGATAGGTTTTACCAAAATGTTTCTGTTGATATTTCCAACAGGAAAGATCCGAACACAGACCATGGACAAAAAGAATGGTCCCGGAAGGTTTAGCAGGTTTGACGATCTTAACAGTTATTTCAACTCCGTCAGGTTTAGTTAACGTAATTCGCTTAGAAGAACTTGACATTTTCTTCTAAGCGGAGTCTCTTTAACGGCTTTTTCCTTCCTTTCGTCGATGGAAAGTTTAAGGTGCGGAGATCTCCACCACGAAGACCTGACCTGGTCTTCCATTCTCTCCCCCGTTGGCCCCGAGACCTCCTGTAACATCAAAATTTATAACAATTTCCGGATTGACAGTCACATAGCTTAAGATAATGACTCCTCCACCTCCACCTCCAGCCGGGGCACGAGTCGAGGGATTGTTAAAGGCGTCACCTCCACGAGCTTGAAGAAGACCACCCGTCCCTCTCAGAGTACAGACATATAGACCGACAATTCCACCACCTCCACCTCCCCCTGCACTAAGTCCACCTCCACCTCCCGTCCCGCCCCAGATCTGTTCTCCGTCAAGAGTTCGTCCAGTTGAATTTTGAGGAAACTGGTTGAGCAGGAAGGCTCCTCGGAACTCCGGGCGATTCTGAGAGTCACCTCCACATTGAGCGTTATTGATACAGGAGATACGACCACCCCCTGAAACGGAGAATTGTTTCGGGTCACCACCTCGAATGGAACCTGTACCTCCAATTCCCCCCGCATTGGGAAACTGACTCGTTTGAGCAGGGTAAGATGTACCATCACCATTAATAATACCTCCAGCCGTCCCACCTCCAAGAGTACCATAGTTGGCTCCGGCTCCGGGCGTGAATTGGGTTCCATTCTGACCGTTATTGAAAATGATTCCTCCGTTCCAAGTGAACGTTCCCCGAACAAAGAGACGGAAACCGTTAGTGTTAATGTTACCACAGAGAGTTAAATTGTTAAAAAAGTAGTCACGATCCATTGTTCGTTGAGGAAAGGGAAGTGGCTGACCCGCACACTCATCAACATCCCCGTCAAAACCACTTCCAAAGATACAGACACCAATTCCTGCAGGACCTACAGGTCCGACGGGACCTTGAGGACCGGTGGGTCCCGTGGGTCCCGTACAACAGGGACCGGTGGGACCGGTGGGTCCTGGAAGACCCTTACAGCGAGCACAGAAGAGAATAAGTTTACCACAATTGTTACATTTCTTTGTCTTGCCTTTGTGGAACTTGCCATATCGACAACACTTTCCGTCCTTATGATCATTACATTTGACACGAACGGCGACACACTTTTTGGGACAGAGGTCTTTCGGAAGCTTAGATTGAGAAGTATCTCTTTCCGAGGAAGAAAGAGATACATCGTAGGGAATTTTAATATCTTTACGTTTGATTTTCTGCTTTGGTTTTTGAAGACGTGTCATATTTATCTTATACCTTAAGAAAAATATTCCGATTGAGGAATAAAAAAGATTTGAGTATCGAAGTACCCAATTGAGAAATTAAAACTTAATCGAAAAACCGACGAAAACAAAGAATCTCAAGATATGTTCATCTTCAAACATATCTTGAGCGATACAAAAATTAACTCCTTCGGAGATCGAATTTAGGGCTCCGGCATTGTCGGTTCACAGAGAGGAGGACAGATACGAGAAACACAGAGTGTGAGAACTGGAACTAAGAGAGGTGGACATGCGCCACCCAGACTAATAGGATCTCCAATACCAAGAGTAAGACCCAGGGGACCAGAACGGAGCTTAATTCTACCCCCAGGAGAGCCAATGCTGACGATGAGTTTTCCGCTAAGGATGTTCGCAAGAGGAGCATTGTTAGCTATATTATCACCAAGGGCAATGATATCACAAAGGTGATTGTTGCATTTATTCCTACCACCTTCAATCTCAGCGACAATGGAGGCCTTACCAATAACATTGGCAAAGACATCGATCATGTAGATACCTGCTTTCGGGACCTCGATTACACCGGTATCTTCTTCGAATTCGATACCGGAGTTTTGACAGACAGAGGAGATAATTTTGAGATCTTTGATATCGGTACAGGGTTCGTATCTTAACTGATCTCCATTTCCAGGGATACCAAGACAGAAGCAAGTGATATCGAGAGAACCAGCAGGACCTCTCTCACCAGTAGGACCTCTTTCACCTGTCGCTCCTCGTTCACCTGTGGCACCAGTTGGTCCAGTCGGACCCCGTTTTACTTTCCTTGATTCATCTTTACAGATGATAATGGGCTGGTCACAGAGATCATCGGAGGAGATAGACGAGGACAGTTTGTGGCATTTCTTGCGGTGCTTAAAGTGAGCCATTGTTTTTGTAAATATGGTAGATTAAATTTTCATGAAATTATTTCGATCTTTGTTTCTGAATTCGATTTAAAATTTATCTTTGGCGATTTTCTATGTGTTGGATATTTATTCATGTTGATACGATTCATCTATCAACTGAATATGTGTTAGATATTTATCACACTGATATGACTCCAATTTCTATCAACTCGATATGTCTTGGATATTTATCGAGTTGATATGTTTCGGAGATTTATTCATGTTGATATTCCTCCAATTTCTATCAACTGAATATGTGTTGGATATTTATTCAAGTTGATACGATTCCGATCTATCAACTGAATATGTGTTAGATATTTATCACACTGATATGACTCCAATTTCTATCAACTGAATATGTCTTGGATATTTATCAAGTTGATACAACTCAAAGTTCTATCAACTTGATATGTCTTGGATATTTATCGAGTTGATATGTGTTGGATATCTATCAACTGAATATGTCTTGGATATTTATTCATGTTGATACAACTCAAAGTTCTATCAACTTGATATGTCTTGGATATTTATCGAGTTGATATGTGTTGGATATCTATCAACTGAATATGTCTTGGATATTTATTCATGTTGATACAACTCAAAGTTCTATCAACTTGATATGTCTTGGATATTTATTCATGTTGATACGATTCCAAATTCTATCAACTGAATATATCTTGGATATCTATTCATATTGATACGATTCCAATTTCTATCAACTTGATATGTCTTGGATATTTATCGAGTTGATATGTTTTGGATATTTATTCAAGTTGATATGTGTTGGATATTTATCAACATTGATACGATTCCAATCTATCAACTGAATATGTCTTGGATATCTATTCACATTGATACGATTCCAATCTATCAACTGAATATGTTTTGGATATTTATCAAGTTGATACAACTCTAAATTCTATCAACTTGATATGTATTAGATATTTATCACACTGATATGACTTCAATCTATCAACTGAATATGTGTTGAATATTTATCACACTGATATGACTCCAATTTCTATCAACTGAATATGTGTTGGATATTTATTTACGTTGATACGATTCCAACTTCTATCAACTTGATATGTTTTGGATATCTATCAACTTGATATGTGTTAGATATTTATCGAGTTGACATGTGTTGGATATTTATCAACGTTGATACGATTCCGATCTATCAACTTGATATGTGTTGGATATTTATCAAGTTGATATGATATGTCTTGGATATTTATCAAGTTGATATAACTCCAATTTCTATCAAGTTGATATGACTCCAATTTCTATCAACTTGATATGTGTTGGATATTTATCAAGTTGATATGATATGTCTTGGATATTTATCAAGTTGATATAACTCCAATTTCTATCAAGTTGATATGACTCCAATTTCTATCAACTTGATATGTGTTGGATATTTATCGAGTTGATATGTTTTGGATATCTATTCATGTTGATACGATTCCAATCTATCAACTTGATATGTGTTGGATATTTATCAAGTTGATATGACTCCAACTTCTATCAACTTGATATGTGTTGGATATTTATCGATTTGACATATGTTGGATATTTATTCATGTTGATACGATTCATCTATCAACTTGATATGTCTTGGATATTTATCACACTGATATGACTCCAATCTATCAACTGAATATGTCTTGGATATTTATCACACTGATATGACTCCAATTTCTATCAACTTGATATGTCTTGGATATTTATCGAGTTGACATATGTTAGATATTTATCACATTGATATGACTCCAAATTCTATCAACTTGATATGTTTTGGATATTTATCAAGTTGATATGACTCCAAATTCTATCAACTTGATATGTCTTGGATATTTATCACACTGATATGACTCCAATTTCTATCAACTGAATATGTGTTGGATATTTATCAAGTTGACATGTCTTGGATATTTATCACATTGATATGACTCCAAATTCTATCAACTGAATATGTCTTGGATATTTATCAAGTTGATATAACTCCAAGTTCTATCAACTGAATATGTGTTGGATATTTATCAAGTTGACATGTCTTGGATATTTATCACATTGATATGACTCCAAATTCTATCAACTGAATATGTCTTGGATATTTATCAAGTTGATATAACTCCAAGTTCTATCAACTTGATATGTTTTGGATATTTATCAAGTTGATATGACTCCAATCTATCAACTGAATATGTCTTGGATATTTATCGAGTTGACATGTTTCGGAGATTTATTCATGTTGATACGATTCATCTATCAACTCGATATGTCTTGGATATTTATTCATGTGAATACAACTCCAAATTCTATCAACTTGATATGTGTTGGATATTTATCAAGTTGATATGACTCCAAATTCTATCAACTTGATATGTCTTGGATATTTATTCATGTTGATATGCTTCCAATTTCTATCAACTTGATATGTTTTGGATATTTATCAAGTTGATACAACTCAAAGTTCTATCAACTTGATATGTCTTGGATATTTATTCATGTTGATATGCTTCCAATTTCTATCAACTTGATATGTTTTGGATATTTATCACACTGATATGATTCTAATCTATCAACTTGATATGTCTTGGATATTTATTCATGTTGATATGCTTCCAATTTCTATCAACTTGATATATGTTGGATATTTATCAAGTTGATACAACTCCAAATTCTATCAACTTGATATGTCTTGGATATTTATTCATGTTGATATGCTTCCAAATTCTATCAACTTGATATGTATTAGATATTTATCACACTGATATGACTCCAAATTCTATCAACGTTGATATATCTTGGATATTTATCAACGTTGATACGATTCCAAATTCTATCAATTTGATATGTGTTGGATATTTATTCATGTTGATATGTTTCGGAGATTTATTCAAGTTGATACGATTCCAATCTATCAACTTGATACGTTTTGGATATTTATTCAAGTTGATACGATTCCAATCTATCAACTTGATATGTTTTGGATATTTATTCAAGTTGATATGTGTTGGATATTTATTCACATTGATACGATTCCAATCTATCAACTGAATATGTTTTGGATATTTATCAAGTTGATACAACTCTAAATTCTATCAACTTGATATGTGTTAGATATTTATCACACTGATATGACTCCAATTTCTATCAACTGAATATGTGTTGGATATTTATCAAGTTGATATGTGTTAGATCTCTATCACACTGATATGACTCCAATTTCTATCAACTGAATATGTGTTGGATATTTATCAAGTTGACATGTGTTAGATATTTATCACATTGATATGACTCCAATCTATCAACTGAATATGTCTTGGATATTTATCAAGTTGATATGACTCCAATTTCTATCAACTTGATATGTGTTGGATATTTATCAAGTTGATATGACTCCAATTTCTATCAACTTGATATGTGTTGGATATTTATTCACATTGATACGATTCCAATCTATCAACTTGATATGTGTCGGATATTTATTCACATTGATACGATTCCAATCTATCAACTTGATATGTGTTGAATATTTATTCATGTTGATATGACTCCAATTTCTATCAACTGAATATGTGTTGGATATTTATCGAGTTGATATGACTCCACATTCTATCAACTTGATATGTCTTGGATATTTATCACACTGATATGACTCCAATCTATCAACTTGATATGTCTTGGATATTTATCAAGTTG
>FWPU01004891.1_pt1 | contig 30290 bp, 19 predicted proteins | sample 2228361 | NCBI WGS metagenome assembly FWPU01 (sample SAMEA103939777, study PRJEB20133) | metagenome | reverse complement strand
GCGGTCGGTAGCAACCCCCAGAGAGATGCGGATATATCCCTCGCCGTGTTTTCCATAAACAACACCCGGTGTAACACTTACTCCGGTTTCATCCAGCAATTGAGAACAAAAGGCAGTGCTATCGGTATATTTCTCTGGTAAGTGCGCCCAAATGTAAATGGCAGCCGGCGGTATTTCCACCGTAAAACCGGCTTCGCGTAAACCGTTGATGGCAATATCCCGACGGTACTGGTAAATTTGATTGCGTTCTTCCAGCCAGGTTTGATCACCGGTCAGTGCAGTAATTCCAGCCTGTAAAATGGCTTCAAAGTGCGAGGAATCCACCTGACTTTTGTAGGTGTGCAGGTAACGGATGACTTCGGCGTTACCAACTGCCATTCCTAAACGCCAGCCAGCCATGTTGTAGGTTTTGGAAAGGGAATTGAACTCGATGGCTACTTCTTTTGCACCGGGCACCTGTAAAATACTGGGTGCTTTATAGCCATCGAAGCAAATATCTACATAGGGAGCGTCATGTGCAATCAAAATCTGGTGTTTTTTGGCAAAATTTACAACTTTCTCAAAAAATTCAAACGGTGCAATTGCCCCGGTTGGGTTGTTGGGATAATTCAGCCACATTAGCCTGGATCGTTCCAATACCCACTCCGGGATGGAGTCCAGGTCGGGTAAGAAGTGATTTTCCCTCAACAAGGGCATTGGATAAATTTGCCCCCCGGCAATCTGGGTGCTGGACTGATAAACCGGATAACCGGGGTTGGGTACCAACACAATATCACCTGGATTGATGCAAACCTGAGTAAGATTAAAAATACCTTCCTTGGAACCCAGCAAGGCAATTGCTTCTTTCTGCGGATCTAATTCAACCTGAAAACGATTTGCATAATAAGCGGCGATAGCTCTGCGAAAAGCCAGAGTGCCGCCGTTTGGAGTGTATCCATGGGTGTCTGGCCGACGAGCGGTAGTTATTAAGGCTTCGGTGATAAATTCTGCGGGTGGTAAGTCTGGGGATCCCATGTCAATACGGATCACATCCTTACCAAGGGCTTTTAGCTCCGCTATTTTTTGGCTCAGGCTGGCAAAGAAGTAAGGTCTGAACGATGCAATTCGCTCAGCCGGACGAAAGATGGACTTATTCTGATTCATAGGCTCCAGTTTTGTTCGAGGAGGTTAGTAAAGAAGCGAATAATCGGGCGGTTTTCAGGTCAGGCGGTTCAACATGGTGAGGGACAAGGATGTGAAATGTGGAACCAGGACACTTTTCTTCGTCATAGCCATTGGATTCTACCCAAATGGCTCCCCCATGGGCTTCAATAATTCCTTTGGCAATATGCAACCCCAGCCCAGGCCCGCCACCTTTGAACTTGGTTTTACCGCTTGAGTGAAGAGCGACATTACCAATACGGGAAAATTTTTCGAAAATGATCAACTGGTCTTCGGTATCAATACCGATGCCTTCATCAGTGATAGATACTTCGATAAAACCGGGTAATTTTCGACCATTGATGATGATTTTGCCATGATCGGGTGTGAATTTGATGGCATTAACCAATACATTTCGAAAGACTTGTAAAAGCCTTTCAGGATCGCCAAAGGTTAATTCATCATAACCCGGGAAAGGGTGAATGATTAGTGTTTGATGACGCTCTTGAAGAGCAGTATGTAATTCGGCTTGAAGTAGTTGTAATAACCGATTGATCCATACCGGCTGGATATTCAGGCTCAGCAAGCGGTTGTCAATCAAAGAAACATCAATCATGTCATCTATGATGGTGCGCAGACGTCTTGCCCCGTTGGAAATGCCATCCACCAAAGTAAGATAATGGCTAACTCCATTTTGTTGCTCCAGCATTTCACGAAGCATGGCAGTATAACCTTCAATGAGGGTCAATGGAGTTTTTAGCTCATGTGCAGCCACGGCAATAAAGTCGGATTTGCTTTTATCCAGTTTTTCCAGATTTTGGCGGGTCTGTTCCAATTGAGCACTCAGGTGGCTCACTTTGGCTTCCATTTCCAAAACGGCACTTTTTTCAATGATGTAATGGAATGTAGGGAGAATTGTCGTCACCATCCCCAGTGCTTGTGTTTCGTCGAGGACTTCCTGACAGGTTTCGATGGTGATTTGTTGAAGCAGGATGGTGAACTTTAATAAGCTGCTTGTGCTTACCTCCAGGTCTGTTAGAGTTAATGAAAGAGACCAGTCGGTCAAAACCGAATCCAACCATGCCGGATCGCCGGTTTCAACGGCCTGTTCAAGTTTTGTGAAAAAGGACTCGATTTGTACTCGCAGATCTTCGCGTAATCCTGCCCCGCGTGCCATAGATTGAATTACGCGATTGATCCAGATTGGTTTGATGGTTTTCAACAATTCCAATTCGTTCATCAGGTTAAGTTTATGCCATTTTCGGGGATTTTACCAAGATTTATTCATAGGTGCTTAACCAGTTATGAATTGTTTCTCCAACGATTCCCAGACTTTCCGCTGAAACTTTGTCAAGAGTATCTTGTTGAGTGTGCCAGTGAGGGTAATCAAAGTCAATGACATCCACTGCTGCAAATCCTCGTTCTAAAAAAGGGGTGTGATCATCGAGAATACTGTATTTATACTGTGGAATGAAGTACTTTTCAAATCCCAATTTTTGGGCAGACTCCCAAATTTGGCTGGCAAGTTGCGGGTTGGAATTTCTTTCCAGGAAGATATTCAGATCAGCATCTCCGATCATATCCAAAATCACAACGGCGGTTGGATTAATGGAAATCTCTTCGACAAAGGCGCGAGAACCCAAAATCCAATCCCAACCGGGAATATTCCCCTGATCTTCGGCATCAAAGAACACCAGCCAAATTTCAACAGGTAAATCTGGCGGTAGGCTGCGAGCCAGTTCCAGTAAAACAGCCACACCCGAGGCACCGTCATTTGCACCGGGGACGGGTAGATTGTGCAGGGCGGGATCAGCATCTTGATCGCTGAAAAAGCGTGAATCATAATGTGCGCCGAGGATGATCTGCTTACCGCCTGGTTTGAGCCTTTTGGCAATCACGTTGGTGAGCGGATGTCCCATGCGTTGGGTTTGGTGTAATTCCACCTGCCAGCCTGCCATTTGGGTTTGTTCAAGAATATATTCGATTGTTTGCTGATGAGCCTCGCTGCCGGGAGTTCGCGGTCCAAAGGATAACTGTATTTCCACATCTCGGAATGCGCGCGTCTGATTAAAGCGATAGGGGGGAGAATGGCTACCCCCAAACCGATTGCTGACCAGCAAGCCGGCGAGCAAAAGTAATACTAAAAAGGTAAGTGATATAAGGGGAGATTTCTTCATGGAGTTGATATGGTTTTAATCCCCATTTCTTCAAAAAAGGTATGCAAATCCTTTAGGGAACGTTCCACATAAGCTTGAGCACGAGCGCGTTTTCCTTTGATCGGTTCTGGAAGCTCGGGTAGTATGCCAAAATTGGCTTTCATTGGCTGGAAGTCCCTCATCAAGGCATGGGTAACATAATGACATAGCGCTCCCAACATCGTTGTGCCTGGCAGAATCAGCGGTGGTTGGTTCTCGGCCAGTCTGGCAGCATTGATGCCGGCCAATAAACCGGTGGCGATGTTCCCCATGTATCCCTCCACGCCGGTAATCTGACCGGCAAACAACAGGTTTTCTCTTTGCCGGGTTTGTAGAGATGGTTGAAGCAATATCGGTGATGCAATGAAAGTGTTGCGGTGCATTTGACCATAGCGGACAAATTCGGCATTTTGTAAACCGGGAATCATTCGGAAAACCCGTTTTTGTTCCGAAAAGGTCAGATTGGTTTGGAATCCGACCAGATTGTAAAGCGTTCCGGCCAGATTATCCTGACGTAACTGGACAACGGCAAAAGGGCGCTTTCCGGTACGTGGATCTTTCAATCCGACCGGGCGCATTGGTCCGTATGCAAGTGCCAGATCCCCCCTTCGAGCTAGGATCTCGACCGGCAGACAGCCTTCAAAATAACGGTCCATACCTGCCCGAATACCGGATTCGATTTCCATTTCAAATTCACGTAATACAATGCGTTGGGCGCTGCGCAACGCCTCGATAAAGGCAAAATATTCATCACGGGTAAGTGGACAGTTGATGTAATCTCCTTCTTCTTCCTCACCAATACCGTAACGTGAGGCTTTAAAAGCAATGGAGAAGTCAATCGAGTCAACATGGACAATAGGAGCAATTGCGTCGTAAAAATACAGGCGGTTCTCTCCACTGAAGTTTTGAATGGCTTCTGCGAGAGCGGGTGAAGTTAGCGGGCCGCTGGCGATGATGACGATGCCATCCGGGATTTCTTTGACTTCCTTCCGAATGAGATGAATGCGGGGGTGATTAGTGATCCGCTCCGTGACCATTTTTGCAAAGGCTTCACGGTCAACGGCTAATGCGCCGCCAGCTGGTAGAGCAGTGGTCTCAGCACATTCAAGCAGCAGCGAGCCAAAACGACGGATCTCTTCTTTCAGTAAGCCGGAAGCGCGGTCAATTAAGTTCGAACCGAGCGAATTGGAGCAAACCAGTTCGGCGAGGAAGCCGCTCACATGCGCGCCTGTTTGAATTTCCGGGCGCATTTCGTAAAGGAAGACCTCACAACCACTTTCTGCTGCCTGCCAGGCTGCCTCGCTGCCAGCTAAACCACCACCGATAACTGTAATTTGTTTCATTTTTCAGTTCCCAATCTAAATTCTACCATGCTTGAAGAAATTTACCCTGGCATAAAACTTGCACCAAATTCGGATGATCAGTATACTCAATTAGGGAGAAGGGTGTAATCATGTTTCAAATCCAAAGTCCCAGTATTCGTACGGTAACTACAGCCCATCTGACCCAAACAATGACCCTCTTGAATCAGACAGTGGGGGAACTGTATCAGCAAATTCAACAAGAGCTGACCAATCCGGCACTCGAACTGGTAGAGGAACGCCGCTGTCCGAATTGTCATCGGGTGCTGGCAGCGCATGGTGAGTGCCCGGTGTGCAGCCGGCCGGTCAGTATGCAGGCAGAAGAACCGGTAGTTTTTGTGTCACCGCGGGATGAATTTTACTCTTCCGGTAGTACCAGTGCGGATTTGATCCCGGATGAACCGGTTTCTCCCATTGTGGAAGAATTACCTGTGTTTATTTTGCGGCAAATCGCGGTTGAATTGGAGGGGGAGGAACGACGAATCGCGGCTTTTTTCTTAACCCATCTGGATGAGGATGGTTTCCTGACGATTTCACCCGTTGAAATTGCACAGTATTTTCATGTTCCCCTCTCCAAAGTGCTGCGGATCAAACAACTCATTCAACGCGCTGAACCGGTCGGGGTTGGTTCGGCCAATCCACAAGAGGCATTACTGGTACAGTTGGATGTTCTGAATGAAACAAAACCTATACCCGAATTGGCTCGCTGTATCATTGCTGAGGAAATGGAGCTGCTCACCCATCGCCAGTATTCTGAAATTGCCCGAAAATTGAACGTATCTCAACATCAAGTTCAAGAAGCGGTGCGGTTCATAAGTGAAAATCTAAATCCTTTTCCGGCGCGTGCTCATTGGGGGGACGTAAGAAATCCATCGCCAAAAGCAGGAGAGGTGTATTATCACCCAGATATCATTATCAGTTACCTGAATAACTCTCCAGAAAACCCGCTGGTTGTGGAAATTATCCTGCCAATTCGTGGATACCTCCGAGTCAATCCACTTTATCGGCAAGCTACACGGCTTGCCAGTGAAGAAACTCGAATCGGGATGAAAAACGATTTGGAACGGGCGGAATTGTTTGTCAAATGCTTACAGCAGAGGAATTACACCATGCAGCGATTAATGCAAAGGGTGGTGAGTATTCAACGAGAATTCATTCTTCATGGTGACCGTTACATAAAACCGTTGACCCGTGCTTTTCTGGCAGATGAATTGGGTGTCCATGAGTCAACCATTTCACGGGCTGTATCCAATAAAACGGTGCAATTGCCCAATAAGAAAATCATTCCTCTGGCAAATTTCTTTGACCGCAGCCTGAATGTGCGGACGGCTTTGCGGGAAATTATCTCAAGGGAGAAAAATCCTCTGAGCGATTCCCAATTGGCTCATCTGCTTGCCCAACAAGGTTATGAAGTTGCACGGCGAACAGTCGCAAAATATCGAGCAATGGAAGGTATACTCCCCGCCCATTTACGCAGAGCTACTCAGGTTTAGGTATGAGAGAGGTAATCAGTCGCCCGATTCAGGCTTTATTTGGAAATAAAATCAATAAACTTGAAACCCATACCGCTATCCAAAAGTTGTTGGAGTTGATTCCTGAACCAGCGCTGGTGTATGATCCAGAAGGCAACCGGGTTCTTTTTGTCAATAGCGCATTTTTGGTACTTTCAGCCTATTCGCAACAGGAAGTCATTAATGAGAATTTGGAGAATTTACTGGAAAACCCAACTCGAGATGAAATCCTCAGGGAAGACATTACTTCGGGATTATTGAGAACGCGTAATCGCCTGGATATACCGGTAGAACTACGTAAAAGCCTGTTGGATCAACAAACTGGATATCTTGTCTTGAAGGTGATTCCCCGAACGGATCTTCAATACCTTAGCGGCGACTGGCAAAAACGCTTGATCACCACATTTCAAACAATCCCACGTCTGGTGGAAATTTCGACGGAAAGATGGATGGAAACCATCCAGCGTTTATTGGAAGTGTTGAAGGGGTTATTTGAAACAAATTTGATCTGCATATACCAGGCGGGTGCCGATTTCCCTGAGCTGCGAAAATTAATCAGTCTCGAAGAGTTGACCTTATTCCCGGATACATTACCATCCAGCGATCTGATACGTCTTTCATCGCCAGTGTTGTGGACACCGGGCAAGCGGATGATTACTCAGTTGCATCGTTCAGCGAGAATTGCCGGTGTTAATTATGTGGCGAGTGTTTCCGTCGGTAAAGAAAATGCGCTGGAAGGCCTGATTGTTGTAGGAGGCATGGAAACTCAACCGCCGCCTCTGTTGTTAGAGACGATGGAAGTGCTGGCGATTTATGTTTCTCAGGTGATCAGCCGTTCTGTCTTGGAAGCAAATAATCGGAGAGAAGCAGCTCGAAAAGAATTTCAGCTTCACCTGTATACATCGGTTTATGAAGAAGTGCAAGAGGGGATATTGGTGGTTAATCCGGATTCGGTGATTATTGAGATCAACCCCGCTGCAGAATTATTGTTTGGTTATACTCGAAATGAGGTTCAGGGAGAACGGATTGAAAATATCTTAATCACCCCAGATCGTTTTCTACCAGCTCTTGCCAATGTGATGACAACGAAGGCATCAACTTTGCTGGAGAACATTACCTTACATCGGCGGAACGGACAAACTTTTGCAGCAGATGTTCGAATCGTACCAATTCAGTACGACAGTCACCTTTCGGGAGTTGTTCTTTTGGTACGGGATATTAGCGAACATGAGCAAATTCTGGCACAGTCTCGCCAGTTAGAACAGCGGGCGTTTTTAGGGGAGTTTATGGGGGTATTTGCCCATGAGGTGCTCAATCCGATCAATAATATTTCCACCGGATTACAAATCCTATCCCGTCGGCTTGCCAGTGAAAATTCCTTGCAAGACCTGGTAAGTCGTATGGAAAACGATTGTGAACGCTTGCATCATCAGATGGAGGCGCTAAAGACCTATGCAAAACCCTATGAACCCAAACAAGAATTGGTGGATATCCCCCAATTGCTGAATCGCATTGTTGAACGCTGGCGTCCCAGAATGGAAAGGCTGAATATCCGCCATGTATTCCAATCGGCTGAAAAACTACCCCCGGTGATAGGGGACTGGCGCGCGCTCGATCAGGTGTTTAACAATCTGATCAGTAATGCAATTGATGCCATGAAAGAGAATGGTGGGGTTTTGAGCGTCAAGGTCAGTCTTTCAACAATGGTCTCCAATCGTCCACACCTTGAGATTGCCGTTTCAGATAACGGGCCGGGAATTCCGGATGATATTCGAGAAAAAATCTTTGAGCCTTTTGTGACAACCAAAGCCAGTGGTACGGGATTGGGCTTGTCCATTACCAAACGAATTGTTACTGCACATCGTGGTAGTATTACATTCAACAGTTACCCCGGGGCTACTGTATTCCGAATCTTTTTACCCGCCAGCGAGGAAACCTGAACATGTCCATTACAATCCTTGTCGTTGATGATGAAGCCAATGCGAGAAAAAATATCTCGGATTACTTAACCCCTTTAGGTTACGAAGTAATCGGTGTGCCGACTCTGAGCGATGCCCGCACATGTCTGCAACGCGGTAATGGGGATGTTGTACTCCTCGACGTGTCTTTACCCGATGGATACGGGCCGAGTCTGTTGTATGAAATGCAGAACATGCCGTACCGTCCCCCCATTATTATCATCACAGCCCATGGTGATATTGATATGGCAGTGGATGCGATGAAGAACGGCGCCCACGACTTTTTGACGAAACCCATTCAATTGACCCAATTAGAAAATTCAATTCTAAGAGCCTGCGAAATCGTACAAATGCGCAGAGAATTGGCTCATTTTCGTCAAAGCCAAAAACAGAGCATTTCTTTTGTGGTTGGCAAAACACCTTCTATGGAATCACTGCTCAGTCAAGCGCAGAAGGCTGCCCAGGCTCAGGTGTCGGTATTGATTACCGGTGAAACTGGCTCAGGAAAAGAGGTATTGGCGCGGTTTATCCACAGCACAGGTCCGCGCTCGAATAAGCCCTTTATTGCCATTAATTGTGCTGCAATTCAGCCTACGGTTCTGGAATCGGAACTGTTTGGTTATGAGGCGGGCGCATTTACCAGTGCTGAAAGGCGGAAAAACGGATTAATGGAAGTGGCGGATGGGGGTATTTTGTTTTTGGATGAAATTTCTTCTATGCCGCTGGATATTCAAGCAAAGTTACTGAGAGCTATTGAAGAGCATGCTTTCCGTCGAGTGGGCGGAACGAATTTGATTCAGGTGGATGTTCAGGTGCTGGCCGCCTCAAACCGAAACTTAAAAGAGATGATTCAAGAAGGTAGTTTCCGTCAGGATTTGTACTACCGGCTCAAGGTGGTGGATTTACACCTGCCGCCCCTCCGTGAAAGGAAGATGGATATTCCTGAACTGGTTGGCTTCTTTATTCGGCAGTATAAATCCAAATTGGGGGTCAACGTGGATGATATTACTCCGCGGGCAATGCAGGCACTGATTGAGTATGATTGGCCTGGCAATATTCGTGAGTTGAGTCATGCCATTGAACGTGCCATGCTCTTTTGTGAGGGACGGGCAATTGATCTACCGGATTTACCGGCAGATATTGCGCGTCTGAAGGGATAAGCATTTTCTGGCACAATTCTTGCATCCTACCCTTCCAGCAGAGATCAATGGGAGGAAGGGTATGATGATTTTTGAAATGACCAGAAATGACTTTTTGTTGACCACGGCTGGGGTTGCTTTGGCACTTGGCGTTGTCATGTGGTTGATCGGCGTGATTGTGCTGGTCAGTCGGGTATTGGGTGGAGAAATCAAGCGTATCGCCGAACAGACTGCTCGTTTGGCTCAAAAAGGAATAGCCGAAGAGGTTGCCGGTTTGATTGGTAACGCTTCCGGGCTGATCGAATCGCTCAATCAATTAGTTCGCACGACAGCCGGTATCGGCGTGTTTCTAATCATTGCTGGGATGTTGATGATTGCAGCTGCCTTTGGGCTTGCATTTCAAATCCAGTAATCTTACTCCCCGCCTTCTCCAAACCCCAAAAAAAGGAGCCCCTATGCCTTCAGCAGATCTCCTTGAATTTTTAAGAACCAGCCTGCCCGTGGAAGATGTACTGGTCGTTTTTTCGGCTTTGAAAAGAGACCATCTTGTGTGGGAAGCGATACAGAATAGCTCAACGAATCCGTGGTGGAGTTCTGAGTATAAGACCAAAGAAGACTGGCAGCCTGCCAATCTGGTTTTGAGGATTTTAAACAGTCGAATGGAATTGGCTGCATTACAGGGTGACCATTTTCCCTCCATTGAGCCTTCCATTCGAAAAAAGGCTTTGGAAACTTTTGAAAGTTTACTGCGCAATACCTCAAAACCGCACAATTTACGCGAGGCAGGTTTGATTGCCCTGGCATTACGGGAGCGTCGGCGAAAAACTCAAACATGGCTTGGTTTGATGGACGAGTTGAAATCTATCCATCTGAAGAACAAAAATTCACTGATGGAGTTGTGGAAAACACCTCTTCTTTGTTTGTTTGGCTTGATTCCTGATCGGGATGACTTTTTGAAGGCGCGCTTGAGCAAAGAGGATTTTTGGCTTTCCAAAAGGTGGATAACTCACATCTTGTTGGGAAATCCTTTGGGGGAAGACGAAATCAAACACCTGTTCATGATGATCATGGCTGAGATTCCTCTTTCTCAACAGGTTGAGTGGCTTGTTTATCTCAAAGCGTATGATGAACCCCAACTGGCTGAATGGCTGGCAAATCAGATACTACGTGAGAATCGCTTGAAAACCGGCAGTTTGACCAGTACCGATTTGGAGACTTTGCGTCAAAAATCGTGGGTCGAGCTTGCTGGTGAGGCGCTGGAGTTACAATGGACAGCCACATTACATCAGATTGCCGGACATCCTGCTCAATCAGAATTATTCCTGAGCCGATCGAAAAATTTATTACAACACTGGCTGGGGGGAATAACATTGCAATTGATTTCGGTTCTAAAGAGCGATGGAAAAACCACCGAAACATTGTGGGATGAGTTAGAACCACTGCTCAGTACTCAACCCTTGCCCGAAACCTTGATGGAAGAAGCCGTGTGGGTTAAACCGCCCCTTTCGCTCATGCGGCGATTGAGCGAATTCAACTTGCCGGTGCTGGTTCAGGTGTTTTTGAAAGGGAGTGGAGCAGCACTGGCAGAGAGAAAAGGGGAACGAGATGTTATTAAAGAGGCTGTTCAAGAATGGTTAAAGCAGCAACACTATGAAGGGAATCTTTTAGGGGGACAGTTTGTCTTTGAATATTCACCTTTTGAACTGCTGGAAGTTTTAGAGCGGCTGAGTTTGTTTCAAGAAGCTCTGGAGGTGGCTCAAGTTTTCTTAAAGCAACGGGTGAAAGATGTTTCGTTGCTGACTTGGACGGCACAACTAGCCCACCGCCTCGGTCAGTACGAGACCGCTGTCAAGCTTATCCGCGAGGCTATCTTATTGGACGAAACCAACCCCGAACATTATCGGGTTTTTGCAAAAATGCTTGAAGACCGGAATGAATGGGAAACGGCGTTGAAAATCCGCCAGGAAATCCTGAATCGTTTTGAAGGCGTATCCATCGAAGACCGGTTAAACCTGGTGATCTGCGCCATTGGAGGAAAGGAATATGATCTTGCGGTACAAGCCTGCCAGCAAATTCTTGAACAGGATAGCGATCAGGGACAGGCGCATACTTTGTTGGGTATGGCACAATTTGGGCAGGGAAAGTTGGAAGAAGCTCAAAACAGCCTGACGAAGGCAACCTTGTTGATACCGGAAGATCCCAAACCATGGCTTGAACTGGCTCGATTGTATGATCACTTTGGTGATCCTCAACGAGCGTTGGAAACTTTGAGGGCAGCTTTATTGAATGTACCCGACTCGGCTGAATTGAATCTTGCGATGGGGAGGTCTTGCCTGGCTAATGGACTTTCAGCAGAGGCCTTGCCTTACCTAAAACAGTCTGCCCGGCTGGCACCCGAGTCAGATGAGGTGGCTTTGACTTTGATCAAGACACTTGCCTCGCTTGGTTATCTAAAAGAAGCGTTGGAAGTAGCCGAAAGAGCCCGCTTGAAGTGGCCATCCCATCCGGAGCTGGCCCATGAACACGGCTGGATTTTATTGCAGGAAGGGGAGGTCAACGAAGGAATTGCAATCTTGGAGGTGGCAAATCAGTTTGAAGGAGCAAAACCGGAATGGTTTGTTGAGTATGCCAGGGTTTTGTTAAATGGTTTGGAATTGAAACGGGCGATCAATCCACCAAATGTACCGGTGGGGATTTTGGTGAAGGCTCAAAAAGCACTTCAGCGGGTCTTAAAGGAATCACCAGATCATTTTGAAGCGCTGTTACTCAAATCGGAGATCCATTTGAATTTGCGGGAATGGGAACAGGCTTTACCCGGATTTCAGCGGTTGATTGAATTTGAACAGGCTGCGTTGCCCGAATGGTATTGGCGAATCCAATCTGGGCTTGGGGTGATTGCTTTTCATTCAGGTGAAAATGCAATGGCGCTGGCTGCTTTACAAAATGCCAGTCAGGCTTTTCCTGAAAATATCGAAATCAAGAAGTTGCTTGCTGAAGTATATTACCGGCTCAACCTCAACGACTCAGCCTTCGAGGTGGCTCAACAAGTGAGGAAGCTCCAACCGAATAGCGCAGATGATTTGATTTGGTACGCAGACTTGATGGAACGCTTAAACGAAATTCAACAAAGTATTGAGGCTATTCAAACCCTAAAGCAGTTGGATCCCCAAGAAGTAAATTATGCTCTGAACCTGGCAAGACTTTGGATGAAAAACGGTAATCAAGGAGAGGCTGGCGAAGAACTGAGATCATTGTTATTGAATCATCATATTCTGCCAGACCAACTAAAAACAATGGCAGAGATAGCCCTGAAAATCGGCGACATGGAATTGGCGAAGAAGAGCCTTGAAAAAGCCATTCAACTTGGGCATGAACCAGATTACTTCCTCCACTTCCACCTGGCTTTGTTGTATCGGCGGATAGGCGAGGTCGAGGCTGCCAATCAAGCCCTGCATACCGCGCTTACCATCAATCCAAACGCGGCAGAGGCTTATATTTTCCAAAGCGAATTGCAAAAGATGATGCAACGGCCACAGGCAGCCATAGCTTCTTTGGAGAAGGCTCTAAGAATTTGTGAAACTCAAAGCGGGAGAGAATTGGATGATTCCAGCGAAGAAGATCATTTGCTCTGGGGTTACGAGCCGGCAACCGCATTTATGGTACATCGTCTTTTTGTGCCATTATGTTTGGAAGCAGGTGAGTTGAATCTGGCTTTCTACCATGCCGAAAGTGCATTGCGCGTTTGTCCGTCCTCGCTGGAAATGGCATATCAGGTAGCCGATCTTGCACGCCGGCTGCTTAACTCGGAACGGTCAATGCAATTGATGAATGTGGTTGAACAAAGCCTTCCTGTTGGTTGCTTCACCAGTTTCACCAGCGAGGAGGAAGCAGAATGGTTGGCTGGGCTGCATGCTTTTCAAGCTGAAAGTCAACTTGAAGCCGGTGATTTGATAGAAGCAGAAAAAACCATTCAGAAAGGTCTTGTCCATCAACCGGATCATCTTCACCTCAAGGCTGTTCGCAGCCGTCTAAATGCGAAAAGAGGCAAATTTACCGAAGGGCTCAATGAATTCCACCAGGTTTTATCGAGGATCGAGACAGAAAAAAGCACAATCATTCATGAGGGAAAACCGGCGGTTTTATTGACCTTAAGTGAGGCCGCTTTTGATCTGATGGAATGGCCGGAAGGTATTCGATTGGCGGAAAGATACCTTCAGGAACACGAAAATGAACCTGCTGCTTATTTATGTTACGCTAAGGGAATTATTCGGGCGTTGGAGTGGCAAAGGCTGAGTCAGATATTGGGGATTGTAAGCCACGCTCTCAGGCCAGGGGACTTACCGGAACTTCACCGCCTAGCCAAAGAAATGCTGGAAAGAACATCCCGGATGACTCGCTCTCGTTTGGTGGATCATTGGGTGGCAAGGGCTGAGGCATTAATTCACCCGGATCACCATCGGATTCAAGACTTGAGTGCTTTTGCCACAACGGATGAAGATTTTGCATGGCTGGTGGAGGCACATTTGCGCGGTAATAACCCCAGCGGTGCAATGCAAATGGCTGAAATTTGGCGACAGCACCCCTTCGTTCAAATGCTAGCGGCACTGGTTTGGGAGGATGAAGATGGCGAGCGAGCCCTGGATTACGCTCGACATGCCGTCGAACAGGCACCTTTTCATCCAGTTTATCAGGCTGTGTTAGCAAGAGAAGCTATTAAGAATCAGGATTATGCTCAGGCTTTTGAAGCCATTGAGATTGCACTGGGAATTTGGGAAAACGAGATCAATTGGCACATTATGGCAGCGGATCTTGCCGAACGATGTGGAGAGTTGGTGTCTTGCCGTCTCCACCTGGAAAAAGCATTGGGGCTCAGTCCAAAGGATTACGAATTGCTCATCAGACTTGTCCAACATTATTTGATTACCAGTAATTTTGATCAGGCGATTCAACTGCTTCAAAGCGTCCTTGATACTTATGGTGAACGCAGTGAAATCTGGTTATTGATGGCACGTGCCTTGCAAGGGTGTAAGGACGAAAAAGCCGCCTTACGGGCTGCAGAAAAGGCTGCAGAATTGGATGAGACCAATGGAAAAGCATGGATTACAGCGGGGGAAATTGCACTCCAGTTGGGTGACGAGAATAAAGTGATGTATTTCGCGCGGCAGGCAGAAAAAATAGCTCCCACAGAGGCAGGCACTCGTTTGCTAACGGTGAAAATCCTGATTCGTCAGGGACAGCTGCGCGAGGCTTTGGCTGAATTGAATCGAGGAATAGAGGAAATTCCCGGCCAGTGGGAACTGGAGTTTGAACGCGCAAAGTTGATTGCCGATATGCAAGGAATGGCAGCGGCTCAGGAACTGCTTCAGAAGTTGGTTTTGAACTACCCGGAGAATGAGCAAATTTTATGGCTCTATGCACAAACCTGTTTGAAAACCGGAAAAATCAAACTGGCAGAACAAAGTGGTTTACAGGTCTTAAAACTAAACCCGGGCAATGTGGAGATCCATCGGTTATTAGCGGAAGTGTTCGAAGATCAGGGTCAATTGGATCGAGCAGTATTCCATTTGAGCGAAGCCATTCGACTTCAACCGACTCATCTGGAAACTTACCTGAAACTTGGAGAAGTGTACACAATCCGAAGGGAATTCAATAAAGCGTTAGCAATTTATCAGCAGGCAATTCAGATTGCCCCGCAAGATTATCGCCCGTATTATTACTCCGCACTGGTTTTGCGGGATGGCAAAGACTATCCCGGTGCCGAAGTAATGTTGCGAAAGGCAGCCGAGCTGGCGCCAGAAGATGTCAATATTCGCCGTCAACTTGGTGCAATCATTGCACTGAATCTGGTTCATCATGGACAGGAGGCGAAAACATGCCTGTAAACTTAAACGACAATGGAGATCCAACTCTCATTGCAAAGGGAAGAATAAATCGTAATACCGCGTTAACCTTATTGAATTGCGCACTGGAAAGCGGTGAATTACGGTTTGCCCGTCAATTGGTGCTATCATGGCTTACGGCTTATCCCGGGGACCTGGAAGTTAACACCATTTTAGGGAAGTTATTTTTCCTTGAAAATAAACCTGGTCAGGCTATTACAATTTTGGAAAAAATTGCCCGACTTGACCCGGAGGATATTCAGGTACAAAAACTGCTGGCTTCGTGGTATGCCAAAATCAACGACGAGAGAAAAATTCGTGCATTGATCCGGGTATATGTTTTGGGGGAGAGATTGGATGTTGATCAATCCATGCCGGGGTGGGCAATGATTCTCAAAAATGCCCAAAAGGCATTGCAAGAAAACAATTTAGAGACCGCCGAGGTGAACATTTATCAGGCCCTGGCGCTGAATCAAGATGAAGTCCTTGGAGCTATATTGCATATCAAGTTGCTCAGGGCTTTAGGAGATTCGGCTGGGATGATGCGATTTGGGGAGTTATATCATCAACGCTGGCCGGAATGCCTGGTCTTTCGATTGGCGCTGGCAGAAGCCAATTTACTGGCTGGTAACGAGACACAGGCAGTGGAGATGTTGCATCAATGTGCAGCAGAGGATTCGACTGGACTGGTCAGTAAACGATGGTGGGGTGAAAATCATCCTTATTTGCCTTTATGGCCGGTCCGATATGAGATTCCATTTGGTTTGCCAATTCCGGCGGGTATTGCAGGAAAATTGGGGTGGAATCGGTTAGCCCCGGCAGGTGGTGAACCTCCAGTTTTTGATCAAGACCCCACAACAGAAGAAAATAAAACCGTTTTGACGGAGGAGGAAATTTCGCATAGTCATGAATTAGATAGACAATCGGATAATCAATCTCCCGAAGGCGAGAGAGAGGGAAAAATAACCCGAAATGAAAAGACACAAAAAAAGATTCCCACCTGGTTGAAGGAAACGGAACAGGAATTTGAAAGACTGGCCAAACGTCTTAAATCTCCAACCGTAGCAAAGGCGGATGGGCGCTTTCCCATTTATGTAATTTTTTCTTCTCGCAGTGGATTGCGGGCGAAATACGGTGAACAGACTACCCAGGTTCTTCATCAGGAAATGAACCGGCTGGCAGACGCCATCCGTATGCGGGCAGGGTGGGGTGCTACTGTCTTTTATCCGGATGATCTCGAATGCACTGGAAAATTAGGCATATCCACAATATCGGGAAATGATCCATGGAAAATGAAACTATCATTGGCAGATTTGGATCAGGCATTAGCCAAGAAAGGTGGACGGATTGGGGCTTTATTGATTGTGGGCGGTCCAGATGTGGTTCCCTTCCATCGCCTGCCAAATCCAACCGATGACTCAGATGAGGAGGTTCTCTCCGATAATCCATACAGCACTCTCGACTCCAATTACTTTATCCCGGAATGGCCGGTTGGTCGTTTACCGGGCGAAACAGGCACCGATGCCGGCCTGTTACTGCAACAAATTCGGAGCGCGATCCAATATCACCAAAGAAATGGTAAAACGAAGAAAACGATCAAGCCAAATCAGCTTTTGTTCGAGCTGCTCCGCTGGATATTTTTCTATCGTTCTCCCCAACCTTCCCAGTCCAGCAAAAATCGGTTCGGATATACCGCGGCAGTATGGAAACGCTCGTCGGTGGCCAGTTTTAAACCGGTAAGTGCAGAAACGGCTGTGTTGATTTCGCCGCCTCATGAAACGCGAACCTTCGACCCGGAAAAACTGGTGCGTTCCGAATTGGGATTTTACAATTTACACGGTTTGGCTGAAACAGCCGAATGGTACGGTCAACGAGATCCTCGTGAAAATTGGAACGGCACAGAATACCCGGTAGCCCTAACATTGGCAGATTTACCCAAAAATGGTCACTCACCGCGAATTGTGTTCAGTGAAGCCTGCTATGGGGGATACATAGTTGACAAGGAAGAGAAAAATTCGCTGGCTTTACGCTTTCTTTCCATTGGAACAAGAGCAGTAGTTGCCTCGACCGGGATCGCGTATGGAGCGGTCAGTCCTCCGCTGGTAGGGGCAGACTTGTTGGCAAACCTTTTTTGGAAAGCAATTGCGGAGGGTTATTCCGCCGGTGATGCATTGGTACAGGCCAAAATTAGCATGGCACGAGAAATGAATAAACGACAGGGCTTTCTGGATGGGGAGGATCAAAAGACACTGATTTCGTTTGTGCTTTTGGGAGATCCTTTGGTTACTCCTGATTCGCAGGGGTTTAAGCCGAAAAGATTTGTTCGCAGCCGTACACATTGGACTGTCAAAACCGTCAGTGATCATTCTAATGGTGGGGGAGATGCGAACATTTCAGAAGAATGGTTACAGCAAGCCAAGGCAGCAGTAGAAGCCTATCTACCGGGTGTGGATTTGGCAGAAGTTCGTTATCGCATGCAAAAGGTTGGACTTGAACCAAACACTTCGGATGAAAAAAGTAGTTCGGGTTATGAAAGTGGTAGTACTATGATAAGCCGAAGACTGGTTATTTTCCGGAGACAAATTTTCATTGGTGGTCGCACTCATACTCATTATGCGCGTGTGACGTTAAGTCCAAATGGAAAATTGCTCAAAGTGAGTATGTCTCGCTGAACCATTCCCGTGCTCCCATCTCTGTGGCAGGATCCATCCAAAGGGATGGGTCCTTGCGATTAAGGGAATTGTTGCTTGCTAGGCAGTGTTCCTGTATAATCTAAACCATTCCTCATCTCAATTAATTTCATCAGGTTGGAGCCAAGACTTATGAAGAAAAAATGGACTGGCGCGGAAATTCGACAAATGTTCATTGACTTTTTTGTGGAAAGAGGTCACACCTTTGTTCCTTCTTCATCGCTGGTTCCGGGTGGTGACCAGACCTTGCTTTTCACCAACGCAGGTATGGTGCAATTCAAGGATGTGTTCCTCGGAACAGATCAAAGACCGTACACCCGCGCTGTAAATTCTCAGAAATGTATGCGTGTAGCCGGAAAACATAATGATCTGGATGATGTAGGCAGGGATGATACTCATCATACATTCTTCGAGATGCTGGGGAACTGGTCCTTTGGGGATTATTACAAAAAAGAAGCCATAGCATGGGCTTGGGAACTGCTGACGGAGGTGTGGGGTCTTGAAAAAGAGCGTCTTTGGGCAACCTGTTTCAAAGATGAAAAGGGTGAGATACCAACGGATGAGGAAGCAGCTCATTATTGGTCACAACAGCCGGGCATAGATCCCTCTCATATTCTCTACTTTGGTCGAAAAGATAATTTTTGGGAAATGGCCGAGACCGGTCCCTGTGGCCCTTGCAGCGAAATTCATTATGACCGAGGGATCGAATACTGCGACCGTCAGAACGAAGAAGGTCATGATTGCCGGGTAAATGGGAATTGCAAGCGGTTTCTTGAATTGTGGAATCTGGTGTTCATCCAGTACAACCGGTTAAGCGCCAATCGGCTTGAGTCGCTGCCTGCTCGCCACGTGGATACCGGTATGGGGCTGGAACGAATTGTATCAATTTTACAGGATCAACCTTCGAATTACCGTACCGATTTGCTCTTTCCCCTCATGGAAAAAGTGCGCGAATTGACCGGTCATAGCGAGGCTGAACGGGATGCGAATATTACGCCGTATCGCGTAATTGCTGATCATGCCCGGGCGGCGGCTTTTCTGATTGCAGACGGGGTTGTACCCGGCAACACGGGTAGAAATTACGTCTGCCGGATGATTATCCGGCGGGCTTCTCGCTTTGGCAGCAAAATTGGTCTGGATGAACCATTTCTTGCTCAAGTAGCGGAGGTGGTCATCGAAAACTATGGGAAAGCATATCCCGAATTGGTGCGTAATCGTGAGGCGATTCTGGAGGCTTTGACCCGTGAAGAAAAGCGCTTCAAGCGTACAGTCGAACAGGGACTGGCGCATTTAGAAGACCTTCTCAATGAAGTCAGGACCAGCGGCGGAAAAATATTGGATGGCGAAAAAGCGTTTGATTTATATGCCACTCATGGCTTGCCGTTGGAACTTGTCCGCGATATTGCCCTTGAGGAGGGATTGGAAGTAGATCAGGCTGGTTTTGCGCGCGCAATGGAAGAGCACCGCTTAGCCTCCGGAGCCGGAAAAGCCTTTGGTCCCCTGGGTGGGGAGAATGTGGATGTATATCGAGGAATTCTGGAAACCCTGCAAGCCAGTGGTCAATTGGGGGCCGATGGTGTCCGCTATGACCCCTACACCTCGCTGGAAGTTGAAGGAAAGGTGCTTGCGCTGTTACGAGAAGGTCAACCCGTACAGGAGGTGATGACCGGGGATATGGTGGAGGTGATCCTGCCGGCTACCTGCTTTTATGTTGAAGCCGGGGGACAGGTTTCAGATACCGGTACAATTGTCTCGGTTTCCGAACCCCGCTGGGAAATTCGGATCGAGGATACCCGCAAACCGGCAGCCGGTGTTATCGTGCATGTAGGTGAGGTCGTACGGGGTAAACCAGCAGTTGGTGATCTGGCCATAGCGGCTGTAGATGCCCAGCGTCGGCGGGATATTATGCGCAACCACACTGCAACTCATTTACTCCACGCCGAATTGCAGGCTGTTCTCGGTAAACATGCTCGTCAGGCAGGGTCTCTGGTTGCCCCCGATCGCCTCCGGTTCGACTTCACTCATCCAGAAGCATTAACAGCAGAACAGTTAGAACGAATCGAAGCGGGAGTTAACCGCGCCATTTTTGAAGACTTACACCTTAACATCCGATTCAAACCGTTGAATGAGGCCATTGCGGAAGGCGCAATGGCACTGTTTGGTGAAAAATATGCCGAGACAGTCCGTACAATTACCATTGAGGGTGAAGAAGAAATTCTTTCTTACGAATTGTGCGGCGGCACACACGTTGAAAACACGGGTGATATTGGTATCTTCCTGATTACCAGTGAAGGCAGTGCGGCTGCCGGCGTGCGCCGGATTGAAGCAGTGACCGGCAGAGAAGCTTATGCGCTGGTTCAGCGCCGGTTTCGCACCCTGAAACAAACCGCTCAAATTCTTTCATCCTCGCTGGATGAGGTTCCCAATAAAGCGGAGAATTTATTGAGAGACCTGGATGAAGCTCGCGATGAATTGTCTCGTTTGCGTAAACAACTGGTCTCTGCTGAATTTGAGCAGGCTCTGAACTCGGTGCGGGACATTCGAGGGATAAAAGTGCTGGCTGCCCAACTCTCCAATGCCGATGCAGAGTCACTCCGTCAAATGTGTGATCGCTACCGGCAAAAGTTTGCAAGTGGTGTCATTGTGCTGGCAAGTATCGAAAACGATAAGCCATTATTAATTGGTGCAATCAGCGACGATCTGGTCAAAAAAGGCTGGCACGCTGGTGATTTGATCAAAAACGTGGCTGCGGTTGTCGGAGGTGGCGGTGGTGGGCGTCCCAATCTGGCACAGGCGGGTGGGAAGGATGTAACCATGCTGCCGCAGGCCTTAAATAAGGTTTACGATTGGGTTCAAACCAAACAGACGGGCTAAATTAATCCTCTCCGTCGCCAGTAATTTCCCAAAGGATGATTTCAGGAGGGCAAAGGAAGCGCACACGCGGCGCACCAGCGCCCTCCATTCCTATCCCACGGGTGATATACAAAGTCAGACCATTCAACTGGTAGCGGCCTGATGAAAAGGTTCGCCCGTAAAGCGATGCAGTAAAAAGGGCACCGATAAGAGGTAATCGGACCTGACCACCGTGAGTATGACCGGAAAGTTGCAAATCTACGGCTGTTTTTGCGGCATTCGGGGCAAGGTCGGGAGTATGGTAGAGCAAAATGGTGAAGTTATCCTGGGTAGGAGGAAGCAATTTTTCAAGGCGCGGTGCATCCACGAAAGGGCGATGAGTACATGAAAGACCGATCAGGTGAACGGTTTGCTGGTTGATCACAAGATCTAAACGTTCTTCTTGTAAATGGCGAATAGGCAAGTGGTCATAAAAATCAGGCAGCATTTCAGCAAGATCTACAGCCGGACTGCCTGCCACAGCATAGACCCCGAGGGGGGCTTGCCATTCTGACAGGATTTGGCGGGCATGTTCTAATGCCAGCGGATCCCGATTATAAGATAAATTAAGAATATCGCCGCTGAATACGATGATGTCGGGCTGAAGTTGCTTAATCCATTCCTCAAGTCTTCTTTCCCGTTGAGTGATGCGCTCAATGTGCAAATCACCCAGATGCAATAATCGAATTTTGGTGCCTTTTTTTAGTTTTGGGGTAAGCAGAGTTTGATAGGTTACCTTAAGACGATGGGGTTCAATCCAAAAGCCATAAAAAACCAGCAGGCTGCCAATCGCCTGGAGTATGAAATTTAGCGGAGAAGGCAACAGCGCAAACGGCAATCGCATCAAGGCGAGTAAAAAAGTTGGGGGCTGTGGCGGGCCGAAGGAACGCTGAAAGACTGGCAAGAGAGCCAGCATCAACCAATCGAGCAAGAAAAACGCCCAAAGTGCTATTGCATTGGTCCATGCCATTCGTGCTGGCAGCCAGGCCAGTCCGAAAAGAATTAGTCCAAAGAGGATCGGTGGAATTTTTTGAATGGCATCGTAGCGGCGGAGAACAACATCAAAATCATTGCCAATCTCGCCGGGGAAATTGCGTCTGCCAGAAAAGTCGCGCGCTTCAATCATAGCTTCTACTTGACCCGCTGCCGGTATTCCTCCAGAGCTTTGATTAATTCCCGGCAAAAATCGGGAATATCGGCGACCACTCGACCCCAAACGATATTACCGCTTCGGAATGCTGCTTCATCCCGCCAGATTGCACCGGCGTTGAGCAAATCATCCTTGATTCCCTCACTGCCCGTTGCTTCATGTCCCCGCACAATACCGGCGCTGATGCCAACCAGCCCGGCATGGCAGATCATCGCCACAATTCTATTATTCTCATAGAACCAGCGGGTCATTTTCTTAACCGTCTCATAGCGGCGCAGTTTATCGGGAGCCCAACCGCCGGGGATGACAATCGCATCGAAATCAGCGGGGTTTAGGTCTTCAAAACTTACTTCGGATTTACCCTGCAAGCCATTTTTGCCAATAAAGGTTTGATTGGCTTTGGCCCCGGCAACAACAACTTCCACACCCTCTTCACGTAGACGCATCAACGGAACATAAAATTCCAAGTCCTCAAAACCTTCACCAATCAAATAGACGACTTTCAATCCTTTAAGTTTCATAAACTGTCTCCTTGAATTATTGTTAGAGTGATTATAACAAAACCCCGCTCTGGATGGGGAGCGGGGCGTTAATCTATATAAAAGCGGTTGGTTAGTTCTTGGCTTCTTCGGGCAGCCAGCAGCAAAGCACCAGCTCTTTGGCGGCTTTGACTTCATCCAATCGGCCAACCGGTGTTGAGTGAGGAGCTTCTCGCAGTAGTTCTGGTTGTTGATGGGCTTCTTCCGCAATTTTCAGCATGACATCCGCAAACCGATCCAGAGTTTGTTTGGTTTCGGTCTCGGTCGGTTCGATCATCAGGGCTTCTCGAACGATCAATGGGAAGTAATTGGTCGGAGGATGGAAGTTGTAATCCATCAATCGTTTGGCAATGTCCAAAGCGTGGACTTCGGGAGCATCGTCCCACACGCCTTCCACAACAAATTCATGTTTGCAAATGCGGTCATATGGAACTTTGTAAGTTCCGCGCATACGAGCCAGCAGGTAGTTTGCGTTCAAGACGGCATACTCGGATACTTTTCGCAGCCCTTCTGCTCCGTGGATAGAGATGTAGGTATAGGCTCTTACCATCATCCCAAAGTGACCATGAAAGGCTTTGACTCTGCCAATGCTCTGGGTGGGTTGGTAAAACCCGAAAACGGGGGGTAATTCCTCGTCTCCCTCTTCCAGTACCTCAACGATGGGGCCGGGCAGGAATTCCTTAAAGGCCGCTTTTACGGCTACTGGACCCGAACCAGGACCACCGCCGCCATGAGGCGTTGAGAAGGTTTTGTGCAGGTTGATGTGCATGATGTCAAAACCCAAATCGGCGGGGCGGGCGATTCCAAGCAGGGCATTTAAATTTGCACCATCGCCATATACAAGACCGCCGGCTTCGTGGACAATCCGATTGACCTCGACCACCTGCTCTTCAAATAGTCCAAGTGTATTGGGGTTGGTCAACATCAAGCCGGCTACGGTCTCATCGCAGGCTGCTCGAAGGGCTTCAATATCCACATTCCCACGCGAATCGGAAGGGATGTGGACTACTTCATAGCCGCTCATTGCAGAAGTGGCTGGATTGGTACCGTGTGCAGAGTCTGGCACGAGTATTTTAGTGCGTTTGGAATCTCCGCGAGATTTGTGGTAAGCCCGGATGATCATTACTCCCGTAAATTCGCCCTGGGCACCTGCAGCCGGTTGAAGGGTGACCGCATCAAAACCGGTAATTTCCTTCAAGTATTCCTGCAATTCATACATCAACGCCAAATTTCCTTGCACGGTCTCAATTGGCTGGAGCGGATGGGTATAGGCGAAACCGGGCAAGCGCGCCATTTCTTCGTTGATCTTGGGGTTGTACTTCATCGTGCAGGAACCCAAAGGATAAAAGCCACTATCAATGCTGTAGTTAAGATGGGAAAGATGCATGAAGTGGCGAATCACATTCAACTCAGAAAGTTCCGGCAGGGGTAAATCCTGTCGCACCAGGTCTTGAGGAAGTTCTGCAAGCGGAACATCCGGCTGTGGGTAACGAACACCCACCCGGCCGGGGGAGGAAAGTTCGTAAATTGTGGGCTCAGTCATGGGAGTACTCCTTCAAAGCCTCACAGAGGATTTCAATATCTTCGCGGGTGTTCATTTCGGTGACGGCAAGCAGCATGTGATTTTTCAAAGCGGGGTAGTCATTGCTCAAATCGTAGCCGCCGAGAATGCCGTTATCGAGTAAATATTCGTTTATTTCTTCGACCGAATCGGGACATTTGACAACAAATTCGTGGAAGAACGGGGTTTTGAGGTCAACCTCAAAGCCGGGAATCTGGTTGATTTGTTGAGCCGTGTAATGTGCCTTGTGGTAGCACAATTCCGCTACCTGCCTCAGGCCGGTTTTACCAAGCAAACTCATGTACACGGTTGCCGCCAGCGCCATGAGTCCCTGATTGGTACAAATATTCGAGGTTGCCTTTTCTCGGCGGATATGTTGTTCACGTGCTGTGAGAGTTAACACATACCCGCGACGTCCCTCTTTATCGGTTGTTTCGCCGACCAATCTGCCGGCCATTTTCCGGACGTAGTCTTTTTTGGTTGCAAAAATCCCAAGGTAGGGGCCGCCATAAGAAAGGGGAATGCCCAATGGTTGACCCTCTCCACAGGCGATATCGGCCCCCATTTCACCGGGGCTTTTGAATAATGCTAAAGCCAAGGGGTTGACAACCACCGTGAGCAAAGCGCCGGATTCATGTACCTTTTGAGCAAAATCGGTCAAGTCCTGAATCCTTCCAAAAAAGTCAGGATATTGAACGATCACCAGGGCGGTATTGGCATCCACCAATGGGAGTAAGTCTTCGGCGGTTTCAAAGGGTTTCTCGACATCATCACCGATGACTTCGAGATTTTCATAACCATTCAGATAGGTGCGTAACACAGCCCGGTATTGGGGGTTGACTGACGGCGAAACGACAAAGCGAGTGCGTTTTCCCCGAAAATGATGGTATGCCAAAACAGCAGCTTCAGCCGTAGCGGTTGCCCCATCATAGTGAGATGCGTTGGAGGCATCCATTCCGGTCAGGTTGGCGATGAGACTCTGATATTCAAAGATTGCCTGTAAAGTGCCCTGAGAAACTTCGGGCTGGTAAGGGGTGTAGGCTGTGTAAAACTCACCCCGACGGAGAATCGCATCCACCGCAGCCGGCACATAATGGTTGTAAGCACCAGCTCCGAGAAAGCAGATCAAGTCGCGAGTTGTTTCATTGATACTGGCAAGTTCCTGCAATTGAGCAGCAACTTCCATTTCAGATAAAGGTTCTGGGAGGTTCAGTCTCGGAAAACGGTATTCGGCTGGAACATCTGCAAAGAGCGATTCGATGGAAGGTACGCCGATAACTTTGAGCATCTCCTCCCGTTCGGAATCGGTATGGGGAGTGTACATTAGTGACCTCGTTCCTGACAGTAGGCTTCATATGCGGCTGCATCCATCAAAGCATCCAGTTCGGAAGGGTCCGACATTTCAATTTTCATCATCCAGGCAGCCCCATAGGGATCGCTGTTGATCACCTCAAATTGGTCGGTGAGAGATTGGTTCAATTCAACCACTTTACCCGAAACCGGAGCGTTGACATCCGCAGCCGCTTTAACCGATTCAAGCGTGGCAACCGATTGGTCTTTACTGACCGTGTCGCCGGGATCCACTTTGAATTCAAAATAAACGATATCAGACAGTTGTGATTGGGCGTAATCCGAGACCCCAATGATGGCAACGTTGCCTTCAACTTTGACCCATTCATCGGTTTTGGCATATTTCAAATTGGTTGGAACATTCATGGGAAACCTCCTGTCAGAAATTATTGGATAAAACACAGAGGACATACCCTACAAAGGCATGTCCTCTGTTATAGACCTGTGAGATTCATCCCGAATTTCGAGATTTGCTCCATGGGTGCACAAGGTGCTTTTCAGAGGAGAATTCATCCGGGGTCCTTTTACCTGAGAGATTCGGCGAATGAATAAACCGCCTTGCCCCTTCGGTGCCAATTGGGATTTGGTCTCTTCCCCGAATGCGGGAGAATAAGATGATTATTTTCTAAAAAGATTATACCAAAAATGAATGGAGATAAATATCCCAAATGCCATTGTAATTTACCACAGGGAGGGTTGAGTTTGAATTTTTCTGCCATTGAGAAGGATATAAGGCGATACCCGATGCACGGGAATGCCCAGATGCCGCAATTCAGATTCCTATGTTATTTTTGAATTTTGTCGAAATTAGAAGATGCGCCAGTCCTTTTTTGAACCAATCCCCGGTATTCGAATAAGATGGGAAAAGTCAGCTTTATTGATTTCAATCGGAGATTGCAAGAAATGAGCTTGCGCCCAAAGTGTTTTTGGATCATGATCGAGTGGTAAATTCCCGGAAGAATTGTAGAAGAAATCCTCAGCAGTAAACCCATAATCCCGAATCAGAAACGAAGCCTGATACAGTCGAAAAGGTCGTAAGGGATGTTCTGGAGGGAGGTTTTCCAAAGGGGTGTTGGGGATGGGGGAAAAGCGGGAGTAATAAATGCGGTTAAGTTTTAGACGGGAAAATAATTCAGCAGAGGTTTGAAGGATTTCACTATCGGTTTCGTTGGCTGCTCCAACTACCAGTTGGGTAACAATAGAAGGCTGGTGCATGTTTTGTTTTGCATCCCTTAAAGATTGCCGGAGATCATTTGCCCATTGAAGAAGCTGTATTAAGTCATCTTGAAACTTCTTGTGGGGAGCGAGGTCATTCAAGCGTTCCTGATTGGGTGCTTCCAAATTTACCGAAACGCGTGTGGCGAGTTGCACAGCGCGGTGTACCTGATCTTTTTCGGCGCCGGGCATTAATTTGAGATGAAGATATCCATGGTAGTGATACTTCTTTCTGAGGATTTCCGCAGTATCCAGCAATTTATCTTGGGTTCTTATCCCGCCGCCCACCACACCAGAACTAAGAAATAGCCCCTCTACAAGACCAGCTGCGGTCATTTGAGAAAAGATTTTAGCCATTTCAGCCGGTTGCAAGGTGGCACGGCGCAGGTCGCGACCGGCACGAAATGGACAATACAGACAATTCTTCTCACACGCTGAAGTGAGAAGCGTTTTGAGAATGGGGGTTTGACCGCCGCCCGACTTTTTTGCCCAAAAAATTTGTGGTACATCCTTCAAGTGATTTTTGGGAGAATAACATTCAGGGGTAATTTCATAAGATTCTTCTAACTCAAACTCGGTTTGATGAGAGAGAAGATGAAAATTGGTCAGAGCGGTAGTTTCCATATTTTAATTATAGAACATATATTCATATTAATCAATACGAATTTCCATGAGAAGTTATAATCAGGTTGGTTAATTTCCATCAAGAGAAGTAAAAATAAACTGTTATGGATTTGGCTGAGAATTTCAACAAATTTTGGACGATTTTGGTTAATTGTTTTTTTCGATTGCTGTATCATCAATTTTCTTTTATGTATGACTGGATTGCCGCGATTGTTTCTGGAGGAAAATGGATCGAATGGGTCATGGAAAGCCGTAATTTCATTATTGGCGAACCGATTTTGGAAATTGGATTCGGTCCCGGTCATTTACAACAATATTATTTACAAAATAGAAACCAAATTTTCGGACTGGATGAGAGTTCCTTTATGTGCCGTTTAGCGAAAAAACGTTTGCAAAGAAAGGAGTTGAATACTCAAAATTCTGGTTTATGTCGGGGTATTGCACAACAACTTCCTTATGCAGATCACTCTTTTTCAACTGTTGTAATGACTTTCCCAACGCAATATGCGCTGGACGAAGAAACCATTGGTGAATGTTGGCGAGTTTTGCGCTCCGAGGGAAAAATTGTTATTTTACTGGCGGTCCGTTATGGGGGTAATTCGCTTTATAAGCGATGGATTCGCTGGCTGTTTGGTGTTACCCATCAGAGTCCAGGGAATGAAAATTTACTGGCATTATGGATAAAACATTATGAGGCAAAGGGTTTTTGTGCAAGCAGTCAATGGTATTCTCATGGGGAAGATCGCTTATTGTTTATCCTGGCAGAAAAAAAGTCAACTCCCTTTGCGAATGGGTAAAAAAACTGTAAAATCAGTGTCATGGAAATTCAAATTGCAGTTGCCAAAGTCACCAAATTTGGTTCATCAGAAAGCGGTGATTCGGTAGAGATCATTGAACGGCCTAATGGCGGCTTATCGGTGGTCATGTGCGATGGACAGACCTCTGGCAGAGAAGCTAAAATGATCTCTGGCATGGTCGTCCGCAAAGTGATTGGCTTGATTGCGGATGGTATTCGGGATGGAGCTGCCGCTCGTGCCGCTTCTGATTTGCTCTATACTGAACGGAATGGGCAATTCCCGGTCTATTTGAATATTTTAAGTGCCGATTTACAAAGTGGAACGATTGTCCTTTCGCGGAATAACCCCACCCCTATTTTTGTTGCACAGGACAATCGCATTGAGTGTCTGACGGGTGAATCTCAACCAATCGGTACAGCCAGGAATATCCGTCCTCTTATTTCGGAGATTACTTTAATGCCGGGGACTACAGTGGTCATGTACACCGATGGTATTGCCAACGCAGGGCTGAACACTTCTGGTTTGGGGTTGGATATTTGCACGGCATTGGAAGCCGTGATGGATGAAGAAAATCCGACCGCGGATCGAATCGCTGACTCGATTCTGGGGCAAGCCATCCGGCTGGATTTGGGGAAACCCAAGGATGATATGACCATTGCGGTATTGCGCATACTACCATATGGTAAAGACCAGATTCGAAGACTAAGCGTTCGCCTGCCCTTTACTCCCACTCATGATGAATAACTTCTGGGGCTAGACTGACTGATCCGAAGGGCAAGTAAGAGGAAAACCAATCCAATCCCATCAAAAAGAATAAAACGCGATACTGTTGCCCGCAGGATAGTTTCGGTAGGGGGGAGAGAGGAATATAATAGGGTTTCACCCACAAGTCCGATGAACTGCATCAAGTTTGCTTCTAATAGGGATAAGCGGTTTCGAATCGGATTCCAGCAAGCGAAAACATAAGGAACATTCCACATCAGGAACAATATCCCTAATCCTTGAACCAGAACCTTTCCAGGGATGCCTTCCAATTGAAAAGATGGGATGTAGGGTGACGGGTTAAGGATGAAAACCAAAGCGGCTTGCAGATTCCAGAATAATACAATTCCGATAAGAATGGATGACAGGTATCGTTTTAGCGGAGGAGGGATCATTGCATTTTCTCGAAGGGGTAACTGGTTGTAAACATTACAAAAAAGATAAACGAACCAAAAAAAAGTGGATCGTGTAGTACAATCGAACTTGTTTATTAAATCATAATAGATTGAAGAGAATATGAAAATAAGTGTAGTCATTTCACCTCATGGCTTTGGTCATGCATCCCGGGCAGTTGCTGTAATTCAGATGCTGCACCGAACAATCTCGGACTGCAAATTTGATGTGATCACCAACGTACCAGAATGGTTTTTCAAGGATTCATTTAGGGATGAAAGTTTTCATTATATTCCTTTCGATACCGATGTCGGGGTCGTGCAAATTTCGCCCTTTATTGAAGACTTGCCCGGAACAATTGACCGATTGAAGTCTTTTTTACCATTTCCAAACGAGAAAGTCTTCTATCTGGCAAGGTTATTTGGAGAAAGCAAGAGCGACCTTGTCTTGTGTGATATTTCTCCCCTTGGTATTGCAGCGGCTAAGCTGGCAAGGATTCCTTCTGTGCTTGTCGAAAACTTTACCTGGGATTGGATTTATGAGGGGTATCTTGAATTGGAACCGCGTTTTGCGGATTATATCCCCATACTCCGCGAAGCCTTTGAGATGGCGGATTATCACATACAAACCGAACCAATTTGTGAAAATAAATCCTCGCAATTGATCAGCCGACCGGTTTCCCGGCTGTTGAGAACGGAGCGTAATGAATTACGTCAAATGTTGATGGTTGATCCCAATCAGCCGTTGGTTCTGATCACAATGGGGGGTATTCCTCACCTTATTAACCACTTGTATCCTCTGGAAAAATTTTCTCGGGCTGTATTTGTTATTCCCGGAGCAAGTGAGCAATATGAACGGCGGGGGAATCTCATCCTGTTACCTCATCACCATTCCTATTACCATCCCGACCTGGTCAATGCCAGTGATGTGGTGGTGGGAAAACTGGGTTACAGCACTATTGCGGAGGCATACCAAAGCGGGGTGCCTTATGTTTACATTCCCCGCAATCATTTTCGGGAAACAGCTCCTTTGGCGGCTTTTGTGGAACGGGAATTGAGTGGTATCAGAATTGATGAATTGGATTTCATCAAAGGAACCTGGCTGGATGTGCTGCCTTCGGTTTTGTCTCTACCA
>FWPU01004886.1_pt1 | contig 30296 bp, 30 predicted proteins | sample 2228361 | NCBI WGS metagenome assembly FWPU01 (sample SAMEA103939777, study PRJEB20133) | metagenome | reverse complement strand
TCTTTAATCTGATCCAGCTTCCAGCTTCCGCTTCCCTTCCAGAAAAGAAGAAGCTGACAAAATCATCCACTTTTTCAGAGGTCTCACAAAAATTTCTTGACAGAATTTTATAATTTTGTTATTTGAATATCCTGAATGACAATTCATTCATTTTAAAAAAGCCTTTCCATAGCAAGGGGCCCTTTTCAATTTAAAAATGGGAGAGGGGCTTTTTGCAAAAGAAGGGCTTTTGCGTGTTTTAAACTTTTAGCTTAAAAAGGGAAAAATGAAAAATATGCTCACTGATTACATTCCTATTATCATTTTCTTTGTCATCGCTGGAGGATTCGCTCTAACCACAATTTTTCTTTCGGCGATAATCGGCAAGAGAAAGACCACTCTCCAAAAAATGATTCCTTATGAATGCGGCATGGATCCCGTAGGTCAAGCCCGTAAACCATTCTCGGTGAAATTTTACATTATCGCTATGCTTTTTATCATCTTCGATATCGAAGTAGTCTTTCTTTATCCCTGGGCAGTTATTTTCCGGGAATTGAAATTGTTTGGTTTAATAGAGATGGCGATTTTTATCGGCATTTTGCTTGTGGGCTTCATTTATGTCTGGAAAAAAGGAGCCTTAGAATGGGAATAGAAACTTGCTTGGGCAATAATGTTATCACTACTACTTTGGAAAAGTTAGTTAACTGGGCACGGAAATCTTCTCTCTGGCCAGCAGGATTCGGCTTGGCCTGCTGTGCTTTAGAAATGATTGTAACCGCTTCGGCCCGTTATGATTTGGCTCGTTTTGGTATGGAAGTCTTTCGCCCGTCGCCGCGGCAGGCCGATTTAATGATTGTGGCTGGCACAGTTACCAAAAAGATGCTTCCTGCGGTTATCCGCATTTACGAACAGATGCCGGAACCCAAATGGGTCATTGCCATGGGGGCTTGTGCTTCTAGTGGTGGGATTTTCGATACTTATGCAACGGTTCAAGGGATTGATCAATATTTGCCCGTAGATGTTTATATTCCTGGGTGTCCTCCCCGTCCGGAAGCGTTAATCTACGGTATCTTAAAGTTGCATGAGAAAATAAGCCAAGAGAAACTGGGAGAGAGGTAAGGAGTAATGGATTTAAATGAGCTTAGTAATAAAATAAAAGAAAAATTCCCGCAGGCTATTTTGGCTACCTCATCTTTCCGGGGTGAAGACACCATAGTTCTAAGGGCAGAAGATCTATTGGATATTTGCCAGTATCTCCATGACGATCCGGAACTTTCTTATAATTATTTAACGGATCTCTGCGGTGTAGATTATTTCCCCCGTGAGCCAAGATTTGAGCTGGTTTATCATTTATGTTCCTTAAATACTCGCCGTCGGCTCCGCTTAAAAGTGCCTTTGCCAGGAGAAAACCCCCAATTGTCTTCGGTAACTTCTATATGGAAAGCGGCCAACTGGTTAGAAAGGGAAGCATACGATCTTTTGGGCATTACTTTTGTTGAACATCCGGATTTGCGGCGGATTCTATTGCCGCCTGAGTGGCAGGGGCATCCATTAAGAAAGGATTACCCGCTGCGCGGATAATCGGCAGCCTAAGAGAGAATGGAGAAAAACAAAGATGGCCAAAACTGAGACGATGGTTCTAAATATGGGGCCTCAACATCCCAGCACGCACGGCGTGTTGAGGGTGGTGTTAGAATTAGATGGAGAAGTGGTCGTCAAAGCCACTGCAGATATTGGCTTTCTTCACCGCGGATTGGAAAAATTAGCGGAAAGTAAGACCTACCATCAATGTATTACTTTGACTGACCGGCTGGATTATGTGGCGGGAATGTCAAATAACCTTGCCTATGTCTTAGCTGTGGAAAAATTATTGGATTTAGAAGTACCTCCCCGGGCGCAGGCGATAAGGGTGTTAATGTGCGAGTTGCAGCGGATAGCAAGTCATCTCTTTTGGTTGGGGACTCATGCTCATGATATCGGGGCTATGACCCCCCTCTTTTATGCCTTAAGGGAAAGAGATGAAATTCTTTTTATGTTTGAAATGGTCTGTGGGGCCCGGCTGACGCCTTCTTATTTTCGAGTAGGAGGAGTGGCCCAAGATTTACCCGAAGATTTTATGGAAAAATGCCGAGAATTTACCCGTCAATTTCCGCCTCGGGTAGATGAATATGAAACTCTTTTAACTAAAAATAAAATCTGGATGAAACGCACCCAAGGGGTGGGAGCAATTTCTGCAGAAGAGGCTATTAATTATGGATTGAGTGGACCTGTGCTCCGTGCTTCCAACGTGGCCTGGGATATTCGTAAAGTAATGCCCTATTCCGGTTATGAAAATTATGAATTTGTAGTCCCCACAGGGAAAAATGGCGATGTTTACGATCGGTATTTAGTTAGATTAATGGAAATGCGCCAGGCCAACGAAATTGTGCGGCAAGTGTTAGATAAGATGCCCGCTGGATCTATTAAAGCAGAGGCGCCTCGGGTGGTTTATCCGCCAAAGGAAAAAGTAACTCAAAGCATTGAAGCCTTGATTCATCATTTTCACTTGGCTAGTGCAGGTTTCCCCGTTCCCCAAGGAGAGGTTTATGCCAGTATTGAATCTCCTAAAGGAGAGTTGGGATTTTATTTGGTGAGCGATGGCAGCAGCAAGCCTTGGCGCTTTCGGGTACGCCCCCCATCTTTCATAAATTTGAGTGCCCTTTCCAAAATGGTGGAAGGCAGACTGCTCGCAGATGTGGTAGCCATTATCGGTTCTATAGATATAGTCTTAGCTGAAATTGACCGTTAAGAAAGAGATTTTAAATGACTTTGCAGCAAATTGCCGAGAAGATGGGTTTAAAACCACTATGTGCTTTATCGATGCTAGGTAGGGAAGTTTCTACTGGGTACGTAAGTGATCTTCTGAGCGACGTTATGGCTAATGCCAAAGCAGGAGATCTCTGGGTAACCATGCAGACCCATCAGAACATTGTGGCCGTGGCTAGCTTGAAAGAGATTGCCGGCATTATCATTATAGGAGGTCGGGAGCCAGACCGGCAAACGCTCCTCAAAGCCGAGGCCGAAAATATACCTTTGCTCCTTTCTGCACTGCCGGCTTTTGAAGTGGTGGGGCGCTTATATCAAATGGGTATTTCAGGAAAACGTTAGGCGAGGCGGTAGTGGAAGACCTTTCTCTGCATATTTTGGATATTGTGGAAAATTCCTTAGCCGCGGGAGCAAAACAAGTGACCATCAAGATTGAAGAAAATATTAGCCAAGATATGTTGAGCATTGAAATAGTTGATGATGGTCAAGGGATGGATGCGGAAATGCAAGAGAAGGCTTTAGATCCGTTCTTTACCACAAAAATGACCCGTCGGGTAGGCTTGGGCCTGCCTTTATTCAAAGAGAGCTGCGAAATTTGTAAAGGAAATTTCCTTTTGGAATCGCAGGCAGGAAGAGGAACGAGGATAAAAGCCATCTTCCCTTATGCGCACATTGACCGCAAGCCAATGGGCAACATGGGAGAAACCTTAGTAGTTTTAATTGTCGGTCATCCAGAGGTGGATATTTACTTTGAACACCAAAGAGACGGCATTAAATTTACCCTGAATACTAAAGAGATCAAAGAAATTTTAGGGGGCGTTCCCCTAAATGATCCTAAGGTAGCTTCATTTCTAAGGTCTTATATTCTTTCCCAGCTTGCTGAATTAGGGCTTGATAGAGAGTATATAATTTGAGGAAGGAAGAAATTATGGTGGCAGAAAAAGACGGGGGCGAAAATTCCCGAACCCAGATTTCTCCGGAACAATGGAAAAAAATTGATGAGATTATTGAAAAATATAGGCATAAAGAGGGAACACTAATTCCCGTACTTAAAGAAACCCAAGAAGTAATTGGTTACCTTCCCTTAGAAGTTCAGCACCATATTGCGGAAGGCTTAAAGCTTCACCCCAGCCAAGTCTATGGCGTGGTCTCTTTTTACTCCCTATTTACGATGACTCCGCGGGGGAAGCATACGGTGCGAGTGTGTTTAGGAACTGCTTGTTATGTGCGGGGAGGCCAGGCCATTTTGGATTTATTACGGCGGGAATTCCAAATTGATGTGAACCAGACGACTCCTGACCTCAAGTTCACTTTGGAAGTCATCAACTGCCCAGGAACTTGCGGGCTGGCTCCAGTCATGTGTGTCGATGAGGATGTCCATGGGGTTCCAGAACCAGCCAAAGCCTTAGAAATTTTAAAAGAATATAATTAAAGAAAAGGAGATAACCCATGGCCAAAATATCCTTAGAAGATTTAAAGAAGATTAAAGAATCGGTGCAAGCCAGTGTTACCCTTAGAGAAGGAGGATACCGAGCTAAAGTTAATATCCATATGGGCACCTGTGGGATTGCTTCTGGAGCCCGGGCTATTATGAGTACAGTCATGGATGAAATTGCCAAGAGGGACATTAAAGATGTCATCGTTACCACCTCAGGTTGTGCTGGGCTTTGCAGCCGTGAACCGATGATTACGGTAGAAAGAATCGGAGAGGCTCCAGTGAAATATGTGGAGCTCACTCCGGAAAAGATGCGGGAGATTTTTGTCGAACACGTCCTGGGAGGAAAAGTGGTGGAAAAATATGCGCTGGCCGTGGGGAGCGAGACCACCTTTTAAAAAGGGAGGAGAGATTTAAATGGCCACTAAAGTTTTTCGTTCCCATGTTTTGATCTGCGCAGGAACGGCCTGTGTTTCTTGCGGAGCTTTTAAAGTGCGGGAACGTTTAGAGAAAGAACTCCAGGAAAGAGGCCTAAGCGAAGAAGTGAAAGTGGTTATTACAGGGTGCAATGGTTTCTGCGCTGAAGGTCCGATAATGGTCGTTTACCCTGAAGGCATTTTTTACGGCAAGTTAAAACCAGAAGACATGCCTTTAATTGTCGAGGAACATATCCTCAAAGGGCGGCCAGTACCCAAGCTCTTCTATAAGGAGCCTGTCAAAAAAGAGGCCATTCCCCGGATGAAGGACATTCCTTTCTTTGGTTTACAGGTCCTTAGGGTTTTGCGCAATCGAGGTTTAATTGATCCCGAGTCGATTGAGGAATATATTGCCAAAGACGGCTATGTGGCCATGCATAAAGCTTTGACGCAGATGACTCCCGAACAAATCATCGCCGAGATAAAAGAATCCGGTCTACGCGGAAGAGGCGGGGCTGGCTTTCCTACAGGAGAAAAGTGGGAAGAAGCACGCAAATACAATCGCTTCCCCAAATATGTAATCTGCAACGGAGATGAAGGCGATCCCGGAGCTTTTATGGATCGCTCTATCCTGGAAGCGGATCCTCATGCGGTTTTGGAAGGGATGGTTATTTGTGCTAAGGCAATTGACTCTCATGAAGGTTATTTATACATCCGAGCGGAGTACCCCTTGGCTATTAAGAGAATTAATTTAGCCATTGAACAGGCAAGAAAATATGGGCTTTTGGGAAAAGACATCTTTGGCACGGGTTTTGAATTTGATGCCTATGTTTACCCTGGTGCCGGCGCTTTCGTCTGCGGTGAATCAACTGCGTTAATGTTTTCTTTGGAAGGTAAGAGAGGGATGCCGCGGGTAAAGCCTCCCCGCTCAGCTGAAGCCGGACTTTGGGGTATGCCCACAGTTCTAAACAATGTGGAAACCTTTGCCAATGTGCCGCAAATTATTCTTAATGGCGCCAAATGGTTTAATAGTTTGGGCACGGAGAAGAGTAAAGGGACGAAAGTCTTTTCCTTAGCGGGCGCGGTAAATAATATCGGCTTAGTGGAAGTACCCATGGGTATTACTCTGCGCTCCATAGTCTACGATATTGGAGAGGGAATAAAGGGAGGAAGGAAATTTAAAGCAGCGCAGTTAGGAGGCCCTTCGGGTGGGTTTGTTCCCGAAAGTCTGCTGGATACTCCCGTAGATTATGAATCTTTACAGGCAACGGGCGCCATTATGGGCTCGGGGGGAATCGTCATCTGCGATGATTCTACGTGCATGGTAGATTCGGCCAGATTCTTTACCAATTTTTGCGTCGATGAATCCTGTGGAAAATGTGTGCCTTGTCGGATAGGTTTGAAAGTGATGCTGCAGAAATTAGAAGACATCGTGGGCGGCAAGGGGCAAGAAGGCGACGTGGAGTTTTTAGAAGATTTAGGCCAGCACATTGTCAATATGTCCCATTGCGGATTGGGACAATCAGCTCCTAACCCAGTCCTCTCTACTATTCGCCACTTCCGCGAAGAATATAATGAACATATTCAGGACAAGCACTGCCGAGCTTTAGTTTGTACACCTTTAATCCGTTTTGAAATTATTGAAGAAAAATGTAAAATGTGTGGCTTATGTTATAAAGCTTGTCCCAGCCAGGCGATTATTTGGGAGAAAAAGCAGCCGGCGCGGATTAATAAAGATTTGTGTACCAAATGTAAATCGTGTATTCGCGCGTGCAAATTTGGCGCGATAAATTAAAAAGTATAGGCCAAGAGCTTGAGGCTCTAACCCTGAAAATTTAATGAGGCAGAGATGGTTACTTTGACGATTGATGGTATTCAAGTTACGGTCCCGCGCGGGACGATGATCTTAGAGGCCGCCAGGATAGCCGGAGTTAAAATTCCTACTCTTTGCCATAATAAGAGACTCTTACCTTTTGGTGCCTGCCGCTTATGCGTTGTGCAACAGAAAGGGCGGCGTGGATTAATTCCGGCTTGTTTCAATCCGGTACGCAACGGAATGGAAATTTTAACCAATACCCCGGAAGTTATTAAAGCCAGAAAAATTCAGCTGCAGCTGATTCTAATTTCTCACCCTCTGGATTGTCCAGTCTGTGATGCAGGCGGGCAGTGTGAATTACAGAATTTGGTTTACGAATATGGGGTGGCTGATAACCCCTTCCGGGGAGAAAAAGCCTGCCATCCTGTGGATCATGTTTCTCCTTTTATTGAAAGGAACCCTAATCGTTGTATTCTTTGTGGAATGTGTGTGCGCATCTGCGACGAAGTGGTGGGAGCAAATGAGCTTTCTTTCGTTAATCGCGGGTGGAAGACCAAAATCGGCACCGATTTTGATCGCCCCTTGCAATGCGAATTTTGTGGTAATTGTATCTCCGTCTGTCCGGTGGGGGCTTTGAATGACCGCCTTTTTCTCCATAAAGCGCGGGTCTGGGATCTGCAAGAGACAAATACTGTTTGTGGCTTTTGCGGGGTAGGGTGTCAGCTAATTATTGGGACAAAAGACGGAAAAATTAAACGGGTACGAGCCGCTGAAGATTTAGGGATTAATCAAGGAAATCTCTGTGTAAAAGGCCGGTTTGGATGGGAATATATTCATTCGCCGGAGAGATTAACTACTCCCTTAATTAGAAAGAACGGCACTTTAGTGAAATCCACATGGGAGGAAGCCTTAACTTTAGTGGCCAAGCGCTTCCAAGAGATTAAGGAGGCCGAAGGGGGGAGGGCGATAGCGGGTTTAGCTTCACCGCGCTTAACTAACGAGGAACTCTATACCTTCCAAAAGTTGCTGCGTGGAGTTTGGGGGACGAATAATATAGACCATGCTGGCGGCTATAGTTATGGGGCCAATTTAGCCTTGCAAGAATCCTTAGGGTTTGCAGCTTCTACCAACCCCTTTAATCAAATCCGCCAGGCAGATGTAATTTTAGCGGTCCGATGCGATCTCTCCGAGACCCATCCCATAATCAAAGCAGAAGTAGTTATGGCGGTAAAACGGCGAAAGGCCAAACTGGTAGTAATTAATAGTCGCCATATTTATTTAAAGAAATTTGCCTCTTTAGATTTAATACTAAAACCAGGAACGGAAGTTGTCTTACTTAATGGGTTGGCCCATGTTATTTGGCAAGAAGAACTCCTATCTAAAGAATTTATAGCGGCGCGAACAGAAGGAATTGCGGCTTGGCAGGAATCCTTAACTAATTACCCTCCCGAAAAGGTGGCCAGCGTTTGTGGGCTTTCTGTTCCGGCCATCAAAGAGGCAGCGCGTCTGTATGCGCGCGGGCCGCAAAGTGTGATTTTAATTTCTACCGGCCAAGCTTCGACGAAGCATGATGCGGCCTTGGCCAAAGCCGCGGCTAATTTGGCGCTCCTGACCGGCCAGATAGGCAAAGAGAACGTGGGCATCTTTATCTTGAACGAAAAGAATAATGCCCAAGGGGCGTTAGATATGGGAGTAACCCCACACTTACTTCCGGGATATGCTCCCGTGGCCAATCCTGACGAAAGAAAACGCCTTGAGAGAATTTGGCAGATGAACATCCCAGAAAATCCAGGACAAGGAGCCGGGCAGATTTTGCAAGCAGCATGGAAGGGGGAGATTAAAGGATTATATATCGTTGGAGAAAATCCAGTCGTTAATTATCCTCAGGCGGCTTGGACCAAAGCGGCCTTAGAAAAAGTTGAATTCTTAGTGGTCCAAGATTGTTTCCTTACGGAAACAGCGTCCTTGGCCCAGGTCGTTCTTCCTGCAGCCACCTTTGCGGAGAAAGAAGGGACTTTTACCAACGTAGAGAGGAGAGTCCATAGAGTAAGGTCAGCCCTTCCTCCTCCTGGTGAGGTGCAAACAGATTTGTGGATCTTTGGACAGCTGGGCAAAATAGCTGGCGTGCCTTTGAAGTCAAATTCGCCGCGGGAGGTTATGGAAGAGATTAGGATAGCGGTGCCCCTTTATGGGGGAATGGCCTACGAAAAACTTGACGGACCTCTTAGCCCCCAGTGGCCTTGTCCTACTTTTGATTCCCCAGGGACGCCAGTCCTTTATAAAGAAAAATTCTCCTTTGGACCCGGAAAATTTCAGCTGGCCGAGTGGGCAGAGAATTCAACTGATGCTGCATATCCTTTTTATTTAATTACCGGGCCAATTCTTTATCATTCCGGGTCTCTGTCCCTAAGAAGTCCAGGCCTAAAGCAATTTTGCAAAGAAGGTTACGTGCAAGTTTTTCCCACAGACGCTCAGCAGTTGGATTTGAGGGAGGGGCAGGAAGTTCGGCTAAAATCTAAGTATGGAGAGACCCGAGTAAAAGTGACCATTTCCCGCAGGGCAGCTCCCCAAGTTCTTTTCTTGCCTTATCACTTTAGTGGGAGTGGGGGGAATGAACTAAGCGGCTGGGATTTGGAGATTACCCGGGTTAAATTGGAAAAAGGATAAATTAATAAAGAGGATGCTATGTTAGTTTTGGTAATCATTGCTTTAATCAAAGTATTAGTAGTCTTTACAGCAATGCTGCTCATGATAGCTTATATGACCCTGATGGAGAGAAAAGTATTGGGGCATATGCAAGTCCGCTATGGACCTAATCGAGTAGGGCCCTTTGGTCTATTGCAACCGATTGCTGATGGTCTAAAACTTTTTTTCAAGGAGGATATTTTTATCCCCTATAGCAACCGTATTATTTATACCTTAGCTCCCGCAGTTATCGTAGTTACGGCCCTGGTCAGCTATGCTGTCATCCCTTTTGGAGATAGCATAGAAATCTGGGGATATAAAATAGATTTAGTAGTCGCTGATGTAAATGTAGGTTTGCTTTATTTGTTAGCTATATCTTCTTTGGGAGTCTACGGCATAGTCATGGGTGGTTGGGCCTCCAATAATAAATATTCTTTGTTAGGGTCAATTCGTTCTTCCGCCCAGATGATCAGTTACGAAATTTCCCTGGGTCTTTCCATCATTGGCGTTTTGATGCTGGCGGGATCCCTCTCCATGGCCAAGATTGTGGAAGCTCAATCTTCCATGTGGTTTATTGTCTATCAACCCTTAGGTTTCCTTATTTATTTTATAGCGGCCTTAGCGGAATGCAGTCGGACGCCCTTTGATTTAACAGAATGTGAGAACGAATTAGTTGCTGGCTATCAGACTGAATATAGTTCAATGAAATTTGGTCTTTATTACTTAGCAGAATATGCCCATATCTTGGTAGTTAGTTCGGCGGCGGTGACTCTGTTTTTTGGTGGCTGGCAAGGGCCCTTCCTGCCGCCAGTTATTTGGTTTTTAATTAAAGTTTTAATCTTTATCTTTATTTTTATCTGGATCAGGGCTACCTACCCCCGCTTGCGCTATGACCAGCTAATGCAATTTGGCTGGAAAGTGCTTTTGCCTTTAGCTCTTTTCAATATTATGATCACCGCTCTGATTATTTCTTTACGATCTTAAATCCGCGATGGGTGATGAGGAAAGGATTATTCTTAATAAGGACGGGGAGAGCAGATGATTAAGCCATTATTGAAAGGTTTGGGATTAACTTTCCGTACCTTCTTCACTCGACCAGTGACCATCCAATACCCGGACGAAAAGATGGTCATGTATCCCCGATTTCGTGGTTTGCACGAGCTAACGCGGGATGAAGAAGGAAGGTTAAAATGTGTCGCTTGCGAGCTCTGCGCCGCTGTATGTCCGGCAAATTGTATTCGCGTCGAACCAGCTGAAGGTCCGACCCACAAACGTTTCCCTAAAGTTTACGAAATCGATCTGTCGCGCTGTATCTTCTGCGGTTTCTGCCAGGAAGCTTGTCCTTATGGGGCTATTGTGCTCAGAGAGAATTTTGAGACGGCCGATTATACCCGCAAGGATCTAATCTATAACCGGGATAAATTATTTCATGCCTATCAAAAATAGGGAGGCTTAATCCCATGTTAGAAATGGGCTTTTTTATTATTTTAAGTGTGATTACGACGATAACGGCCATTATGGTGATTGCCCAAAGGAATCCTGTGGCCAGCGCTATCTATTTAATAGTTACTTTTTTCTCCTTAGCGGGCATTTATCTCCTTTTAGGAGCCCAGTTCGTGGCTATTATTCAAGTTTTGGTCTATGCGGGCGCCATTATGGTCCTTTTCCTCTTTGTGATCATGCTTTTAAATCTGGAAAAGGAAAAGAAACTGGTGGCGCGCCACAGATTGCTAAGGGTTTTAGGGGTATTTTTAGGGATTATTCTCTTGGGACAAATAGGGATGATCTTTGCTTCTGTTCTTCCCAAAGGTCCCAAGGGGACATTTCCCATCGAGAAGGTGGCCACTTTAGGTAATACAGAAGTTATCGCGCGCCTCCTTTTCACTGATTACCTCCTCCCTTTTGAAATAACTTCCGTTTTGCTTTTGGTGGCCATTGTGGGCGCTATTGTTTTAGCTAAAAAACAGCTCTGAAAGGGAAAGGAACAACACCTATGGTTTCTTTAGCGAGCTACCTTATTCTCAGCGCCATCCTCTTTAGTATTGGAGTGGCTGGGTTTATTTTGCGGCGGAATACTATTGTTATTTTTATGTCCATTGAACTAATGCTCAATGCGGCTAATTTGGCCTTTGTCGCTTTCGCCCGCTTTTTAGACTCCATGGACGGGCAAATTTTTGTCTTCTTTGTCATGGCGGTGGCCGCGGCGGAGGCCGCCGTGGGTTTGGCCATTATCATGGCCATGTTCCGCACAAGAGAGACGGTTAATGCTGATGAAATGAACTTGATGAAATGGTAGGGGCAAGTGGAAATTATTATTAGGCCTTCAGACCGAGGGGGAAAATTTTCAAAAGCCTTTTAAGGAGATTGGCGCATGATAGATTACGTAGGATTAATTCCTTTATTTCCAGCGTTAGGCTTTGCCTTTAATCTTTTCTGGGGCAGGAGAATTTCCAAAGGAGTTGTTGGCTTTATTGCTTGTACAGCAATCTTCCTTTCTTTTTTGGTCTCTATTTTAGTCTTTATAGATTTACTGCGTCTGCCTTCTTCGGCCCGTTCGTTAGAAAAAATAATTTATACCTGGATTTTGGCCGGAGAATTTCAAGCTGTGGTGGGCTTTCTCATCGATCCTTTATCGGTGGTCATGATGATGGTCGTTTCGGGAGTCTCCTTTATCATCCATGTTTATTCTCACGGCTATATGCATGATGATCCGGGTTATCCCCGTTATTTTACCTACCTTAATTTATTTGTCTTCTTTATGCTTCTTCTGGTCTCCGCCAATAACTTTCTTCTGCTCTTTGTAGGTTGGGAGGGCGTGGGTCTCTGTTCTTATTTTCTAATCGGTTTCTGGTACGAGAAAAAATCTGCGGCTGATGCGGGCAAGAAAGCTTTCATCGTCAACCGCATCGGCGATTACGGATTTCTATTGGCCATATTTTTTATCTTCGTTACTTTTGGCACTATCAATTTCAAAGAGGTCTTCACAGCCGCCCCGGCCAAATTTGCTGTCGGCAGTTCGCTCATGACTTTAATTACCCTTCTTCTCTTCATGGGAGCTACGGGCAAATCAGCCCAAATTCCCCTTTATACTTGGCTACCCGATGCCATGGAGGGACCGACTCCGGTAAGTGCCTTGATCCATGCCGCCACCATGGTGACGGCCGGCGTTTACATGGTCGCGCGTTGTCACATTTTATTCCTTCTCGCCCCGACCTCCATTTTGGTAGTAGCCGCTATTGGGGCGGCGACCGCCATCTTTGCCGCTTCTATTGGTCTGGCTCAAAATGATATCAAGAGAGTTTTAGCTTACTCCACGATCAGTCAGTTGGGATATATGTTCTTAGCCTGCGGCGTCGGCGCTTTTGCTGCAGGAATTTTCCATCTAATGACTCATGCCTTTTTTAAAGCCTTGCTCTTCTTAGGTGCCGGATCAGTCATGCATGCGTTGGCCGGGGAGTTGGATATGCGGCGCATGGGTGCATTGAAACCACACATGCCCCGAACCTATTGGACTTTCCTCATCGCCACTTTGGCCATTTGTGGTATTTTCCCCTTTGCTGGTTTCTTTTCCAAAGACGAAATTCTGTGGAGAGCATTAGTTGACGGGGGCTTGAACTTCTGGCTGATTGGCGCAGGGGCGGCTTTTCTAACGGCTACTTATATGTTTCGAGCTGTCTTCTTGACCTTCCATGGTCAATCGCGAGTAGCGCCAGAAGTAGCCCATCATCTGCACGAATCTCCGGGGATTATGACCTGGCCTTTGATTATTTTGGCTATTCTCTCCACCATTGGCGGATTTGTGGGCTTTCCTATTGTCGAAGGGGGAAATAAATTTGCTGAATTTTTGGCTCCGGTTTTTGCTCTCCCTGCCCCCTTACAGCAACTAAAGGCAGGAGAAGTTCATCATTCCGTAGGCTTAGAGTTGGCGATGATGATAGTCTCGATGGGGATCGCTGGTTTAGGAATACTGCAGGCCTATCGCATGTATATCAAGGAGCCTCAATTGCCAGAGAGAATGGCTACCCAATTGGCAAGGCCTTATAAATTAATCGCCAATAAATACTGGGTAGATGAAATATATAACTTTTTATTCGTGGGCCCCCTTATTCGTTTCTCTGTTTTCTTGTGGAGAATATTTGACGACCTAATCGTAGATGGCACAGTGAATGGGGTAGCGGCGCTTTTCCGCCTGGGGAGCGAGATTTTTAAAAGATTGCAAACTGGATATGTCCAGAGCTACGCCCTTTCGATCTTGGTCGGGGTTGTTTTAATAATTGGTTATATTATCTATTTTGGCAAATAAGAGTGGTGGGCAAGGGGTTAACTAAGTGAGAACCTGAGACGCCCAAGAATTTAAAGAGCCAATTAGCCATTAAGAAAAGGAGCACGGTTGATGAGTGAGAGCCATTTTCCCATCCTTACTTTGATTACCTTCTTCCCATTATTGGGGGCGGTGATTGTTTTATTCCTTGATCAAGAAAAGAAAGAGACAATCCGGTGGGTAACTTTAATAGTAGCCTTCTTGGAATTCATCTTTTCTCTACCTCTATTCTGGGGTTTCCGTCTCGATTTGGCTGGCATGCAGTTTGTAGAAAAAGCCCCTTGGATTCCTGATTACGGCATGAGTTATTACTTGGGTATAGATGGCATTTCGCTTTTCTTGGTCCTCTTGACTACCTTTCTTACCCTAATTTCTGTATTGGCCTGCTGGCGGGACATTCAGGAAAAAGTTAAAGAATTTATGATTTGTCTCCTCTTTTTAGAGACGGGAATGATCGGTGTCTTTGTTGCTTTAGATCTATTCCTTTTTTATGTCTTTTGGGAAGTGATGCTTATCCCCATGTATTTACTCATTGGGGTTTGGGGAAATCCTAAACGCCGCATTTATGCCGCTATTAAATTCTTCATTTACACCATGGCTGGTAGCGTTTTGATGTTGGTGGCCATTTTAGTGCTTTATTTCCATCACGGGACCGTAACAGGAAAGTATACCTTTGATTTATTAGAGCTTTACAAATTGCCGATGCCTCTTGATCTGCAATTCTGGTTATTCTTGGCTTTTGGTGTTGCTTTTGCTATCAAGGTGCCCATGTTTCCTTTCCATACCTGGTTACCAGATGCTCACACGGAAGCTCCCACAGTGGGGTCCGTTTTATTAGCCGCCGTCCTTTTAAAGATGGGTACTTATGGCTTTTTGCGGTTTAGCATTCCCCTCTTCCCCAATGCCTCCTATCAATTAATCCCTTTAGTAGCTATTCTGGCCATTATTGGCATCATTTACGGAGCCTTAGTTTGTTTAGTGCAAAAAGACCTTAAACGCTTAATTGCTTTTTCCTCCGTTTCCCATTTAGGTTTTGTAATGTTAGGCCTTTTTGCGCTAAATATTCAGGGAATTGAGGGGGGCATCCTGCAGATGCTCAATCACGGCTTTTCCACCGGGGCGCTCTTTCTTTTGGTCGGGATGATATATGAGCGAAGACATACGCGCCTGATCGAAGATTTTGGGGGTCTATGGAAGCAAATGCCTATCTTTGCCGCATTCTTCATGGTCGTCACTCTCTCTTCGATTGGCTTGCCCGGGCTCAACGGATTTGTGGGAGAATTTCTAATTTTAGTGGGGACTTTTAAAGCCGAGCCTGTTTATGCTATTCTGGCCGCTACGGGTATCATTCTGGCAGCAGCCTATATGCTTTGGATGTTCCAGCGGGTAATGTTCGGTGAATTAACGAAACCAGAGAATAAGGTGCTCAAAGATCTCTCTCCTCGAGAAGTTTTAGTTTTAAGTTGTGTTACCCTGTTTATATTTTGGATTGGCCTTTATCCGCAAACTTTTCTTACCCGCATGGAGCCGACTGTGAAAAATTATTTAGTCCAGGTTCAGGCCAAATACGAAGCGGGGCAAAAATTAGCTAAATCCGGGACTACCCTATTGGCAGAAAGGCCGGGAAAGTAATAAAGCTTTGGTAAATTGGTGGAGGAAATTTTCATGAAGGTAGTTATACCGCAAATAAATTGGAATGCCATTGGCCCTGAGCTTATAATAACTATTACCGCCATGATTTTGCTTTTGCTCAATTTTGGCGTAAGAAGCAGAAGTAAAGAGCTGATTCCCTACCTAAGTTTAACCGGGATCATTATCGGTTTAATTTATGCCTTGGCCCTCTGGGGAAGACAAGAGTATGGTTTCCAAAATTTTCTTATCCTGGACAACTATGCTCTTTTCTTCAAAATAATTTTTTTGCTTACGGCCGCCTTGACTATTTTAATGTCCATTCGCTATTTGCAAGAAGAAGGGTTTGATTACGGTGAATACTATGCCCTAATTTTATTTGCTACCGTGGGTATGATGCTTATGGCGGCGGCGGCCGATCTAATTATTATCTTCTTAGGGCTGGAAACTTTCTCTCTTTCCGTTTATGTCTTGGCCGGCTTTTTCCGCAATGAGCCAAAGGCCAATGAATCAGCCCTGAAATATTTTCTCTTGGGTGCTTTTTCTTCGGGGTTCTTGCTTTATGGGATTGCCTTAATCTATGGGGCTTCGGGCACGACCAATTTAAAGAAGATCTACGATATCGTGAGTAAGATCTCCACCTTTCCGGATCCGTTGCTCCTTATTGGCATGGCCCTGCTAATTGTGGGGTTTGGTTTTAAAGTCGCCTCCGTCCCTTTCCATATGTGGACTCCCGATGTTTATGAGGGAGCGCCTACTTCCATAACGGCGTTCATGTCTGTGGGACCAAAAGCAGCCGGTTTCGCTGCCTTTTTGCGAGTTTTCCTCTATGCCCTTTCTTCCTTACAGACAGATTGGAGTTGGGTGCTCTGGGTTCTAGCTGTATTAACCATGACTTTAGGTAACATCGTCGCCATTGCCCAAAAGAACATTAAGCGGATGCTGGCCTATTCAAGTATTGCCCATGCGGGGTATATTCTGGTGGCTATGGTTGCGGCCAATGAATTGGGGGTGGCGAGCATTCTTTATTACATTCTGGCTTATGCTTTTATGAACTTAGGAGCATTTGCCGTGGTAATTTTATACGGAAGAAAAGGCGAGGAGAACATCAACATTAGTGACTATAGTGGCTTAGCTTCTAAATATCCGCTCTTAGCTTTGGCTATGGCCATATTTATGTTTTCTTTAGCCGGGATTCCGCCTACGGCTGGATTCGTGGGCAAATTTTATATTTTTAGTGCGGCGGTCAAAGCTGGATATATCTGGCTAGCCATTATTGGCGTCTTGAACAGTGCGCTCTCCGTCTATTATTACTTGCGGGTTACAGTGATGATGTATATGCGGCCAGCGGAGAAAGAAATTAAACTGGAACCTGCGCCAGCTTTGATAATTGTGCTCATCATTGCTGTTTTCGCTACTTTACAGATTGGAATCGTTCCTTCTCCTTACCTTGATTTAGCCAAAAAATCTATTGTGGCCTTGATGTAAAGGAGAGCAAGAGATGTAAAAAGGTCTCTACCAGGTTGGCGCAAGGAGAAGCGGGATTTAGAAATTCCTATTCATTTGTAGGGCAAGCCCTTGTGGCTTGCCGGATACGGCAAGGGATAAACCCTTGCCCTACGTTTTAATTCTTGATTCTGCATAAAGGCCTGCCTTAGGCCATTTACCCAATTCCGGTTATTAAATAAATCAATGGCCATCTAAGTAGGGTATATTCCCCGTTTGACAGTATGGTTTTGGTTATGCTAATTTAAAGCGCATGCTAATTAGAAGTAATAATTTAGCTTTCCCGCAGAGGAGCATGAAGATAATGAAGCTGGAAGAGATAAAAGAAATTCTAAATGCCCAAGTGATCGTCGCCCCTGCAGATATGCAAATGGAAATAAAGATGGCTTGCGGCTGTGATCTGATGAGTGATGTTTTGGCCTTTACCAAGGAGGAGTCTCTACTCCTCACCGGGTTGACTAATTTGCAAGTAGTCCGGACGGCTGAAGTAGCCAATATTAAAGCTTTGGTCTTTGTGCGGGGTAAGGAGCCGGACCGAGAAACAATTGCCTTAGCCATGGAGAAAAGAATTCCCATCCTGCTTACTGATTTGCCGATGTTCGAAGCTTGTGGTCGCCTCTACCTGAGAGGACTTCCGGGATGTTCCGAAACACAAGAAAGGGGTTGTTCCCCAGATGGGCGATAAGCCCTATTTTCGACAGACTTTTGAGATAATCGGCGGAGACTTCATCAATGCCGGAGAAGTATCAAGCAAAATAAAGAAAATTTTGCGAGAAATAGGGGTGCCCAACAATATCATTCGCCGGGCAGCCATTGTAACTTATGAAGCGGAGATGAATGTAGTCTTGTATGCCCAAAGGGGAACTTTAATGCTTTGTGTAACTCCGGAACTATTACATATAAAAGTCAAGGATGAAGGTGATGGAATTGCTGATATAGAATTGGCTCTGCGGGAAGGCTATTCTACAGCTCCGCCCGCAATCAGGGAATTAGGATTTGGGGCGGGAATGGGCCTGCCCAATATTAAAAAAAATTCCGACGAATTTAAGATAAGCTCGGTGCTTGGTCAAGGAACGGAATTAGATATTATCATTCGCCGCTAAAAGAGAGGTGAAAAGTAGTGCGCTAAAAAAGGATTAACCGAGAATGACTGGCGACCATAAATGAAACCGGATAAATGTTGAAAGAATTTCAGGCAGATTTACATATTCATACCTGTCTTTCACCCTGCGCTGAATTAGAGATGTCCCCCCAGGCCATTATCGAAGAGGCGCAGCAGAAAAATCTGCAGATTATAGCGATAACAGATCATAATACTACCCAAAATGTCCGTCCCGTCATGCGCTGGGGAGAACGAGTGGGTATAAGAGTGCTTCCCGGAATGGAAGTACAAACGCGAGAGGAAGTTCATATCTTAACCATCTTTGCGGACCTGGACCAGGCGACCCTTTGGAATGCCGAAGCTTACCAATATCTGCCGGCGGTGAAAAATGAGCCGCAAATTTTCGGTGATCAGCCAGTGGTAGATGAAGAAGGAAATATTTTGCGATTTGAAGAACGTTTGCTACTCAATTCCTTAAGACTTTCTATCGAAGAAGTCAAGAAAAGGGTGGAGAAATTGGGGGGATTGGTCATCCCTGCCCATTTTGATAAGGAATCTTTTAGCTTAATTAGTCAATTGGGCTTAATTCCTAAGGAATTGGCTTGGGAAGCGTTGGAGATGAGCTGGAAAGACGAATCTCCCCCATCAGCAAAGTGGAAAGAATTGAAAATCCCACGGATAATTTCTTCCGATGCTCATCGCTTAGTAGATATTGGGAGCGCCTATACCACTTTTCTCTTGGCCGAACCCACTTTGTTCGAGATAAGGTTAGCCCTTCAAAACCGCCTTGGGCGTCGCCTGAGGCGCAAAGTGGTTAAGGGAGTTTTTCTATTTTGAATTTTTATTAGAAAGAATTAAAATAGGCAAGTTAAAAATGATGGCCGAAAAAAAGATAGGAGGTAGCTATGAGCTTATTTGTCTTAGAAAAGAGAGACCTCCTGCCCTTTCTGGAAAATATAATGAGCTCTATGGAGGTGGTAGGAGTCAGGGAAAAAGTAGCTGGGAAGTATGAGTTTGCTCTCTTAGATTCGCCTGGGCAACTTTGTTTGGATTATGACGTAACTATTCTACCCCCCAAAAAATATTTATTGCCCTCCCGCGAAACCATCTTTCAGTTCCAAATAGGTCAAGAAGTAAACTGTCGTCCGGTATTTGAAAATAAACCACGAGCCATAGTCGGCATACACTCCTATGACCTAAAGGCGATTAATCAACTTGACCGGATCTTTGCTACGGGACAGATAGATGAACATTACCTGGCAAGAAGAAGGAATACCATGCTCATCGGTATCGACATCAAAAAAGCTTCTCCCTATGCCTTTTGTAAGTCCATGAATTCCGCCCTAGCCCGGGAGGGTTTTGACCTTTGGCTGACGGATATTGGCAATAATTTTGTGATCACAGTAGGCACGGAGAAAGGGCAGGAGTTACTCAAAAAAAATGCCCGCATCCGGGTAGCCACTAAGGAAGAGACGGCCAAGAAAGAAGAAATTCAGGAAAAGATTCCTTACCTTTTTTCTTTAAATACAATAAACGCTGCTTACGAAGAGTTACCCCAACTCTTAGAAGCACGTAAGGAGAGCAAACTCTTTGCCGAGCTAGCCGAGAAATGTTTAAGCTGCGGCTCGTGTAATCTGGTTTGTCCCACTTGCTATTGTTTTGATGTCCAAGATGACCTGGCTCTTAATTTGTTTAAGGGCGAACGTTTTCGTCAGTGGGATGGCTGCTTGTTAACTGGTTTTGCTATTGTGGCTACGGGTGAAAATTTTAGGAAAGACCGGGCCGAGAGAATTCGCCATCGGATCTTCAGGAAAGGCAAATATATTTATGAGAAATATGGCGAACACGGCTGCGTCGGTTGTGGAAGATGCGTTTCGGCCTGTCTTCCTGATATCGCTAATCCAGTAGAAATCTTCAATCGGCTAAAGGAGGGTAGATAATGAAAAACATTCCCCAAGGGCAATTAAAATCAATTTACCTGCCCCAATTGGCTGAAATTATTAAGACGGAACAGCTAACGAAGATGGAGAAACTTTTTGAGATTAGACTGCTCAATGGGCAGGATTTAGGACATCAACCTGGACAGTTTGTGGAAGTGTCTATTTTGGGCATTGGCGAAGCCCCTATTTCCATCTCTTCTTCGCCGACTAAAAAAGGATCTTTTGAGTTGGCGGTCCGCGCCGTGGGCAATGTGACCAAGGCTCTGCACAATTTGGGCAAAGGAGCCATAATTGGCATCCGTGGACCATTTGGTAATGGTTTTCCTATAGGCGAGATGAAAGGGAAAGACATCCTTTTTGTCGCTGGAGGAATTGGCTTAGTCCCACTGAGGTCTTTAATAAATTATGTCTTAGATAAGCGCTCAGATTTTGGAAGAGTCTTGATCCTTTTTGGTGCTAAAACTCCAGCCGAACAGTTATTCCTGGAGGAACTTGCTCTCTGGCGTACGCGGTCAGACCTGGAGTATTGGGATACAGTTGACCGGGCCGATGGCCAATGGAAAGGCCATGTGGGAGTAATAACTACGCTCTTCCCCAAGATTAATATTAATCCGGAAAAGACGATAGCTGTTATTGTGGGACCACCAGTTATGTACCGTTTTGCCATCTTGGAAGCCCAAGTGAAGGGTATCCCAGATGAGCACATTATAGTCTCGCTGGAAAGAAGAATGAAATGTGGAGTAGGAAAATGTGGCCACTGTCAGATTAATCATCTGTATGTTTGCCAAGATGGTCCTGTATTTAACTACGCGCAGATTAAAGATATAAAGGAGGCTATTTAAATGAAACCGAAGATTGCCTTTTTTGATTTTGCCAGCTGTGAAGGGTGCCAACTGCAAGTGATTAATTTAGAGAGCGAAATAGTAGATCTTTTAGGATTAGTAGATATCGTGCAATTTCGAGAAGCGATGACCGAAAAGGATGATAATTATGCTATTGCCTTTGTCGAGGGCAGCATTACCCGCAATAAAGATATCCCCCGCTTAAAGAAAATTCGGGAGCAAGCGTCGATTTTAGTTGCTCTTGGTGCTTGCGCTTGTATCGGCGGAGTAAATTGTTTAAAGAATTTTCAACCTCTGGATGAGGTAAAGAAGTATGTTTATGGAGATAAAGCAGATTGGTATGAAACCTTTGCCGCCCGCCCCATAGATGCTGTGGTTCCCGTGGATTACTACATTCACGGATGTCCCATCCACAAAGAGGAATTTATAAGGGTGGTTAAAGCTTTATTATTAGGCAAAAAACCGGAGATTCCCAACTACCCTATTTGTGTGGAGTGTAAACGGGCGGGAAATGTATGTGTCTTTGAATTGGGCTTAACTTGCCTCGGCCCGGTTACGCGGGCGGGCTGTGGGGCGTGGTGCCCCTCTCATCAGGATAGCTGTCAGGGGTGTCGAGGCTTGGTTCCAGACCCAAATATTAATGCGGAGAGAGAGGTTCTCCAGAAATATGGATTAACAGTGGAGCAGGCCATAGGTCAGTTCCGGATTTTTTTGGGCTATACGGAGGTGGTTAAATGAAATATATAAATGTCCATGTAGATCATGTAACGCGCGTTGAGGGACATGGAAATATAGTAGTCAACATTAAAGAAGGGAAAATTGAAGAATGTCGCTGGGAAGTGATCGAAGCTCCGCGCTTCTTTGAAGCTTTTGTGCGGGGCAGGAGCTATTTAGAGGTAGCTCATATAACTTCCCGCATCTGCGGCATCTGTTCCGTAGGCCATACGTTGGCCTCCCTTAAGGCTACGGAAGCTGCCATGGGGGTGCAAATATCGGAACAGACGCGGCTTTTGCGGCGCATTCTTATTCAAGGGGAAAATATGCAAAGCCATGTGTTGCATACTTACTTCTTGGCCGCCCCAGATTTTCTCGGCGTCCCCAGCGTATTTCCGTTGGTCAAGACTCATCCCCAGGTAGTGGAGCGGGCTTTACGGCTAAAGAAATTAGCTAACGACCTTTGCGATGTCTTTGGGGGGCGGACAGTTCATCCGATTACGCCCACGGTCAATGGTTTTACCAAACTTCCCGAAGTTAAAGCCGTAAAGGAGATCCGCAAACGCTTAGTCGAAGCCAAGCTGGATTTAGAGGCTACTGGAGAGCTTTTTAAAAGTTTTAAGATTCCCGACTTTAAAAGGGAGACGGAGTATATTTCTCTGAAATCGAAAGAAGAGTACGCTTTATACGATGGCGTCATCGCTTCCACTGATGCGGGAACGACCCCGGTAGAGAATTACCGCCAGTGGACCAATGAGTATTGTATGCCTCATTCCACGGCTAAATATACCAAAAACGTTCGGGAATCGTATATGGTTGGAGCCTTGGCGCGCTTCAATAATAACCACGAGCAACTTTCTCCCGGGGCAAAGAAGGCAGCAGCAGAATTGGGTTTAAAGGCTCCGTGCTATAATCCCTTTATGAATAACGTAGCTCAATTAGTAGAAGTCGTGCACGCTGTGGAGGAGTCCATAAGATTAATTGATGAACTTTTAACGGAAGGGTTGCAGGAGGAGGATCGGCGCATTCTGGTCAAAGCCGGACGGGGTGTGGGTGCGGTTGATGTTCCGCGGGGCATTCTCTTTCATGATTATACTTATGATAAGAATGGCATCTGCATCGCGGCGAATTGCGTAATCCCCACCAATCAGAATCATGCCAACATCCAAAAAGATATGGAATCTTTTCTGCCATATCTTTTGGATAAACGAGAGGAGGAGATTCGCCTTTCCTTAGAGATGTTGGTGCGCGCCTATGATCCATGTATTTCTTGCTCCACTCATTTGCTCAAGGTAGATTTTATTAAATAGGCTAGCTGATGACCAAGAAAATTTTAGTCATAGGAGTTGGAAATCTTTTGCTCCGAGATGAAGGGGTTGGGGTACACGTTGTCAAGGAATTGCAGAAGAGAGAACTACCTCCAGAGGTAGAGGTATTGGATGGGGGAGTAGGTGGGTTCGATCTGCTCTACTATTTCTCCCGGGCAGAGAAGGTAATTATTATTGATGCCGCAGAAATGGGCCTTGAACCTGGGGCGGTAGTTCGCCTCGACCCTAACCAAGTAAATTTGTCCACCTTAGGAATGCAGTTTTCGGCCCACGAAATAAGTTTGGCCAGCGTTATAGAAATGGGCCGAGCATTGGCTAAGAATTCGCTGGGGATAGTGATCTTTGGCATTCAACCCAAAGAGATTAATTGGGGCCTGGACCTTTCGCCGGAAGTGGCGGCCGTGATTCCACAAGTCATTTCTGCCATTTTTAGGGAGATTAATTTGGCGTTGGGTGCTCAAGAGCAAAATAAAATCTCCTGCCTCCGCCGCCGTTTTTTCCTTAAAGGAGTTGTGCAGGGCGTAGGATTTCGACCCTTTGTCTATGGACTGGCCGCTCAGTATGGTTTAGGCGGGTGGGTCAATAACTCTTCAGCGAGCGTACATATAGAAGTGGAAGGGCCGGTCGAATCCATTGAAAAATTTACTGAAGATTTAAAGAAAAAAACTCCTCCCCGAGCCCGGGTGGAATCTTTGGAATTTTTTGACCTCCCCCCTGGCGGGTATAAAATTTTTGAGATCAAAGAGAGTGTTGAAGAGAGAGGTGAATATCAACTCGTCTCCCCGGATATTGCCACTTGTTCAGCCTGTGCCGAGGAAATTTTTGACCCAGCCAACCGCCGTTACCGTTATCCCTTTACTAACTGTACAAACTGTGGTCCCCGGTTTACCATTATCAAAGATATCCCCTATGACCGACCAAAGACCACCATGGCCAAATTCGCCATGTGTCGTGAATGCTTTGGGGAGTACACCGATCCAGCAAATCGGCGCTTCCATGCCCAGCCCAATGCTTGCCCCCGATGCGGACCTAAATTGGAGCTCTGGAATAATGCGGGAGAAAGAATTGCAACCAGTGATCCTTTGCAAGCTGCTAGCAAGCTTCTCCAAGCTGGAAAAATTGTGGCCCTCAAGGGTTTGGGAGGGTTTCTTTTGGCCTGCGATGCCCAAAATGCGGAAGCCGTGCGCCAGCTGAGAGAGCGGAAGAAACGGCCAGCTAAACCCTTGGCTGTTATGTTTCCTGATTTAGCCAGGGTCAAGGAGCATTGCTGGGTAGATGAGCAGGAAGAGGAGCTGCTCCGCTCCCCGGAGAGCCCGATTGTCCTTTTGCGCTGGAAGGACGATTCGGCAATTGTTCCGGAGGTAGCTCCCGGGCAAAAATATTTAGGGGCTATGCTACCCTACACTCCTTTGCATCACTTGCTCCTTAAGGAGTCGGGGATGGTTTTTGTTATGACCAGCGGCAATTTGAGTGAGGAACCTATAGCCAAAGATAATGAGGAAGCAAAGGAAAGGCTTAAAAACATTGCCGATGCTTTCCTCCTTCATGATCGTGATATTTATGTTCAATATGATGACAGCGTGGTGAGCGTAATAGATGGGGAAGTAAGTATAATAAGGCGGGCTCGAGGTTATGCTCCTTTTCCTATAAAATTGCCCTGGGCTTTATCGCCGATTCTGGCCTGCGGAGCAGAATTAAAGAACACTTTTTGTCTAACACGGGATCAATACGCTTTTGTCAGCCAACACATTGGCGATATGGAGAATTGGGAAACGCTGGAGCATTTCCAGCGCACGATAAGAATTTACCAGGATCTTTTTCGCATCCAGCCCGCATGGATAGCTTATGATCTGCACCCTGAATATCTTTCTACTAAATATGCTCGCCATTGGCCGGGCAAGGAGATTGGTGTGGCCCATCATTTTGCCCACTTGGCGAGCTGCCTGGCGGAAAATGGGGTCGAGGGACCAGCAATAGGGCTGACTTTTGATGGATTAGGTTATGGTCCTGATGGCACGCTATGGGGCGGGGAATTTCTTATCGGAGATTACTGTAATTTTTATAGATATGCTCATTTCGAATATATACCAATGCCTGGAGGAGCAACGGCCATAAAGAATCCGTGGCGGATGGCCTTAGCCTACATTTATATTTTGTTTGGCCGAGAAGTCCTTGGCCAGCATCTTTTAAAGTGGCCTATACTTGGCGCAGAGAAGCTACAGCTCATTCTCCGCCAAATAGACCAGCAGATAAATGCTCCCTTAACTTCTTCTTTAGGGCGCCTTTTTGATGGCATTGCGGCTGTCCTTGGCCTTTGCTCCACCATTTCCTATGAAGGCCAAGCGGCCATAGAATTAGAGATGATGGCCGATCCCAAAGTAGGCGGGGCTTACGATTTCCGAGTAGAAGAAGCGCGAGGGGTAGAAGTAATTCGCCTAAAACCGCTTTGGGCAGGAATTATAAGAGATCTGAACAGAGAAGTGCCGCCGGCTGAAATTGCCGGGAAATTTCATAATACTTTAGTAGAAATAAGCCTTTATCTCTGCCAGCAAATTGCCCGCCGGAAAGGGATTAAAAGAGTGGCTTTGAGTGGGGGTGTCTTCCAGAACCGCTGGCTCCATAAAAATTTAAAGAACACTTTAAGAGATTCTGGTTTTGAAGTCTTTACGCATCACGCGGTGCCTTGTAATGATGGCGGGATATCTTTGGGGCAGGCAGTAATTGCCCATTTTGCTACTAAATGATTGTTTATTAACCAGGGGAAATTAGCAATGTGCGTAGCTATTCCAGCAAGAGTGATTTCTATGAATGATCTGCTGGCGGAAGAAGAAGTAGGTGGAATAAGACGGGAGGTTAGTTGGCAACTCACTCCTGAAGCCAGGGAAGGGTACTACGTATTGGTCCACCCCGGTTTCGCTATTACCATAGTGGATGAGATAGAGGCTCAAGGAACGCTTAAACTATTTGCCCAGCTGACGAAATTAAATGTGGAAGAAGGACTGTAAATATCATTTCTTATAATCAAGGGGATCATTTTAGTTGCGGGGATATTCTCCTTTTCTCGGAATAAGGCCTTGCTGGGGAATATAGGAAGGTAAGAAGTTACCAGAGACCTTCGACCCTAAAAGAAGGAGTGAAAGGCTAATTTTGTGATATGAAATTTATTGATGAATATCGTGACCCAGAGAAGGTTAAAGCGCTGGTGCAGGAGATTGGTCACGAGGCCAAGAAACCCGTAAGATTAATGGAAGTCTGCGGCACGCATACAGTCGTAATAGCCCGTTTTGGATTGCGTAAACTTTTGCCGGAGAATATTGAGCTCGTATCAGGACCTGGCTGCCCGGTATGCGTCACTAGTCAAGGTGATATAGACAAAGCTATTGCTTTGGCCCAACTACCGCAGACAATTATGGCTACCTTTGGGGATATGATGCGAGTACCTGGTTCAATTTCTACCTTAGCCGCAGAGAAAGCTGCTGGCCGCAGCGTGCAGGTGGTATATTCTCCTTTAGATGCCCTGCAAATTGCCCAAAGAAATCCTAATAATAAAGTAATTTTCTTGGGAGTAGGATTTGAAACTACAGCGCCCCTTGTAGCAGCTACGCTTTTAGAAGCCCGGCAGCGCGGGATAAAAAATTTTGAAGTTCTCTCTCTGCACAAAACCATTCCTTTAGCTTTAAGGGCCTTGGTTAATTTAGGTGAAATAAGATTAAATGGCTTTTTGCTCCCTGGACATGTTAGCGCCATTATCGGTTGTCAACCTTATAAATTTTTAGCCCAGGAGCATGGTTTGGCGTGCGTCATCTCAGGTTTTGAGCCTTTAGATATCTTGTATTCGGTGCTCTTGCTTCTGCGGCAGATAAATAAGGGCCGACCTGAGGTGGAAATTCAGTATCGCCGGGGAGTCCGCCCAGAAGGAAATCTGGCTGCCCAGAAGGTTATGCAAGAAGTATTTACGCCAGCGGACGTTGATTGGCGCGGTTTGGGTTCCATCCCAAATACGGGTCTTAAGTTGCGAGAAGAGTGGGCAGAGTTTGATGCGGCGCAAAAAAATACCATAATTTTACCAGAAGTTATGGAAAACCGGGCGTGCCGATGTGGACATGTTCTCCGCGGCCTATTAAAACCTGATGCCTGCCCATTATTTGCCCGGGAATGTAATCCCCAAAATCCAAGGGGACCGTGCATGGTTTCTTCGGAAGGTTCTTGCGCGGCAGCCTATAAATATGAGTTACCAAGCTAAATTGGATAAGACGTCTAAAGAAGGAAGAATTCTTTTAGCCCATGGAAGTGGCGGAGAACTTAGCCATGAATTAATTACCGCTCTATTTGCCAAAGCTTTTTCTAATCCTTATCTTGATCCTTTGGACGACATAGCCATTATCCAAATGGGCGAGAACCGTCTGGCTTTTACCACCGACAGCTACGTAGTAACTCCCCTATTTTTCCCAGGGGGAGATATTGGCAAGCTGGCTGTGTGCGGCACTATTAATGACTTAGCCATGGGTGGAGCCTCCCCTCTTTTTCTGAGTTCCGGATTTATAATCGAAGAAGGATTTCCGCTCTCGGACTTGGAGAAAATAATTGCCTCTATGCGAGAAACAGCTATGGGCTCGGGCGTAATGATTGTTACGGGTGATACTAAAGTAGTTAACCGAGGGGGAGCAGACCAGATTTTTATAAACACTTCGGGTGTGGGTTTAATTCCTCCGAAAGTTAATATTGCAGGCCGGAATGCGCAAGTGGGTGATAAAGTAATCCTTAGCGGAAGCATCGGCGACCATGGCTTAGCTATTTTGAGCTCCCGGGAAGGATTTGATTTAGCCGTCAATTTAAAGAGCGATTGTGCTCCCTTGAATGACTTAGTGGCCAAAATGTTGGCAGTTTCATTAGACATCCATTGTCTGCGAGACCCTACCCGGGGGGGAATAGCCAGTGCATTAAATGAATTAGCCCGCCAGTCAAATGTGGGTATTTGGATAGAAGAAGCATTAATTCCTATTAAGGACGAAGTGCGGGGAGCTTGCGAACTTTTAGGATTAGATCCGTGGCATTTGGCTAATGAAGGTAAATTGATTGCTATCGTTGCGGCTTCCGCGGCCGAAAGAGTTTTAGAAGAGATGCAAGCTCATCCCTTAGGAAAAGAAGCTGCTATTATCGGTGAAGTCCGCCCGGAACCTAAAGGAAAGGTAATAATGCGGACCAGTTTTGGATCAACCCGAATTTTAGATATGCTGGTAGGCGAGGCCCTGCCTCGAATCTGTTGAAGAAAAAAGTTAGTCTTTGCCTTTGCCCACGAGCAGAAGAGAATTGGTGGGGATAAAAAACTAATGGTCTTGCTTAAGCCCTTAAAATGTGATATTAACACGAGCAGGAGGGAAATATGGAAGAAGCCAAAATTTTAATAGTTGATGATGATCCAGATATTGTGGAAGCGCTCAAAATGACTTTGGAGGCCAACAATTACAAAGTTTTTACAGCGGCCAACGGAACGGAAGGATTGAAACAGGTAAAAACCGTCAATCCAGACCTAATTATTTTGGATGTAATGATGGATACCATTACCGAAGGATTCCAGGTTTCCTACCAGCTGCGCAATCCAGATCCCAACTCTGAGTATGCTCCTTATTCTAAAATTCCTATTTTAATTTTGACGGCTATTGTGGAAAAGAAAAGAATGAAATTTTCGCCCCAAGCTGATGGGGATTTTTTGCCGGTAGATGATTTTGTGGAAAAACCAATCCACCCCCAAGTGCTTTTACAAAAAGTGAGAAACCTGCTGGCTAAAAAAGCATCTTGATTAGATAAATAGTCAGATTTTTTCGTTTTTAACTTGGAAAAACCCGGGGAGGCTGAAGGGATCGGCTAAGTGCCGAAAACATGGCCAGAGAACTTTGAGCAGATGAAGGAGGTAGAGATGGTTTCTAATCTGCGGAGCAAAGGTCTGGGACCAGATGTTCCTCAATATTATATCAGGCGAGCTCTTCTCAAATCCATGGGCTATACCGATCGGGATTTAGAGAAACCTTTAGTAGCTATCGCCAATACGTGGAATGAAATCCTGCCGGGAGCATATCATTTAGATAAAGTAGCCTTCGCTGTGAAGAGGGGGATTCAAGAAGCTGGTGGCTTAGCCACTATCTTCAATGTCATGGCCCCTTGTGATGGCCAAGGAGCCGGTAACGTGGGTTTTAAATATCTCTTGCCCAGCCGCGAATTGATCGCTTCCTCTGTGGAAATGATGATCGAACACGCCAGCTATGACGCCGCCGTAATGATCGGTACTTGCGATAAAATCATTCCAGGTCTGATCATCGCTGCTATTCGCTGTAATTTACCCACTGTTTTGGTAACCGGCGGATGGATGCCGGTTGGTCATTATAAAGGTGACCGCTTAGATATATCATCATTAGGCAAATATTTCGTCCTTTATAAACAAGGGAAGATAAGCCAGGAAGAATTAAATGAGGTAGAAAGCTGTGCTTGCCCAGGCCCTGGTGCCTGCTGCGTTATGGGCACGGCAAATAGTATGTGCATTGCTGCCGAAGCTTGCGGTCTCTCTCTCCCAGGCAACTCCTCCTTATGCGCTACGGATGCTGCTTTAGAACGGCTGGCCGAAGAAGCAGGTCGGAAGGTCATGGAGCACCTCCAAAATAATCTGCGGGCCAGAGATATCCTTAGCCAGGGGGCCTTTTTAAATATGGTAAAAGTGGCCTGCGCTACTAGCGGCTCAACCAATCTTGCTTTACATTTCCCGGCGATTGCCCATGAGTTAGGCTACTCTTTTACCCTCGATAATTTTGATCGAATCAGTCGTCAGACCCCCTCGCTTATGGAGATTAAACCTTCAAATCCGAATTATCTTATGGAAGACTTCAGCCGAGCGGGAGGTCTGCAAGCGGTAATGAAATCAATGGCCAATATGCTCGATACGCAGGTGATGACGGCCAGTGGTAAAACTCTGGCCGAAAATTTAAAAGAAGCGCAAGTAAAGGATTCTCAGGTTATTCGGCCGCTTTCTAACCCCTGGAACAAAGAAGGGGGTTTTGCTATTCTGCGAGGAAATTTAGGCGTCGCCGTGGTAAAACAAACTGCGGTGCGACCGGAGATGTTCAAGCACCGGGGACCGGCCCATGTTTTCGAACAGGAAGAGGATTGTATAGATGCTCTTTTGAAAGGAAAAGTTAAGGAAGGCGAAGTTCTGGTTATTCGTTATGAAGGACCTCGCGGCGGCCCGGGGATGAGAGAAATGGTTATGACCACCTACCTCATAGTAGAAATGGGCTTGGATAAATCAGTTGCGTTGGTCACCGATGGCCGTTTTTCCGGGACCTCTGGGGGGCCATGCATCGGTCATCTTTCTCCTGAAGCAATGGTTGGGGGGCCGATCGCCCTATTGAAAAATGGGGATCTAATTGATATTGATATTCCCAATCGCCGGTTAAATGTAGAATTAAGTGTCGATGAGCTTAACCGACGAAAGCAAAATTGGCAGCCGCCTGCACCTAAAATTACTCATGGCTGGCTTGCTCATTTTGCCAAACACGCCACGAGCGCTGAGCAAGGTGCCTATTTGGAATAAATACAAGGAAAAAAACTTGCCTTTTCTTTAGACAAAACTTCACCCAGCTCCCGAGTCGGGGAGAGGGAAAGAGACCCGACTGCTGAAAAAGAGGTAGCCCTCCCTCTCCCCAGGGAGACTGTGTCACAATGGGTAGGGTGAGGGGGCGATTATAGATTAAACTTGATCTAATCCCGATATAAAACGTTCTTTGAAA
>FWPU01004885.1_pt1 | contig 30322 bp, 27 predicted proteins | sample 2228361 | NCBI WGS metagenome assembly FWPU01 (sample SAMEA103939777, study PRJEB20133) | metagenome | reverse complement strand
AGCGGGTTGCACCACAAAGGCACGAAGGCACAAAGGGTTCGCTGGTGGATGTCACTGCGCGGGCGCGCCAGCGCCCGCAGCAATCCCCCGCTTGAGCGCGAGCCATGCCTCAGCGCCCGCTTCTGCTCCCCGCTCCCGGAGGGAGCGGGGCTGAGGGTGAGGGCCGGGGTGAGGGCGAGAATGGGCAATGTCAGGCGCGGCGGCGCCTCACCGGGCGCTGCGCAGCAATGTCGGCACATAGACGCGGTGCGGCGGCGGTTCGACGTAACGCAGCGCGTCTGTGAGTGAGCTGCTCGCGCCATCCGGGTTGATGACCGTCACGGTGACCAGCCCTGCCGGATGCGGCGGCGCGGTGCAGGTCAGGCGCGTGGCGTCGATCACGGTTACATTGGCGCAGGCAATGCCGCCGATGAGCGCGCGCGCCGATCGGTTGCTCGTCGCCGACTGACGCGGTGGGTTCGGGAAAGGAGAAGGGGCGAATGCGGATGTTGTTGAAGCGCGCGTCGAATGCCGCTATTGCGTCAGGAGCGTAGCTGAACATGCCCAGCGTGGGCATCGCGGTTGACCATGTGGCGCGAACGGTGTTGAGATCGCCGCCTTCACGCCAGCGAATCACGCGCGGCAATGAGCCGGTGATGCCCATACTGAATTCGTATTCGTTCAAAACGCCGGTGGTGATCGGACTGACTCCCACCACGTTCCAGCCGCCTGCCCAGTGCGCGATGTTCTTGCCGTTTGCGCTTAAGCCTACCAGGGTGAGATCGCTGCCCAGTCCGGCTTTGAAGCTGGCCGGGCCGCTCACGATGCTCAGGTTGGCGTCAATCGCCATGTCTCGCGGCAGATTCAGCATCCACATGTTGAGGTAGAAAGTTGCGGGCTGATACTGGTTCGCGGCGTTCGTTTGCCCGCTGATGCGCAATTGGCCGCCGGTTTCGGTGATGGTGTAGAAGCTGCCCGCAGAGATCGACCAGTGCGGGGCGATGATGCCATCGGTGAAGTCGTCGAAGAAGGCGAAGACCTGTTGCCCGTCGCTGGCGCTGAGACGCAGCGCATTGCCATAGGTCAGCGTGATCGCGCGCGTTCCGGTAGGCAGGTAAACGCCGGTGTTGCTCTTTCGCGACCGGTTTCGTGGTATAGTATCGATTGCTATGGAGAAACCAGACCAGAGCCGCGTGGTGGCGGCATTGCACGATTTTCAACGGTTGCGCTGGCGCGCCGATCTTGAGCATCTGCTGGCCCGTTTGCGGGGACAGTCAGACGATCTCTTGCCGTTCGAGACGGTGCGGCAGTATACGCGCGCCTCGATGGCCGGCGAGCGCCAGCTTCGCGAGATTCCGCTCGCTGCCATCGTCGGCAGTGTTGGCCGCTATCACGATTTCAATCGCAGCTTCCTGCCCCGCCGCGATGACGACTGGCAGCGCTGGTCGCGGGTGATGGCCACGGTGGATGATCAGCGCGGCTGGCCGCCGATCGAGGTCTACCAGATCGGCGATGCCTACTTTGTGCTCGACGGCAATCATCGGGTCTCGGTCGCCCGCCAGCTCGGTCTCGATCATCTCCAGGCGTATGTCATCCCCCTGCGCTCGCGCGTGCCGGTTGATCCATCGATGACGCTGGAAGAGGTGATCATTGCCGGCGAGTATGCCGCATTCCTCGAAGACACCCGCCTCGACGAGCTGCGGCCCGGCTGCGATCTGCGGGTTACAGTAGCCGGGCAGTACGACAGGCTGCGTCAGCAGATTGAACACACCCGCCAGCGCATGAGCGCCGCCGGTCAATCGCCGTCGCTGGCCGAGGCCGCCTGCGCCTGGTACGACCAGGTCTATCTGCCGGTGGTGGCCCTGATCCGCGAGCGCGGGTTGTTGCGCGATTTTCCCAATCGCACCGAGACCGATCTCTTCCTCTGGTTATGCGACCATCGCGATGAACTGTCACGCCAGTCAGGATGGCAGATCAGCCTTGAGCAGACGGTTGAGGCAGTCAGTGATGCGCCGGGTCTGGCCGAGCAGGTGATCGAGCGCGTCATTCCCGACAACCTCGAACCGGCGACGGCGCCCGGCGTCTGGCGACGACATCGCGATCTCGATCCGGCGCACTGGCTGTTTCGCGACGTGCTGGTGCCGATCAGCGGCGCTCCCGATGGCTGGAAAGTGCTCGATCAGGTGCTGGCGCTGGCCCGTCGAGAGGCGCTGCGCCCGCTGGGTCTGCACGTCACTCGCGACGAGCATTCAACCGCGGCGCAGGCGGTGGCGCGCGAATTCGTCGAGCGCTGCGCTGCCGCAGGAGTGCCTGGCGAATGCGCTATCGAGACCGGCGCTATCGATCGGGCGATTCGCGAGCGCACCCGGCTGGTCGATCTGGTGGCAATTCAGATCAACCATCCGCCCGGAAAATCCCCCCTTGCGCGCCTAGCCTCTGGATTGCGGACGATCCTGCGCTGCTCGATCCGTCCGGTGTTGACGGTGCCGTTTGTGGTTGAGCGGATCGAGCGGGTGCTGCTGGCTTACGATGGCAGCCGCAAAGCCGAGGAAGCGCTCTACCTGGCGGCCTATCTGACGGCGCGCTGGCGCCTCGCGCTCAGCGTCGTCACGGTGCTCGACCGCGAAGCCAGCGCTGAAGCGGTGCGCTTGCGCGCATTCCGCTATCTGGAACGGCGCCAGATTGCCGCAGGCTATATCCTCGAACGCGGCGATCCCACCGCCGCAATCGTCCACGCCGCCGAGCAGACCCGCGCCGACCTGCTGCTGATGGGCGGCTACGGCCACCGCAATCCGCTCAGCGACCTGGTGATCGGTTCGACGACCGAGGCAATCCTGCGCGCCCGCCGTCTGCCCACTCTGATCTGTCAGTGAACTGACGACCTGCGCGATAATGTGAGCCTGAGGCAGGAACTCTTCCAGAGGCGCGGTCCGGGCGCATCTGCAACCCGCAGATGTTCTTTCAGCAGGCTACCTGATGCAGGGCCTGAACATCTTCCCCCATTCGGCAGCGGCAAACCCCATGCCTTGCATGCCTTGATTGCAATGTTCGGCCAGTCGCCAGGAACCCCAGAGAGCTGGAATGCGCTCAAGCATGCGCAACTTTTCCAGCAGCCGCTGGCTCTTATACCGACTTTAGATAGATGGTCACGTATCGGGCAGCCACACAAACCCTCCTCTGCCCCGAACAATCAGGTTCAAGGGCGGACAGAAAACAAGTGCGCCAGCCTCGTTTTGCCTCATCGGAACGGCACAGGCTTGGGGTTGGGTTCCCCCGCTCCCGCGCGCGGGAGAGGGGGATAGGGGGTGAGGGCGTCTAAGGCGTCCCCAAGCCATGGAATACCGTACCGATCATACGTTCTGTCCGCCCTTGAAACAATCAGTTAGGGGCGATGCGAGTATCGATTGTCTGGACATAGCTTATTGTAGACCTAAAGTTGGTATTATACCGACTTTAGATAGATGGTCACGTATCGGGCCGTCGCGTCAACGCTGCCTCAGCGAGCAGGATGCGGCGGGAGCGCGCCGAAGAGCGGCTACTGAGGCAGCACCGATCGCGCGCCGAACGTTGGCAGGACCGGGATGGCGATGGTGTGGCCATCTCCTGCGCGCCCTCACCCCCGCCCCGCTCCCGCTGGGAGAGGAGAGAGCAGAAGCGGGCGCTGAGGCACGACTCCCGCTGACGCGGGGGATTGCTGCGGGCGCTGACGCGCCCGCGCAATGACATGGATCGGGACGGCGCCACACGCTCCCGACCAGACAGCAGGATGGCACGGGCGCGCGGGAAGCGCCGCGCGCTGATCTGAAGATGATTGGACACCTAAAGTCGGTATTACACTCAAAACGAGCGCGATTCATGCCAGCGTTCGCCGCATGGTCACGTAGCGGGGTTACGCCAGCCCCGCCACTCCCTGAGCGATCAGGTGAGGGAGAGCAAGGAGATTCGGTTGAGCATAGCTAATGAAGAGACCTCAAGCTGGAATCAGCACATCTTTTCGCGCTGCCAAACGGTATATAAATATGGAAGCCGAATACGAGCGCGAGGGACGCATGGTTTCACTGCGAATGAACGAACTCCCAATTCACGACCAGCCCCGCGAGCGGCTGGCTCGCCTGGGCGCTGGCGCGCTGAGTGACGCCGAATTGCTGGCGATTCTGCTGCGGGTTGGGGTTAACGGCACCAATGTTTTGCAGCTCGCTCAGAGTCTGCTGAGCGAATACGGCGGCTGGATCGGTTTGCAGTGTCTCGATTACAGCGATCTCTGTCGGCGCACCGGGATTGGCGCCAGCAAAGCGGCCACCATCAAAGCGGCGCTTGAGATCGGTCGGCGGCTGACCCGGATCGGCATCGATGAGCGCTATCCGATTCGCTCTCCGGCTGATGTCGCATCGCTGCTGATGGTGGAGATGAGCCATCTCGATCAGGAACACCTGCGCACCATCCTGCTCGACACCAAAAATCGCGTGCAACAGATCGCCACCGTCTACATCGGCAGCCTCAACTCGGCGACCATCCGCGTCGGCGAAGTCTTCAAGGAAGCGGTTCGCCGCAACAGCGCGGCAATCATCGTCGTTCACAACCATCCATCAGGCGAGGCAACGCCTTCCGCCGAGGATATTCAGGTGACGCGCCAGTTGGTAGCGGCGGGCAGGTTGCTCGACATCGAAGTGCTCGATCACCTGATCATCGGTCGCGGGCAGTATGTCAGTTTGCGCGAACGCGGTCTAGGGTTTGAAGAGAGCCGGATTGCGTGAGCGCTCTGCCGGCAACAACGGTATCACGGCCCCGGCGCGTTCATCGCGAGCGCTGAGCGATTCTTGCCCCAGTGGCCGCGAAAGGCAAGCGCAGACCGTGATCTGGCAGCATGCCCTCTAAGCCTGTGTCTCTGTGGTGCAATCATCGAGCGCTCGCTCGCCGCCGGACGGGCCACGAGAAAGAACCGCAGCCGCAGACCCTCTGTCTCTGTGGCGCCATCCCTGGCCGCTGCCGGAACAGGTTTCCCTTGACCTTGCCCGTGACTAGCTCAGCGCCGGATGGCGGCGGTGCTGGAAGATCGTATCAACACTCACGCCGCTGTGGATGCGCTGAATGACCTCGGCAATCAGGGTGCTCACCGAGAGCACGGTCAGGCCCGGCCAGCGTCGCTCAGGCGCGATAGGTAACGTATCGGTCACCACGATCTCGCGAATCGAGCTGGCGCGCAGCCGTTCGATGGCGTTACCGGCAAAGACGGCATGCACACAGCAGGCATAAATCTCGCGCGCGCCCTCTTTTTCGAGCAACTGCACCACTTCCAGGATCGAACTGCCGGTAGCTATCTCATCATCGACAATCACACACCGCTTGCCGCGCACATCGCCGATCAGGTTCAGGATTTCGGGCACAGTCAGCGAGCCATCTTTGCGATCGAAATGCTGCAGGCGGCGCTTCTCGGCGATCGCCAGCGGCGCATTCAACGCTTCGGCGAAATTGCGCGCGCGTTTAGCAAACCCGACATCTGGCGAAACAACGATCAGGTCGTCCCAGCCTTTGTCGGCAAAATAGCGCACCAGCAGATTCATGGCGGTTAGCTCATCCATGGGGATAGAGAAAAAGCCCTGAATCTGCCCGGCGTGCAGATCGATCGTCATCACCTGATGCGCGCCGGCAACCTGGATCATGTCGGCCAGCAGGCGCGCCGTGATCGGGACACGGGGCTGGTCTTTTTTGTCGGTGCGCCCGTAGGCGTAGTACGGAATGACCGCCGTGATCCGGCCTGCCGAGGCGCGCTTGCAGGCATCGAGCATGATCAGCAGCTCCATGATCCGGTCGCTCAGGTCAGGCATCGAGAGTGATTGAATCACAAACACATCTTTTTCGCGCACACTCTCATTTAATCTCACAAAGATGTTTTCGTTGCTAAACTTTACAATGGTGACATCGCCCAGTGGAACGCCGAGGCGCTCACTGATGGCGCGCGCCAGCGGTGGATTGCCATTGCCGGCAAAGATCCGCATCTCATCGAAGCGGCTTCCCATAGATCCTCCTTATCTCTGGTTGGGGTTGATCGGGTCAAACTGAATTGATGGCAAACATGGCCAGAATGTCAGCGCGCGACAGGCGCCAGCCAACAGGCAGACCGTTGGCGGTCGGCTCATCATTGTAGGCGATGTGCAGAAACTGAAGCGCCTCGCGCTGCACCATGACCGCCAGCGCGCGCGCCGGTGAGAGCGTCATCAGGCGGGGAGCGCGGGCCAGGCCGGTGCGCTGGGCGAAACTCAGCGCGTCATCGGCGCTGAGAAAGGCAAGCAGAAAGCGGGATCGCGCCGGTGACGGCGGCGTTGCCGCGCTGCCAGATCCGGCGCCGGTTGCGCGGTAGACGTACAAACGCGATGCCGACGGATGCCCATCGGCGCTGAGCCGCTCCATAAACGTGGCCAGAGCCGATGCCACCTGAGCCGGTTCGCCGCCGACATGCCGCACTGCTGCTGCCAGTATCGCCAGATCAACCTGAACCGGCACCATCGTACACTCACTTTCTATCCAACCCGTCCTTGCTACGGTACCGGCGTTGGGCGAGGCTGCACTGTTTGTGGCCGTGGTTCACCGAAGTAGAGGGCCGAACCGAGCAGTCCCAATTGCACCACGTAGGGAGTGCCTGCCGCTTCGGGATGCAGCTCAAAGCGGGCGCGTTCAAAATACTGGACGCGGAACGCGCGCCCATCGATCTGCACCTCATCAAATTCAGCGCTGATTGGATAGCCGAATGACATCAAGCCGCCATTCGCTTCCCAATACTGCAAAAACAGACCGCCAACGCCAAAACCGGTTTCGGGGAAGTAGCGCAGATCCGGGCGCGACTCGAATGGTTCAGGACGGAGAAAAGTGCGACCGGCCACATACTCAACACCCACCAGGCCAATCTGAAACTCGTAGGGCGTGCCGCTCAGCTCTGGCCAGTATTCAAGCCGGGCGCGCTCGAACCATTGCACTTCGCGATCGTTGAGCAGCAGCACCGGGCTGATCGGCAGGCCCAGCCGGTTGATCCCGCCGAGTTGCTCATACGCCGTCGCAAAGCGGGGCGCGACATCAACCGTTGTCACCGGCGCTGCAATTGGCGCTACCGCCTTAACGGTCGGCGCTGGCGCTTGCAGGATCAGTTCACGCGGCGCGACCCGACTCTGACCTGCCGCCGGCCAACGCGCGCTTCCGATCCCAATGATGATCAGTGCCAGTATGATTACTGCCAGCCCGATCAACAATGCCACCATGCCGGTGCGCAACTGATAGTTGCGCGTCGGGCGCTGGCGTAACGGGCGCGTTTCGGGCGCGGCCTGCGCCGCGGCAGATGAGGTAGACGGCGGGCGCGCAGATTCACTGCCCGGTTTTCCAGACGACGGCGCAGTAGTTTCGCTCATGACAGACTCCTAGAAGCGAGCGATGATCTCCTCGGCGACTGCGCGCAGCTCGTCGGGTGTTGCCGTCTGCGGTCGCCATGCCTTGACTGCGCGATCACCTTCCCAGCGCGGAATGATGTGAATGTGAAAATGAAAGACGACCTGCCCCGCCGCTGCGCCATTGTTCTGGATGATGTTAAAACCATCGGGCTTGAGCGCCGTCATGATCGCCCGCGCTACCCGCTGCGTCGTTAACGCTGTGGCGGTCACCAGCTCTGGCGGCAAATCGAGGAAACCAGGCAGTTCGGGCTTGGCAATCACCAGCGTATGACCGCGCGCTGCCGGATTGATGTCGAGAAAGGCCAGCGTCAGGTCGTCCTCGTAGAGCTTGAAGGCGGGCAATTCACCGCGCACGATCCGGGAAAAGACCGATGTCATAGCACCTCCGAAGCAGCCAAATCGTCCTGAGCTGCGGCATCTGATCGGCGACGCAGCCAGGCCAGCGCGATCACGCCGAGCAGCACTCCAAACCAGAGCGTACAGAAACGAATGATGATCGTCGCTGTGGTTGCCGCGCTGGCGCTGATTCCGGTAAGCGCCAGCAGCAAACCAACACTGCTCACCTCAGATGCGCCCAGCCCGCCGGGGAGGAATGAGACCAGCCCAAACAGCGTGCTGGCGGCAAAGATGAAGGTGGCCTGCAAGAGCAGCAACCACGAGGCAATGCTGCCAACCCCCATCAGCACGAAGAAAAAGGCCAGGCATTCAAAGCCCCATGAAATGAAGCTGATCAGGGTTGAGATTAGCAGAATGCGCCACTGCAACAACTGCGCCGTCGTCGTGTAGATCGTCTCCAGGCGAGGGGCAATGCGCCGACCGAGCGGCAAACGGGCGATGAGTCGGATGACGGCCATCGCCAGCTCCTGACGCTGAACGATGACAATCCCCGCAATCGTTGCCAGTACCAGGATCACGAACAGTGGGCGCGCAGGCGGGTAGAGGGTCAGCCCCAGCCCCATCAGCAAGAGCATGGCGATGCCATCGGTCAGCCGTTCGGCCAGGACAATCGGCGCCGAGCGACTGATCGGCGTGCCATTGCGCTGACGCAACAGGAACGATTTTAGTACCTCGCCGAGTTTGCCCGGTGTGACCGACATCACCAGGCCGGCAACGAAGATCAGGCCGCTGGTAGCGCGATTGATATTGTGATCGATGCCCAGATAGCGCAGGTAGTAGTCCCACTTGAGCCAGCGCAGCCAGTAGTTGATGATCGTGCCGATCAGGATCAGCGGCAGCAGACGCCAGTCAAACGAGCGAAAATCATTGCCGACCGAGCGAATATCGCTCAACAGACTGATCAGGATAGCAACCCCTACCCCGATGACGAGTGAGGTCAGTATCGATTTGCGCAGCCCGGCGCCCAAGGCGGTTGTCGTTGTTGTTCTTGCCATAATGGCCCAATTATAGCACAGGCTGTATGGCAACGCGCCTGCTGATCGGGTACAATGTCAGCGGAGATGATTGCCCATCCAGGAGCCTGCCATGCCAGCCCGTTTCGCGCCGCTCTTCTTGTCGCTGTTGCTGGTAACTCTCATCCCGTTTCCCCCTGTCGTTGCAGAAGCTGCTTCCACTACTGATCTCATCGTTCGCCTGAGCGAACCGCAACCGCACCGTGCGCTAATCCAGGCACTCAGGCCGACCTCGATCACGGCGCTGGGCGATCAGACCTATCTGGTGCGCTTGCCTGCCGGTATGCCCATCGAACAGGCCAGTCATCGCGCCTATGCCATTCCAGGCGTGCTCTATGCCGTGCCCGATTATGAACGCGCGTTGACCCGCGCCCCCAATGATCCAATCCTTGATCAACAATGGGCGCTGGGCACAATCGGCGCTTACGATGCCTGGAATGTGACCACCGGTAACGCGATCGTGGTTGCCGTGATTGATACCGGTGTTGATAGCGGTCACGTTGAACTCAGTGGTCGTGTGTTGCCAGGCTTCAATGCGATCACCGGCAGCGCTGCCGCCAGCGACGACAATGGTCACGGCACGGCGGTTGCCGGGCTGATCGCTGCCAGCGGCGACAACGGTGAAGGCATTGCCGGCCTCTGCTGGAGATGCGTGATCCTGCCGGTCAAAGCCTGCCTGAGCAATGGCCGCTGCCGCGACTCGAGCGTGATCAGCGGGATTCGCTGGGCCACCGATAATGGCGCTCGCATTATCAACCTCAGCCTGGGCGGCTCTATCGACTCGCCGGCGCTGTACGATGCGGTGCGTTATGCAACCGATCGCGGCGTCCTCATTATCGCTGCCAGCGGCAACGAACGCGCCGAGGGCAATACGCCCAACTACCCGGCGGCTTATGCCGAAACGATTGCGGTTGGCGCCACCGGCTACAACGACGAGGTAACCGGCTTTTCCAACACCGGCGAGTTTATCGACCTGGTCGCTCCAGGAATCGACATCGTGACCACGCTGCCCGGCAACGGCTATGGGCGAGCGACCGGAACCTCGTTCGCCAGCCCCTTTGTCACCGGCGCCGCGGCGCTGGTTTTGTCCGTCCGCCCCGATCTCAGCAGTCACGATGTGCGCTGCGTGCTGGCGACTGCCGCCGATGATCGCGGCCCGCCCGGACGCGACAGCGAGTATGGCTATGGGCGGCTTAATGTGATAATAGCAGTGCAAACGGCGCTCAGCTATGGCGGTTGCCCGCTAGGAGCTGCCCCGGCGCGCGGCCAGGCTGATCCGTTCGCCCCGGTGAGTGCCGCTGCGGAAGGCCGACTCTTCTTTCCGGAAACCGGCCACACCCTTGGCGGCGGCTTCCGCGTTTACTGGGAACAGCACGGCGGTCTGCCTCTCTTCGGTTACCCTATCAGCGAGGAATTCACCGAGATCGGCGCTGACGGTCACCCGGTGACGGTGCAATACTTCGAGCGGCATCGCTTCGAGTGGCGGCCCGAACAGGCCCCGCCGTATCAGGTCTTGCTCTCGCGCATGGGCGATGACCTGCTGCGCCGACAGGGGCGCGATTGGATGACCTTCACCCGCACCGGCCCCCTCGCCGGGTGTCGTTACTTTGCCGAAACTGATCAGTCGCTCTGCGAGCCGTTCCTCAGTTACTGGCAACGCCACGGCCTGGAGTTTGATGGCCGACCCGGCAAGAGCTACGCTGAGAGTCTGGCCCTGTTTGGCTTGCCGCTCTCGGCGCCGCAACTTGAAGAGACTCGTCCCGGCACGGTGGTGATCGCGCAGTGGTTTGAACGCGCTCGTTTCGAGCTGCATCCCGACGGGAGCATTCTCTTGGGCTTGCTGGGGAGTGAGCTGGTTGGGCGCTGACTCGTGACTCCAGTCATCGCCAAAAGAGGACGCGCGACACTGGACAGGGAGCCTGCTTTGTCTGATACTACAGACGGCGCGATGAGCCGAGTTTCGCGCTGCCTGGTTTTTGAGGTGACCTGCTATGCGTCCATATCCATCCGAACAGTTTTCGCATCACGAAGAGCAAATCAATGTCTTGACCCACGGCGCTGGCGCGCTGCTCAGCGCCATTGCCGGCGCCATTCTCTTGAGCATGGTTTGGCCCCAGGGCGATGCCTGGCAGATCGCGGGAGCGACAACCTTCTGTGTTACCCTGACGTTGCTCTACCTGGCCTCGACGCTCTACCATGCCAGCCGCGAACCGCGGCGGCGCGCCATCCTGGAAATCTTCGATCACAGCGCCATCTTCCTGCTCATTGCCGGCACGTACACCCCTTTCACGCTGATCAGTCTGCGGGGGCCGTGGGGATGGACGCTGTTTGGCCTGGTCTGCGGATTAGCCCTGGCCGGCGTAGTGATGAAACTGTTCCTCACGGGCCGGTTTCGCTTTCTCTCGACCCTGATCTACATCGCTCTGGGCTGGCTGGTGGTCATCGCTGCTGATCCGGTCTTGCGGGCGCTCGATCCGCTCACCATCGGGTTGCTGGTGGCCGGCGGGATTGCCTACACTGCCGGAACGCCCTTCTATCTGCTGTCGCAGCGACGGTATATGCACGGAATATGGCATGGCTTCGTGCTGCTTGGCAGCCTGTTCCATTTCATTGCGGTGGCCGGCATTGTGCTCAGCCGGAGCTAATTGGCTCTGACCACGCAACAGTTGCGCCCATTGCGTTTTGCAGCGTAGAGCGCCTGATCGGCGGCTTCAACCAGATCGCTGCTACGCTGCATGGTTGAGGTCAAACTGGCGCCGCCAACACTGATGGTCACAGGGCGTCGCGGCCATGCCGCCTGTTGGACCTGACGACGCAGCCGCTCGGCCAGCACCTGCATCCCTTCAAAACCGGTGGCGGGCAAAATGACGGCAAATTCCTCGCCGCCGTAGCGGGCCACCAGATCAAACTTACGCGAACCTTCGTTCAGCAACTGCGCCACCATGGTCAGGGCCTCGTCACCGGCGAGGTGCCCGCAGACATCGTTGAACTGCTTGAAATGATCAACATCGATCAGCAACAGCGACAGCGGAAGCTGATACCGACGTGCCCGCTCAAACTCTGTGGCCAGATGCTGATCAAACCCGCGCCGATTCAGCGCGCCGGTCAGCGGATCGGTCAGCGCCTGATGCTGAGTCTCGGCCAGCCGCGCCGTGAGCTGTTCGATCTGGGCGTAGAGTGCCTGATACGCCTGTTCGCGCTCGAGCAATCGCTGTTCCAGCGCGATCAGATCGCGGCGAAGCTCAAAGAGCGTAATCACCTGCCGCGACAGAATGCGCAACATGTCTCGTTGCGCATCAGAGAGCTGATGCGGCTGGAGATCAACGACACAGACTGTGCCTAACGCATATCCATTCGAGGAGACCAGCGGTGCGCCAGCATAGAAGCGGATGTGCGGATCGCCTTTGACGAACGGGTTATTGGCGAAACGCGGATCGCGCGTCGCGTCGGTCACGACCATCACTTCCTCAGGATTGTTGATCGCAAAGGAGCAGAAGGCCACATTGCGATCGACTTCGCTATCGGTGAAACCAAGCCTTGCCTTCGACCATTGCCGATCATGGTCGATGAGATTCACCAGCGCCATCGGCGTCTGACAGATGTATGCTGCCAGCCGCACAATATCTTCGTAAACCTGTTCGGGCAGCGTGTCGAGAATATGGTAGCTCGCAAGTTCAAGCAACCGCTCAGGTTCGTTGGCGGGAAGAGGCGGCAATGGCGCTGGCGAGATGGTTGATTTGTCAGTCATTGGTGCGGCCATCACTCGAATCATCATTCAATATTGGCTGTATCGTACCTGAATCGATTCCAGAAAGCAATAGCCGCAATGAACGTTTTCTCGTTTTCTCCTTCGCTGTAGGCCAAAAGTTGTGTATTTCCGCAGCATCGAGTAGTGTGATCGCTCTGAATGGCGCGCCACTAGATATCGTTTCAGCGCGGTCTGCTCACAGGTAGCCCGCTCTACGCCGACTATCCTTTGTCGCCGGTATTGTTGACGCGCGAGATGAGCACCTTGTCCACGCGCAATCCGTCCATGTCAACCACCTCGAACCGCCAGCCATTCCATTGCGTCACGTCGCCGGCAGTGGGGATCTGACCGATCAAGCTGATCACCAGACCGGCCAGCGTCTCGTAGCGATAGGTCTCTTCGTCGGGCAGCTCATCCACTTCGAGCAGCGCGCGCACCTCGTCAACCGGCAACGACCCCTCGACCAGATATGAACCATCTTCGCGACGGACAATCGGCGGCGGAGTCGCATCATCGTATTCGTCGTCAATCTCGCCGACAATCTCTTCGAGCACGTCTTCCAGTGTCACCACGCCCTCGATTCCGCCCAATTCGCCGACGACCAGCGCCATGTGGCGACGACTGCGCCGAAACGTGGTCAGCAACGCTGACGCTCGACTATTTTCGGGCACGTAGAGTGGTGGCGAGACTGCTTCACGCACCAGCGCCTGTTCGCCCTGTTTGCGATACAGCAGGAGGAGATCGCGCACATGGGCAATGCCGATGATCTGATCGGGTGTCTCTTCGTAGACGGGAAAGCGCGAATAGCCGCTGGCCAGCAGTTCATCGATCACCTCGCCCAGCGCGCGATCGGCTTCGACCATTTCGACTTCATGGCGCGGCGTCATGATGTGGCGGACGGCGCGATCGCTAAACTTAAAGACGCGGTCGATAAACTGTTGTTCTTGCGGTTCAACCTCGCCCGTCTCAGTGCCTTCGCGCACCAGCGCGCGGATGTCTTCTTCGGTGACGCGCTCTTCTTCCACATTCGACCGCCCGATCAGGGTCAGGATCAGGCGCGTCGAGGCGCTGAGCAGGAAGATGACGGGTGTGCTGATGCGCGCCAGCAGGAGCATCGGACGCGCCATCAGGGTCGCAATCGCCTCTGCGCTCTGAAGCGCAATCCGCTTCGGCGCCAGTTCTCCCAGGACGAGCGACAGATAGGTGACCAGCAGCACCACCAGAGACTGCGCGATCTGACTGGAATATGACGCCAGCAACGGATACTGCTCCAGCCACGGCGCGATCTGGCTGGTCAGAGTAGCGCCGGCGAACACTCCGTTGAGCGTACCGATCAGCGTAATGCCAATCTGGACGGCGGCGAGAAAACGATCGGGGTCTTCTTGCAGTTGCAGGGCAACAGCCGCGCCTTTGCTGCCATCTTCGGCGCGCTGCTCAAGACGCCCGCGCCGGGCTGAAACGACGGCCAATTCGGTTGCGGCAAATAAGCCATTTGCCAGTGCCAGCGCAATGATAATGAGCAATTCCTGCATGGGTTATCCTCAGGCGGTATTAGAGCTGGCGAGCGCGCCGGTCAGCGCGTTTTCGCCGTTGGGCATCGCCATGCTGACGCAAACAGGGCACGGTATGCCGTGCCCTGTGCTGTGTTTTGTGTGACCAGTTCAATGCGCGCAGGCGAAAACGGCAGCAGTTGCGCCAACCGTCGCCTTGCGCAGCATGGCCTGATCGACGTTCAGGTTCCATCTACTGATAGTGAATAATGCGCAGAAAACTGGCTGCCTGCAACGACGCGCCACCCACCAGTGCGCCATCGATGTCGGGTTGCGCCATCAATTCGTCGATGTTTTCCGGTTTTACGCTGCCGCCATACTGAATCCGAACGGTTGCGGCAATCTCATCGTTGTACAGCTCACGCAGCGTGGCCCGGATGGCGGCATGCATGGCCTGAGCATCGGCTGGAGTGGCGGTATCGCCGGTGCCGATCGCCCAGATCGGCTCGTAGGCGATCACTACCTCGCGCATCTGCTCAGATGGAATATCGGCGAAGGCGGCGCGCACCTGCGCGGTCACGATCGGCTCGGCCTGCCCGGCGTCACGCTGCGGCTTGCTCTCGCCGACACACACGATCGGGCGCAAGCCGTGAGCCAGCGCCGCGCGGATCTTGCGGTTCACGAAAGCGTCACTCTCGCCAAAATACTGGCGCCGCTCGCTATGCCCAATGATCACATAGCGACAACCAGCATCCTTCAGCATCAGCGGCGACACTTCACCGGTAAATGCGCCCTGCGCTTCGGGGTAGAGATTTTGCGCGCCCAAACCCAACTGGCTGTCGGCCAGCAGCGGCGCAATCGCAGCCAGAGCAGTAAACGGCGGGCAGACGATCGCCTCGCGATCGGTGAGCGCGCCAAGACCGGCCAGCAGATCGCGCACCAGCGTCGTCGCCTCGCCAATCGTCTTGTGCATCTTCCAGTTGCCAGCAATCAATGGAGTGCGCATTGCTTCCTCGTTTAGAACATCCGGGCCAGCGTCTGCAACATCGCAAAGAGCATGCGATCGTTCAGCAAGAAGGCTAAACCAACGCCGATAGCCACCGTGACGGCAAAGACTTTCCAATCCCACGCCAGCACCTTCGCGCCGTCAAACGGGCCGGCAGGGATCATATTAAACAGACCGATCCAGGCGTTGAAGCGGAATCCGACGTAGCACACGGTGATCCAGAGGTCGAATGCCGGTGGTTGTAAGATGATGACCGGCACAAACAGGCACAGAAAGAGGATCGAAAGGAGGAGATTGGTGACCGGGCCAGCCAGCGCAATGATCCCGCTTTGCCGCGCAGTGAGCAGACCACGGTGCCAGACAGCGCCCGGCGCGGCGATAAAGATGCCCAGAAAACTGATCGCAATCGAGAGCAACAGCCAGCGGTCATTGGCGACGAAGTGCGCCTGCGCGCCGTAGCTGCGGGCAACGACGCGGTGCGCCAGTTCGTGCAGCACGAAGCCAATCCCGGCTACAATTGCTGCCACCAGCAAATTGCGCAGAAAATCGCCGCTGACCAGATTGGCGGCGCCGGTCTGCATGATGGCGAAGGCCAGCGTGGTGCCCGCCCATGCCTTGAGTAGCTCGAAGTTGTCATCGCGGGGTCGGCTGAAAATATCGTCAAATGAGGTCAGATCGCGCACAGGTCATCCATTCTATGGTTGAGAACCGTCTGCCTCAAAAATTATAGCATATCGCCAGACCGACCCTGGGGGACTCCGTCTGGCGAATGGCGCGTTGGCGATTGCCCTGAGTTCTTGACTGCGACAATGCTCAACGACGGCGAATGATCTCAACCAGTTCTTCAAGCGATAGACTGGAAGGGTGACGCGGCGGCGATTTCGGTGTGCCGCATAGCAGCAGGCGATGGCTCGGATGCAGATACCAGTCGGCTTCGCTGTCGCACTGGCGCAGCGTCTCATAGACTGGTTGCAGATCGACGCGCGAGCGGCGCTGGGCAGTGATGCCCATGTAGCCCCGCCGGTCGCGGTACGCAAACAATACCGCTCCGTAATTGTACGCCAGGCGCGACGATCCGCCATCAGCGCTTTGCATGGCAATGCCCAGACCCCAGGGCGTCTCAAACTCGAGCCGGTGTTGAAATGCCTGCTCGAAGCGCAACTGGCGCGCCTCGTGTTCATACCACGCATCAAGGTTGGCCAGCATCGCCTGTGCGACGTGGTGCGGACGATGAGGGTAGAGGGCATTGTAGCCGGCAATCAGATCGGTAATGTTGAAAAACACGTGACCCGGTCGATAGTCGGCATGATCGATGCGCGTGACCTGATCGACCAGCCGTTGCAGGGCTTCGTCGTGGGGCGCCACATGTCGGCGCACCAGCTCAGCGGCGCTCAGCGTCGGATCATCGGTATGGTGATGGTCAAATCGGCCACCGCCAGTATCGACATGGATCACGTTCGGATCCGAGTCAACCGGTTGATCACGCCACGTCCTGCCGGCTGGCACAAACTGCAAATCGGCGTCTTGAGCCTGGCCAAACCGCATCAAGAGCCAGATTGCGGTAAGACAATCGAGATCAGGAGCAAGATGCCCCACAATCGTGATCGGCGCTTTCACACGTAAAAACTCTGTTTCTAGGTTCTCTAAATGTCAAATCTTGTGCCTAATATAGCATAGGCCGGCTGGTTCCTCAAGTAGGAATCCGGTTCCTGATACGCCCTATGATACACGATCTGCGGCTGTCTTGAATTGTGATGATCGGCACAGGAAATCATCAGAAAGTGGGGCTTGCGGTCATCCTGATACCTCTCTCCTTCAGGTATGACCCGGATCATCTTGGTGCCTCACATGTCATTGCGCGCAGTGCGGCAATCCCCTGCTCGGGCGAAGATGACGGTTTATTTATGCGTACCTGAACAAAAATTGTCTTGACGCCTGCGCGCCAGTGTTGTTATCCTGCTTTTGTAGATATCCTGTATCAATTATTATCTCCGCTAATGCCGCCTGCTTGATACAGAGCATCTCTACCTCCTATCGGCGCTGTCTTTTCCGCCAGAGGGAGCTTCACGATCCGTAATCACCATCGTGGAGGGGAACTATGCCGATTGCGCGTTCTCTCCCCGGTCGCTGGCAGTGGGGCCAGGCCGGTAGGAGATTACGACTGATGGTGTGCCTTCTGTGCGCGCTTGGTTTGCTGGTCGGGGCGTCAACCGTTGCTGCGCAGCCTGGTGAGTTGATGAATGCGCCGAACCTGATCCAGAACGGCGGGTTTGAGCGACAGGGCGAAGGTTGGGAAGGATGCGGGAATGTGCAGATCGTGGATGCGCAATCGGCTGGCGCAGAGTTTGTCTACGCCGGGCGCTATGCCGCTGTGATGGGCGTTGATGCCGATGGTAGCGATTGTCCGCAACTACCTGATCTGACCACGCCGAAACAGATCCTGACTCAGCAGATCGCGATCCCGGCAAGCGCCAGCGCAGTAACGGTCTCGTTCTGGTTCCGCGCCGCTCCCGGCACGACGGTTGATGTCTTTCTGGCGCAAGGGTTCTATCAGTTCGACCCAAATCTGGGCGGTGTCAAACTGGGGACGTTCGCGACCGATCAACCGCCGGGATGGCAGCTCTATCGCGCAGTGTTGCAGGGCGATCGTTTGGCGCAGGTGCGTGGACGCGCGCTGCGGTTCTCGATTGTGATTCAGGGTGGAACCAGCGTTGGCCCAGAGACCGTGCTGCTGATTGATGAAGTGCGGGTGATAGCCGCTGACGAACGCACCAAAGCATCGCCATTGCCGCCGCGCCTCAATGGTGATGGCAGTCGTCCGCTGGCTGTCGTGCTGCAAAGTGGCCAGAATCGCTGGCTTTACCGTATGGATACCGACGGTCGCAATGCGCAATTGATCTATCGTGGCTTACTCGGCGACGTGCGACACCCGGCATGGTCGCCAAATGGTCAGCGCATTGCAGTGGTTGACCATAACACCTGGCCCTGGCCAACCCCCGATCCTGATCCGCAGAACAACCTGTCTGCCTCGGCAGTGACGGTGATGAATGCCGATGGTAGTGGCGCGAGACAGGTCTATCAGACCCAGAGCCAGAAGGGGTCGCGGTGTCCCTTTGTGCCGTTGCCCGGCGGCCCCGCCGAACAACCTTCACTGATTGTGCGGGTATCTGGTGTGCAGTGGATGCCGGATAATCATCGTCTGGCGCTGGCGCAGACAGGATTTGGACGCTTTTGTGATGGCAGCCTGGCGCGCGGCGGTCGCTCTGATGTGCTGCTGCTGACGCCTCCTTCGTTAGTGCCAACGATGCTGGCGCAGCATGCGACACGTCCTTCGGTCAATCGAAATGGACTGGCGCTCGTTGATAGCTTCGATCTGTCGTCGTCACGGAGCAATCGCGCTGTCGGCGTGTGGGAAGTGAACCCAGGTCGCCAACCGCCAGGCGAGGAGCGCCTGATCGCATCTGACGAGGATTCGCGCCCGGTGTGGGCGCCCGATGGCCGACGCTTTGCCGCTGTGCGTCTGACGACCAGTCCTTCGGCTGATTCAAGTAATCGCACCTTTGCGATCATGCTCTACGAGCGTCAAAATCTCGCTCATCCGCGCATGGTGCTGTTCGCCGATCACGGACGGACGATCGGTAGTCTGAGCTGGTCGCCAGATGGCGCCTATCTGGTCTACACGCTCGAGCATTTCGACGGCAAGACCGACATCTGGTGGCTTGATGTGGCAAGCGGCGCGACCGGCCCGGTCACGACCAGCGGCAATGCGCTTGAAGCGGCGTGGCGTCCGGGCATCGCGAGTCGTGTTTACCTGCCGATGATTGTGCGTTGATGATGAGCCGCGCGGCGGTCAGTGCCCCTGGTCGCCGCTGCTCCAGCCGGTGTATCGTTCCGGTGTGCAGATGTCACTGCTTCTGCCGACCAGACGTTTGTGACAGCCTCTGACATGCGCGCGCAATGCGCCTGATCGACGCGCTGCCAGCCATCCTTCCTGAGGAATGCAACCGTCTGATCGAGGGGCTGGCGCCAGTGGCGCAAATTGCTGTCTGCCTTGCGCAGCGGAGCCGGATACACTCTACTGTAGTGTCGATGTCTGACAACTGATGGTTGCTCTGTCCGCCAGAATCCCGTTATGCGCAGGGTAATTTTTCCCTCCAATGACAAAGTTTGATTTCTCTACGATACATTGTTTCTTCAGATTACCATGCCAGTGTAGATCCAGACAATCTGCTGCTTCTTACAGGTAATGCACGGTTGAAAGGATAAACTTTCGTGCGCGCATTTGTTTTCGCGACCATCGTCATCGGATTAGCGCTCGTCAACAGTTTTACCACTGTGCCTATCGCTCAGGCGCAATCTGTCGCAGACAGTCCGACAATTGGTCAAATTCAGAGCAACCCTGGCGCTTTTCTCAACCGGGTTGTCACTATCAGCGGCACTACTGGAGTCTATGTGGACGACAACGAGTTTCTGCTCGATGATGGCACAGGCCAGATCGTGGTAGACCCAGGACCGTGGTGGTTCCGCCAGATTGCGCTCACGCCGGGCACCCCAGTCGTCGTTACGGGCAAGATTGATCGGATGCGTCGGGGTGGCGTGGATCTCGATGCACGCCGAATCGAAACGCCCGACACGACCATCCAGATTCGCGATTGCTCATTCGATGGGCCGCCTCCGTGGGCAGGTGGCCCGAATCGACGCGGACGGTAAAATACCGATCGGTGTATGAGTTTTGTGTGATTTTGCGCTCACACTGCGCGCAGCGTGACGTTCGCGAAGTGACCGCATCTGTGCGCAACTATTTCAATCTGGTGGGCCGCAGGGCGCTTCTCACGCGCATGAAGGCGTCCTGCGGCCTCGCGCGTAACGAGCGCGGAAGTCGCTGTTTCCGGCTTCGTTTCCACCTCAAGGATGCTTGCGTTTCAGCAGAAATGCGAGCAATGGCAGACAGGTGGACGCCTGACAGAGACACAGTTGCAGGTGCTCCTGGAATGATCCGCTTCCCGATTGCCGTGAACGCGGCACTGGAATATTTTCGACCAACGGATGGCGCCTACGCAGTTTGCGGGTAGAGCGCCTTATCGATGTTTCAACTCGGCGTCTTCAGCAATCGCTGATTGTTGCTGGGGGTCGTGGCGATGCTGTTGCTCCAGCCTGGCTGCGCCTGCCTGTCGTGAATGAACCTGGTCCCGAACAGCGCTCCAAATCGGTCTCGCTGCCTGAGGGCATGCGCTTGCGTCGGCCTTGATTGCCTATGTAGCAATTGAGATCGAGAAATGGTGGCGACGTCGTTAGCGCAGGCTGATCGGCGGAATCCGTTGATCTGCCGACCTTCCCGCGTCGGTGAAGCTGTGTTACCATGAATACACAGCAACAGGCAAACAGGCGGGGCAACAGAGGAGGAAACGCATGCGGGTCAGGATCGGTACATCCGCCGACTTCCCTGAGTCGACGCTGGTTGAAGTGACGGGCAAAGGCCTCAATCTCATTGCCGCCCGGATCAATGGCACGGTGTACGCCGCGCAGGGGCAGTGTCCACACATGAATCTGCCGTTCAACCGCAGCCGACTCGATGGCGCAGTGCTGACCTGTTCGTGGCACGGCTCGAAGTTTGATCTCACCACCGGCAAGAATCTCGACTGGGTGAACAGTGTTGCTGGTTTGCCGTTGCCGGGCTGGTCGCGCGCGCTGATTGCGATGGGCAAAGAGCCAACCCCTCTGCGGACCTATCCGGTGACCGAGGAAAACGGCGAGGTCTTTGTTGAGGTATAGCCGGCGTGAGCGAAACGCCTGGTGAAGCGGCCACGATGGCGTGGCTGCGCGAGCAGAACGCGAGGAAGAGCAATGACGCTACAGACGCAACTGGATCGGCTCTTGCAGACGGCAGTGGAACAGGGTGATGTGCCGGGAGTCGTCGCTGTCGTCGTCGATCGCGATGGCATCCGTTATGAAGGAGCGTTCGGCAAGCGGAATCTGACCAATGGCTCGCCCATGACTGTCGATACCGTTGCCTGGATTGCTTCGATGACTAAAGCAATCACGGCAGCCTGCGCGATGCAACTGGTCGAGCAGGGCAAACTCGATCTCCACAGTCCGGCTAGTCAGTGGGTGCCGATGCTGAGCGACGCGCAGGTGCTGGAGGGGTGGGATGAACAAGGACAACCGCGTCTGCGCCCGCCGCGGCAACCGGTGACCATCCATCATCTGCTGACGCACACGGCAGGTTTTTCCTACGAGTTTTGGAATGCCGACATTCTCAGATACCAGCAGGTGATGGGGATTCCGGGCGCGGCCAGTTGCGAGCGACGCGCGCTCACCACGCCGATGTTGTTCGATCCCGGTGAGCGGTGGGAATATGGGATCAGTATCGACTTTGTCGGGATGGCGATCGAAGCGGTGAGCGGGAAGTCGCTCAGCCAGTACATGCGTGAAGCGCTGTTTGAACCGCTCGGCATGCGCGACACCGCGATGAAGATTCGTCCCGATATGCGCGCGCGGCTGGCTTCGATGCATGCGCGCGGCGCCGATGGATCGCTGGCGCCCATGGAGTTCGAGCTGCCGCAAGAGCCGGAAGTGGAGCTGGGTGGCGGCGCGTTGTATAGCACAGCGCCGGATTATGCCCGTTTCATTCAGATGGTGCTGAACCGCGGTGCAGTCAACGGTCAGCGCGTGCTGGCTGCCAGCACGGTTGATCTGATGTGCCAGAACGCAATCGGCGATCTCTCCATTCCCAAACTCATCTCGGTCATGCCCGCCTTCTCAAACGATATCGAGTTCCTGCCGGGAGTGAAAAAAGGATGGGGCTATAGCTGGCTGATCAACCTTGAACCGGCGCCCAGCGGGCGCTCGGCGGGCAGTCTGGCGTGGGCGGGTCTCTCCAACTCGTTCTTCTGGATTGACCCGGCGCGCGGCATCGGCGGTGTCTACATCTCGCAGATCGTTCCGTTTGCCGATCAGCGATCGCTCGCCCTCTACGAGGCATTTGAAGCGACTGTGTACGAATACTGTTGAGGCCAGCGACTTGATGCCGGCGGATGCCGGGCGGGATTGCGTTGCGTCCACCGGCAGGCCTGTGCATTGATCCGAAGTCTGGTCGATGGTGAGGTTTCGCTTTGCTGCGAATGGTATTTTTTGCGCTGGTAGCTCCTCTGTTGGGATGAGTTCACGAACAGGAACGTATCCTGACAAGGAGGATTTGTATGCAGCCAATCGATATTCATCGGATCAAGCGCACGTACACGACCAACCTCGTTTCGCCGTCAGCATGTTTTGGTTTCACAGATCCCGTTGATCCGCCCCAGATCGGCGATCTGCTGGTGGCAGAGGTAATGAATCTTGGGAAGCATACCACGATCGAAACAGAATCCGGGCAGGTTATTAATATCTTCCCCGGAGATATTGTGATCGGCGCATTCGGGAATCGCTACGCTACCGATCAGTACGAAGGATATGTTCCAGCGCTGTGGTCAGAGACATGCGATCTGTTGTCGATTGGCGGCGTATGTGGTCATGTTGTTTCGGCTCACGCATCAATGACGCCGCCCACGCGATTGCGGATATTGGGGGCGCTCTGTGACGCGAATGGCCAGCCTCTGCGATTGCGCTCGTTCGCCGTCGTGCCGCCAACAATGCCAGGCAGCGGGCAGACAATTCTGGTGGTGGGTACATCAATGAATTCAGGCAAGACAACGACGGTCGGCACGCTCGCGCGCGCGTTGCATCGCGCAGGTTTGCGGGTGGCAGCCGCGAAGATCACTGGCACTGCTGCCGGCAAGGATCTCCGTTATTTTGTCAGTTGTGGCGCTGCCCCTGTCTTCGACTTTACCGTCTGCGGTTTTCCTTCAACCTATATGCTGAGCAAAGAAGAATTGCTCAGTGTCTGTGACACGATCTTCAATTTGCTGGATGCCACTCTGCCCGATGTCAAGATCATCGAGATTGCCGACGGCATTTTCCAGCGCGAAACCCGGCTTCTCCTCGGCAGCCAGCTACTGCGGCAACAGGTGGATCATGTCTTCTTCGCCGCTAATGATAGTCTGGGGGCGGTGCACGGAGTGCAGACATTGCGCGCGAATGGCTGGCCGGTGCGGGCTGTGAGTGGAGTCGTCACTGCTAGCCCACTCTGCATGCGCGAGGTCGAGGAGATGATTGATGTCCCCTGCCTGTCAATTCAAGAGATGGTTGAAGGGCAGACTCTGCTTCAATTGATTAGTGCGCCGCATCTGTTGATGCGCGCAGCGGCCTGATGCTTTACGCTGAAAACCTCGGCCTCCAATCTGGCTGCGCATCAGCGCATTCCTGATAGAACATCATCAACTCGCCACTCAGGTCAGGCGATCAGGTTTTCATCGGCGCCGGTCCTGACAATGGGGGACACAGCCGCAACGATATCCATATCCCGATTAGTGAAGCGGCTGTGTCTTCCTGTTCTCAACCTGATCCCTGTTTCAGGAAAGGAGTCACTGTTGCACACGCATCAGCATGTTCAACGTCTGGTTATGAAGCGTTTATCGTGCTTGTGGGCTGTGGTTCGTCACCGGAGCGCGACATTGGGTTGCAGGATCGATCTGACGAGCGATCGGCTAACATTGCTGCGATCGCTTATCACCCAACAGCTTCCTAAACATATTATTCCTAAGCGTGTCACTGATGTTGTTGTTTGGTTTTGGCCGTTTCTGCGCGCCGATCGCGGTCGATTAATAATCCTTGCTAGTGTGACGTTGCTCATCACGGCAATCGAGTCTGGCGCCCCCTTGGTTGTCGGATGGGTGCTTGATCAGCTCATCACAACTTCGACCGTACCGCCGACTATCTGGTGGATGCTGACGCTGTTGGCAGGAGCTGCGATCGGTCGCGGAGCGCTGATTGCCGCGCAGCAAGCTCGAATTGGCGAGTTGAGCGAGCGGGTTGCAGCCCGCATCCGCGCAACATTATGGTCGCGTTTGCAGCAGGCGCCGTTGGAATATGTCCGTCAGCGGGGCGCTGGTCGCTTGTCACTGCGTTTTATCAGTGATACCCGAATGTTGCAGCGGCTACTGGCGCAAGGTTTGGTGCAAGGGGCGCAAGACATCTTCTTTCTCGCGCTTGCGTTAATCATTCTCGGTTGCCTAAACTGGCACATGCTGATCGGAGTAGCGCCACTGCTGCCTATCTATCTAATTGCCTTTCTCCGGATTAATCCGGTTTTGCGCAAAGCGAGCCGATCGGCTCGTCGGCAACGCAGTCGATTGGCTGCCTATCTGCACGATCGCTTCGACGGTATTGCGATGGTGAAAGCGTACATGCAGTACAGCAGCGAAGAACGACGTCTTCAGCGCTTAACCCGGCGCCTGGCTCGCTATGGATCGCGGAGGGCAGTTCAGAGTGGAAGATTGCAGGGGATCGCGGTTGGCGCGATCGGGATTTGTAGCGTGCTGGTATTGATGTTGGCCGCGACTGAAATTGCTGCTGGACGCATGAGCGGCGGCGAGCTGGTCGTGTTTTACACGCTGCTTGGTTTGATGACGCCAATCTTTCAGCGAATCGCTGTCATCAATCGAGTGATGCAAGAGTCGTGGATCTCGTTGGAGCGTCTCCAGGCGATCCTGCAAACAGCGCCTGAACAACCTCAGCATGACGATCGACCTGCCCTGCGAGTGACCGCTGGCCAGATTGTGGTTGACCAGGTGTCGTGCCGTCGCAGCGGTCGTGGCGTGGTGTTGCGCAAGGTGTCATTGACGGCGAATCGCGGTGAACTGGTAGCGATTACCGGCCCAAACGGCTCAGGTAAGAGCACGTTGCTAGAGCTCTTGCTAGGATTGCGCTATCCAGACAACGGCCGTATTCTGATTGACAACCAATCAGCGGCAGAGGTGTCCTTAGCCTCACTACGATCTGCTATCGGTTTTGTGCCGCAAGACATTGCTCTCTTCGATGGTTCGATTGCCGAGAATATTCTCTACGGAGTGCGTCACGGCATTCCCGAAGAGCGGCTGCTCAGCGCTGCCGCAATAACAGGCCTTGATCAGCTCATCGAACGACTACCGCAGGGCTGGCATACGCGGGTTGGTCGTGGCGGCAGCGCTCTGTCTGGCGGTCAGCGGCAACTGATTGCGCTGGCCCGCGCTCTGGCTGCTGATCCGCCTATACTGGTGCTCGATGAGATTGGTTCAGCGCTTGATGCTGAAGCCGAGGAATATATTGCTCAGACCCTGCTCAGACTGGCTGAAGAGCGCACCATTGTTGTCGCTACGCACCGTGAGGCAACACTGCGACTTGCGCATCGGATCTATGTGCTCGATCAGGGACGAGTCGTTGAGTCGGGAACCCATACCGAATTGCTGAATGCTCAGGGATGGTATGCGCGCATGTTTGGGCAGCAAGCGGATGCGATCAGGGTAACCGATGCTGCTGATACTTGAATGTTCACAGATGCCTTGCAAGCAGCTATTGTCCACGATACAATATCGTGGGAAGTTTCTCGAGAACAACAAGGCCACACATGCAAGATGTGGATAACGCGCAGCTCATAGCTGCTTGCAGGCAGGGTGACACAGAAGCGTGGGAAACGTTGATTCGTCGCTACCAGCGACTTGTCTACGCTATTCCTCGTCGGGCCGGGTTAGATGATGACAGCGCTGCCGAGGTCTTCCAGCGGGTATGGGTCACATTGCTTGAGTCGCTCGATCGGATTGAGCAGCCAGAGCGCCTGGGCGCCTGGCTGTCAACTACAGCGCGTCGTGAGAGCTGGCGACAATTACGTTCGCGTAAGTCGCTTTCGCTCGCTGCTCTCACTGTCGATGACGAGCAGGAGACCGAATTATCCGATCAGGAGTTGTTGCCTGATGAACAGCTCGAACGATTAGAGCGTCAGCACGAGGTGCGTCTTGCGCTTCATCGGCTCGACGAACGTTGTCGCGCGCTCTTGCAGTTGTTGTTTTACCAGCCAGCGCCTGCTTCCTATGAGCAGATTGCGCGCGAATTGCAGATCCCAACCGGAAGTGTCGGGCCAACCCGGGCGCGTTGTCTGGAAAAATTGCGTCGGTTGCTGTCGGAGACGGCATGATCAGGTATTTTTGCGCTGACAAGCTGTTCTGTTATGGAAGAAACCGCTCTCCATCTACACAAGAAAGCGTCAGAGATGTATGAAATCACTCACTACAGAACAGTTACTCGATCTGATTGAACATCGCCTATCCCCAGACGAAGCAGATGCGCTGCGCAGCCAGGTGCTGTCTGATCCGACAGCGCAGGCTGAATTGCAGTCCTTAACCGAGTTGATCGATCTGATGCGCAGTGATGATAGCATTGACGCGCCAACGCATGTTATCAATCGGGCTGTCCGTCTGATGCGTCAGCGCACTCCGGCTTCAACGCCGCTATCCTTCCGCCAGTTCATCGCTACGTTGCTCAGTGATAGCTGGCAGATGCCACTGGCTGCTGGTCTGCGCTCGATGGATATTATGCCGCGTAGTCTGGTCTATCAGGCAGAAGACTATGAACTCGACATCCAGATCAGGTTGCATGCTGGTCGCTGGCAGGTTCGCGGACAGATTCTAGGTTCTGAGACGACCGGGATTGTTGACTTGATCAATGATCAGGGTAACCAGGTTACGGAGGCTGCCATCAATGAGGTTGGCGAGTTTGAACTGCCCCCGGTCGAAGAGGGCAGGTATACATTACGAGTAACCCTACCGACATGCAATATAGTGATCGAGCAGTTGGCGCTGACCCTCTCGTAGCAGCAGAGGTTCGCTGTTTGGCCGAGCAGCTTGTGCGCGCTGATCCCGATCAGCGCGTTTCATTGTTGGCAGCGAATGCGCATCTGATTGATCTGAGTCTGGTCTATGCCGTCCATGAATGCGGTTACAATGCCTGGGATGACGATCCCACCCTGGCGAGCGAAGCGGCAGCCGTGCTTGATCTGCTCACTCAGTGGTTGTCCTCTCCCGAAGCAAGTGCCACAGCGGTTTGGATGAGAGGCATCGCTGCACTGTCCTCCGGACAGCTTGATGACGCATTGCGCAAACTGGCTGAGGCGGCGCTCCAGTTTCAAAACCAGGGGCAAGCATTGATGGCAGCGCGGGTCCAGGTGGGGCGCATGGTAGCCCTGGGATTGCTGGGACTGTATGATGAAGCGCTGTCGTGCGGTTTGGCAATTCGCGAGGTCTTGCTCCAGCACCACGACGAGATCACCGCTGGTCGAGTTGAGCTTAATCTGGGGCACCTGGCGTTTCGTCGCGATCGTTATGATGAGGCAGAGCTTTACTATCAACTTGCGTATCATCGGTTTAGCCGAACAACCGATCAGGCGCTCCTTGCCAGTGTAGAGAATGCGCTCGCCGATGTGCTGGTGCGGAAACAGGACTTCGCTCAGGCTCAGGCATTGTACGAACAGGCGCTACAACGGGCAACCAATGCTCGTTTAGGTGTCATCCAGGCCTTGACCGAGTGCAATCTCGGCAATCTGGCTTTAGCGCAGGGACGGTATGATCAAGCGCTGGCCTACCTCGAGCAGTCGCGTCGTCACTATGCGGCACTCGAGATGCCGCATGAATCAGCGTATGCCGATCTTGAACTGGCGGAAGCCTATCTTGAGCTCAATCTGGTCACCGAAGCGTATACCATTCTGAACCGGGTTACACCACTGTTCGCCAGCCTTGGGATGCGAGCAGAAGAGGCATGGTCGCTTACTTTACTGGGTCAGGCAGTGCTCGCGATCGGTCAGATAGACGCAGCACAGCAACATTTTCAAGCAGCGCGGCATCTTTTTGCCGCAGAAGACAATTCTGTCGGCATTGCCCAGATTGCCCTCTGTGAGGCGCATCTGCATTATCGTACCCGGCAGTTTGCGCTTGCAGCCACGCTCGCCGCTGAAGCTGAAGCAGAGTTTCGCGCCTCGCGCGATCATCTGCGGCGACTGTTTGCTGCATGGCTTCGCGGCGAGATTTTGCGCGCTGCCGGGCTGCTTGCGGAAGCGGAAGATTGTTTGCAGGCTACTCTTCGCGAAGCCGAACAGTATGCCTTGCCGCAAATGATGCAGCGTTGCGCAACTGCTTTGGGTTTACTGGCTGCTGACCGTCACGATCTGACCACGGCAGAGATGTTGCTCACTAGAGCGATTGAGCTGATAGAAGCGTTGCGCGCGCCATTGCCGGCTGAAGAGTTTCGTATGGCCTTTGTAGCTGACAAGCTGGTTCCCTTCCAGGCTATGGTGCGCATCTGTCTGGAGACTGGCCGCGAGGCTGAGGCGCTCAGCTATGTCGAGCGCGCTCGTGCCCGCGCGTTGGTCGAGATGTTGGGCGGCGCTGCCGTGCAGCTTTTCCATCCCCGTGATGCATTTGAACAGCATCTGGTGACGCGCTTGAATGAGTTGCGCCAGCAACTGAATTGGTGCTACCAACAACTTATCCAGCTTCCGGCGCACAAATATCAGTCGTCGGTGTCGCCAGCTACATTGCAATCTTTGATCCAACATTATGAAACCGCCATTCTGGAGCTGACTCGCCAATTCCGCCAGCGTGACAGCATGACAATCGCTGGGCCAGCTTTTGATCTTGGCGTGTTGCAGTCGCTGCTCGATCCTGGCACGGCGATCGTTATCTATTACAGTCTTGATGATGAAGTGGTCGCGTGGATTGTAGATCGTGAACAAGTGCAGATCGCGCGTCACTTGGCAACCCCGAGCGATGTTGAGACGTTGGTTGATCGATTGCGCTTTCAACTCGATGCGATGCGTCGTGTTGCCGGGCGCTCTGGCTCGCATGCGGATTTGCTCTTACAGCGAGTCAGGCATTATCTGAGACGTCTCTACGATGCCCTTGTTCGTCCATTCGCAGATGCGATTGCTCAACGTCAACGCCTTGTGTTTGTCCCTCATGGCGTGCTCCATTATGTGCCTCTCCAGGCGTTGTTTGATGGACAGCGCTACTTAATCGAGCAGTTCGATGTCTGTGTTGCGCCAAGCGCTGCTGTCATCCAACACTGCATCCAACAACCCTCACGCGGTTTGGCGCGGGGAGTGTTCGTGGGTGTGCCTGATGATCACGCGCCAAGGGTGCGCGATGAGGTGTTGACGATTGCCCGTCTCTGGCCTGATCGGATGACGCTGCTCGATGAAGCTGCCACTGTGACCGCAGTGCAGCAGAGTGCAACCGAAGCGAATGTGTTGCACCTTGCCTGCCACGGTGTATTTCGACTTGATAACCCGCTCTTCTCTGGCCTTCGCCTGGCCGATGGGCGTCTCACTGTGCTTGATATCTATCGGCTTCGCCTGTCATGTGATCTGGTCGTTTTGAGCGCATGTGAGACTGGTTTAAGCCTGATTGCGCCCGGCGATGAACTGATTGGCCTGACGCGCGGCTTTCTTGCTGCCGGCGCCTCTTCAGTTGTGGTGAGTCTGTGGACAGTTGATGATGCGACAACTGCTCAGATCATGACCGATTTCTACACGCTTTTGCGCGCTGGCGTTTCTCCTGCTGCAGCGCTGCGGCAAGCGCAACTGATAGCGCTTCAGACGCATCCACATCCTTTCTTCTGGGCTGCTTTTGCGTTGATTGGACGATGGTAGAGAGTGTCGGTGTATTCGCGCGCGAAGGCGCGAGTTGCCGATGTATTTTTGGCGAGTTGCTGTGCTCTGTTTGCGTAGCAGGCTGAAAAGTAATACCGACTTTAGATAGATGGTCACGTATCGGGCAGCCACACAAACCCTCCTCTGCCCCGAACAATCAGGTTCAAGGGCGGACAGAAAACAAGTGCGCCAGCCTCGTTTTGCCTCATCGGAACGGCACAGGCTTGGGGTTGGGTTCCCCCGCTCCCGCGCGCGGGAGAGGGGGATAGGGGGTGAGGGCGTCTAAGGCGTCCCCAAGCCATGGAATACCGTACCGATCATACGTTCTGTCCGCCCTTGAAACAATCAGTTAGGGGCGATGCGAGTATCGATTGTCTGGACATAGCTTATTGTAGACCTAAAGTTGGTATTATACCGACTTTAGATAGATGGTCACGTATCGGGCCGTCGCGTCAACGCTGCCTCAGCGAGCAGGATGCGGCGGGAGCGCGCCGAAGAGCGGCTACTGAGGCAGCACCGATCGCGCGCCGAACGTTGGCAGGACCGGGATGGCGATGGTGTGGCCATCTCCTGCGCGCCCTCACCCCCGCCCCGCTCCCGCTGGGAGAGGAGAGAGCAGAAGCGGGCGCTGAGGCACGACTCCCGCTGACGCGGGGGATTGCTGCGGGCGCTGACGCGCCCGCGCAATGACATGGATCGGGACGGC
>FWPU01004884.1_pt1 | contig 30344 bp, 33 predicted proteins | sample 2228361 | NCBI WGS metagenome assembly FWPU01 (sample SAMEA103939777, study PRJEB20133) | metagenome | reverse complement strand
AGCAAATGGTTACCAGATTTATAACGGAGATGAAGAGGGTTATGAAACTTTAATCGGGACAGCAACGGGGACTACTTTTATCGATTACGGACAGGTGTCAAATCCAAGAAATGAGTGGGTGGAGACACCAAATGACAATACAACCGCTGGACCAAAGTTGGGGACAATGGAGTTATCAGCAAATATTTTATGGGGAACAAAAGACCCAGACAATCCTTACCGAGTTTATTTTTCAGGAGCTTCACAATTTTTAGGCAAGTTTTCTCCTTACTATGGGGGTGGCTGGGTAGATGTTGAGTATGGAGGAAAAAATAAACCCTTATCGGTTGTTCACTTCAGAACAGGGAAAGGTGATCCAATAACAACAGTGTTGGCGTCATCTTCTGATGGTAAAGGAGCTACTTATCAGGTGGAGTTGGTGACAACCTCAATAGGTGAGACGTCTATCACAATTCCAGCTACTTATAAAATTGTTGGTTCGTTGGGCACTGATGCACCTTTTTCTGTCGTTAAGGTGGCAGATAATATTTTTTATGCCAACAAGCGTGGAGTTTATGCTTTACGAAACAAAGAACAAATGTTTAATGTGTTATCAACGGATAACTTAATTCAGCCCATACGAGACAGGTGGGAAGGATTAAACAGCGAAAACTTTAGTAAAGTAGTTGCTTACTTTAAAAATCCGTATGTTTTTTTCTCTGTTCCAATGGGCGACAACAATGACACAACCGCTATTTTTGACATGGAAAGAAACAACTGGGTTTGGGCGTGGAATGTGGGGTTTAAGATTTTTTGTGAATATACTCAATCAGACGGGAAGACCAAATTTTTAGCCATTCCAAACACAGGAAACAGGATTGTTGAGATTTCTGATAATTACGAAGGGGATTATGGAGTGCCATTTTATCAGTCTTTTATGTCGCCCATCATTCCGGTTTCAAAAGATCCAACGGTTTTGGCAAGAATTAGAGAGGTAATATATGAGCTCGGTAAATTTAAAGGCTCGGTAACAGTTGGGGTTGTGGTGATTACTAAAGACAAACAAACAGCGTCTTTAGTCTCCAAAACCATTGAAACACAACTGGGAACGTCGGGGTGGGGCGATGATTTCTTTTCTGATTTTCTATTTTCGGACACAAACGACACTCCAACAACCTTTACTTATTCAACGATTAAAAAAAGATTAAAAGTTAACAAAAAACTTTACGGAATACAGTTTAAAATTTATACGACAAATAGGGCGTATTTTGAATTGTTATCAATTTTTGCGGAGGGAAGTTTGATGAAAAAAAGACCTCCTTCTGCATGGAATTAAAAATTATAATATAATAAAACTATGGCAAGAATATACTCATCGGCATCAAAATGGACGGGGACAATTGGAACAGGGGGAGTGGCTGACGGCACAGTTACCACAATCCCATTAGCGTCGGCCACAGGTTTAACTGATGGCGATTATTATATTTTCTCAATCGACAGGGTCGATGCGAGCGGTGCCAAAACCCCCGCCAAATGGGAGGTGTGCAATGGGCAACTTTCGGGGTCAAACTTTGTCAACTGCACAAGGGGGGTAGAAGGAACAGCACAAGCACACTCTATCGGCGCTGTTGTAGAAATTTTGTTCACTGCAACCCATTGGGATGAATTGAAAGCCTATTTGGAAACAGAACACAATGCCGACGGGACGCACTCGTCGACAATCGTAAAAACCACATCTTCACAAACTCTCACAAACAAAACCCTTGACGACCCAATAACGATAAAACAAGTCTCAACTCCCGCAAATCCCTCTTCTGGATATGATAAGCTCTATGTAAAGAGTGACGATAACTTATATGTGCTAAACAGTGCTGGCGGAGAGCAGGTTGTGGGTGGCTTCAAAATTACAACCGAGACGTCTGGTTCAACCCTAACCCCAACAGGATACGCCTTGAGAAATCTTTATATAGTCACGGCTTTAGCAACAAACGCCACCATTAATGCTCCTTCTGGGACACCAACTAATGGAAACATCCTAATTATCAGAATAACCGATGATGGAACAGCCAGAACTTTGTCTTGGAATGCAATTTATAGAGAAATTGGCGTTACCCTCCCCACCTCTACCACTCCCAACAAGACCGTCTATTGTGGTTTTGTTTACAATGAGACAGCAAGCAAATGGGATTGTTTGACCGTCCAATGGCAAAACTAAACGATTATCAGAAGATAGACCGATTATAATTAAACTATGGCAACTAATAGCTCAGAAGTAACCGCTTTGGATTTATAAGGCGCTCAAGCGGAAGCCACTTAGGTTTTGCAATGGGGCAACGCATGGGCTAATAAAATAATATGGCAAACATGCAAATATACCAAGTTTTACCGGGCCAACCACTTGGCAGAGGCCGACATGGTAGCGCTACTTTAAGCTCCGACCCACACATTCGACGCCTTGGTACTGGGTCCTCCGGAAGTACAAGCCTTAATTTAAACTCCGCCGGATTTACGAATGGAGATTTAATTTTAATTATTCAACACCGGGGACTATCTAGCGCAAGCGAGGCCAATTGGGAAATAAATATGATTGAAAACGGGGGCGGTAGTACTTCACTTACCCTCAAAAATCCTTTATCTCGGGCATATACAAATGCACAAGTAATTGATGTTAGAGAATATACAAGTTTAACCATTAATTCCTTTACCGCTACCGCTTGGGACGGAAGCACTGGCGGAGTAATTGCCTTGGCCAGTAACGCTCAGGTTACTTGGAATGGCACAATTTCTATTAAAGGCGCAGACGGTCAAAGCTCAGGAAGTGATCGGGGTGGTGGAGCAGGAAACGGTGGAGGATTTAGGGGTGGTAGAAATTCGATGGACGTTTCGGACGCAGAACGTGGCGAGGGTTATACAGGCACGCACCCCTCCGAGGGTACAACAAATAATGGAAATGGTGGCGGTGGAGGAGGAGTTGGTGGAGATAGGGGCGGCGCCGGAGGTGGAGGAGCGACGGCGGGTAGCAACGCTTCAACTGGTAGTGCGGTGGGTGGAGTGGCTTGCGGAAGTACAGATTTAAGCTCGGCAATGTTTGGTGGTGGAGGCGGTGGAGGCAAAAATGACGGCGACCAATACGCAGGAGGCGGAGGCAACGGCGGTGGCGGCATATTTCTATGGCTCCATACACTTAACCTAATCTCCGGTGGGGTTGATTTAAGAGGAGGCAATGGTGGACCATCTAGTGGGGGTGCAACTTCCGGCGGTGGTGGTGGAGGGGGCGGATTTGGATTTATCAACTTTTCAAAAGGTACTGTTAGCTCGAACTTTTTGGCGACGGGTGGCTTAGGACAAAATAGCGGAGGTAACGGAGGCGCCGGAAGATTTAGGATTAATTATGGTGTTTCAGTTACCGGAGACACAAATCCGGCGGCAAGTATAAACCATGACAACAACCTAAATCCCACTTCTTTTTGGGGTGTCCTTCTTTGAAGGCATAGCTTGGGCAACGGGAAGATTGCTATGACAAAAAACGACAGCCAATACAAATACCTAGAAAAACTTTTTGACCAAAAACTAAAAGTGGTGGATATCCGCCTCGAGAACATTGAAAGGCTTTTAAAATCCCAAGAGGAAAGGGAAAAAAAACACGAAGCCCTACTTTTTGGCGACGAGGACACCACAGGCTTGATGGAGAGGGTGGGAATATTGGAGCGTGATCAAAAAAGAATAATGGCCATTGCCTCCGCTATTGGCGGAGTAATTGCTACTGTTTTTTGGCAAGTTGTGATAAAATACTTTCAATGAGGTTTCCTGTAGGAAAGCTTGGAACTCTTGAGGAATACCAGAAGTTCTGGTATGACGCTCAACCTTTTGGCAACAAAACCGCATACGGTTACCACGAAGGCGTTGATTTGAACCTCAAAACGGGTGGTGATACGGATTTGGGAGAGCCACTTTACGCTGTAGCTGACGGGAAAATTGTTTATTACCACTTAAACACACACCCCGCCACTGGCTTTGGCAAACACATGGTCTTGGAATGCTACATCCCCAACATTGGTAGGAGGTGGTTCCACTACGCTCATTGCGAGGAAATCACGGCAACCGTGAAAGATGTCAAAGAAGGGGGCCAGATTGGAAGGCTGGGAAAATCAGGAACCGAACATGCCCACCTGCACTTTGCAATTTTCAAGGTTGATCCCAAAACACTGCGAAGCGGAATTGACACTGTTGCCAAAACCCTAACAGAACTGAACGATTGGTGGCAAAACCCGATGGACATACTCAACCTTGCAACACAAACCGTGCCGCCCGTGCCTTCTTGGTTTTCTACTCTTCTTCAGGAGTCAAACCTTTCTCTTGAAAGAGAGGGAGAATTTAGAGCCTTCTGGGAAAAGGCTAAAAGATACGATCAAGAAATTCTTCAACTTCAGGAGCAGGTGAAATCTGCAAATGAGACCTTATCAGAAAAAACAATAGAGGTGTCGGATCTGATCACCAAGAACCAAAAACTGCAAGGGAAAATTGACGCGTTGCAAGAACAGCTTTTTAAAAACCAAGAAAAACGATCCGAAACAGAGACAGAACTAAACAAAACTCTACTGAAACTTCACCAAATCAATCAAGAGGCGGAGAAGTATCAAAAGATGATTGATGATATTACTGAAAAATATAATACTCTTAAAAATGATTACAGCGAGTTAGAAAAGAAGTCTGTTTATTCTCTATCTACCCCTAGACTGATTGGGATAATTTTGGGTAGAATATTAAGTAGGGGGTGATATTATGAAAAAGGTAATTGAATTTTTTGAGGGGAAAAAGACCTTCATTGGCTCTGCCATCGTTTTTGTGGCGGGCGGTTTGAAGGCTCTGGGGAAAATTGACGAACAAACCTTTCAATGGCTGGTTGCCGTTGGAGGAGCAATTTCGGTTTATGGCTTGCGTCAGGCAATCCGCAAGCTGGAGTGATTTTGATGCCTGCCTATGGTAAAATTTCTTTTGGCAATTCTTGGGGCTTTCTGGTTGTTGGGACTGTTTGTTTATTTGACAATTGGCGAGCAGGATTTGGAAAGGGTGCTCAAAAATGGAAAGAAGACCAGAAAGAGGAGAAGTAATAAATAATTTATATGAAAGATTGTCTGATCTTTACAATCTTCAAGAGAAGGAATGGAAGGTGGATGCGATGGTGGAGAAGGTGCAAGAACAGATTAGAACATTACTTGAAGAATTTCGTCAAGAAAGGCTTGCCGAATTGAGGCAAGAGCTGGAGAGTGAGAGAAAGAGAGTGTCAAGCAACAATTCATAACCCTTCGTGTCCCTATCAAAGTTGCCAGAGGGAAAGTTGCGGGAATTGTCGCTTAACAAACATAGACCACATTACCCCCAAATGTATTGCCAAACTTTGGGGGTGGAGCAGAAAACAAACCAATGCTCCAGAAAATCTACGAGGAAAATTTATTAGTTTAGAGGATTACAAGAAAATTCTAGCCCAAGATGAGTAAAGAATTAGGACTTTTTTACCCAGATGGAAGCTTCAAATCGGACGACGAGATCCGAAGAGAATTTGCCCAAAGAAAGATCTTTGACGAAGCCACAGAGTTTCTGCAACACGCACAAAGGCTGGAGGGAAGGTTTGAGGTTGGAGTAAAAGAGGCAACTTTTCACCCATTACCAGAATACCCCAAAGCCCCCATTGCCATCTGGCACGCCACCGATATCCATTATGGTTCAATTCGAACAAATTATGATTTGCTTCAAAGGCATCTGCGCATTCTTGAGGAGACCCCAAACTTCTATGTTCTTTTTAATGGAGATGACGTTGACAACTTCAACATAATCAACGCCTCTGCCACAGGAGTGTATGAAGACCCTCTAATGCCCCAAAGACAAACACAAGCGTGGATGGCAAAGATTGAAGAGCTTGGAAAAAGGGGAAAAATTGGTGTGATGAGTTTTGGCAATCATAACAATATGATGCTTAAGGCAGGCTACGATTGGCTTGAAAGTTTTGCCAGAAACCTGAGGGTAAACGTCTTTACCTCTGGTGGGCTTCTACACCTGCTTCACGGAGAACAACACTATCCTATTGCAATCACTCATATGTATTGGGGAAATTGTTTGGGTGGTTCAACTAGACTTCTGGTCAAGACACCACACGACGGAATAATTGAAGTATATCTCAAGGACATTGTTCGTGTGTATGGCAACCCCGACGGGACAATGAAAGAGGATGTTTTCTTGGTAGGAAAAGACGGAAACTGGGTAAAGATAAAAAGATGGCAAAAAAGAAAAACGAGACATACTCGCCACATTAAATTTAGAGACGGATTAGAATTGATCTGTTCGGACAACCATAGATTTTTACTCGAAGATGGAAGATTGGTGGAAGCAAAAAATTTGGCTGCTGGCGATGTGGTGGCAAAGAAAAGCGGAGTTGATTTACCAAAACAATCAGAAACAATTTGGAATACTGAAGTTCAAAAGATTAGAGTTTCGTCCCCCGCAACCCTTTATGACATAGAAGTAGAAGGGGAGTTGTTTTGTTTGACCAACGGAGCAATAACACACAATAGTAAGTTAAACCCTACAAATATGGGAAAAAGGTTTTGGGAACACGAATATCCTGAAGCGGAGATTATTTTACTTGGTCACACACACCAGTCAGAACTTTTGCACTGGGAGAGGGGGGGAAAAGAAAGATTTATTTCAATTGGGGGAACTTACAAAACTGATGACAGGTGGGCAAGACAACACGGACTTGGTAGCAGAAGTGGTTGTCCAGGACACGCAATCGTGCTTTTCCCTAACGAGCATAGGTTTATTGGTTTCAAAAGAATGGAAGACGCCAGGGATTTTTTGGTCTATAATTTAAGGTAAAATCTTTGTTCTTATGAAGGAAAAAGAAGCCAACAAAACAACCAAGACAAGCGCAGAAGAGGCTTTTCTGACGGCAGCAATAAAATATTTCATAGAAGGGGGTTTGACCGCGAAGAAGTGTGGGGGTGCAACCGGAAAGTATTTTGTGTGCTTCAAGAACAAGAAACAAACCACAGAACAACTATTTTGTTCCAAAAATCCTTTTTGCTTCATCAACGTTTTTGTTTTTCAAAAAACTCTGTCATCTTAAATATTTCTGCTTTCAAAAAATCTATTTGTTTTTGAGTAAGAACATAGAAAGGGGAGCGGTGTGGCTGTTCCACCTTCTTTACTTTCAGCAACCTCAAAAGAGCCAGCACATTATCCGTCTTAGACAGACTCAATCCTAGTGCTTTAGTGATTTGATAACCCCCTTTGTATTTTTTCATTGTCAGAATTCCTCTGTTCTATACTTGATTAAAATTTTATCTATTTCCTCAAGCAATTTTTGCTGCCTTCCTCTCAACTCAAAAGCGCTTGTGAAATCTCCTTTTATCCCAAGCTGATACTTCAATTCGCAGGTATCGTATATCTCTCGATAAAGAGTTGCGAGTTTTGTTATTTCTTCCACAACAGACTCTTCTTGTTGTTTTTTAACAATCTCCTCGCTTGTCGGGGTCCTACCAACCGAATATCCTGAAAGAAAGATGACAATTGCTATTGCCAGTACCCCGATTGTTTTTAGCAATTTTTCCATTTTAATCACCTCCTCCAATTTCATCTTGGATTTACCACCTTTTCAAAACCCTCCCAGTCCATTACAACAATCCACCCAAGCCTATCTTTTTTTACCATTGCCATTGGTATCTCTTTTTTCTTTGCCTCTTTTCTGACCTCGTCAAGTGCTTTCCAGACGTTGATGTTCTTGCCCGATTTTATCTGCACTTTGAATGGTTCTGTTCCTTCCAAATCAACCCCACTTTTCTCTTGGTATTGGGACAGTTTCCTCTTTGCGAAAGGAAAACCCAACCTGTGCCAAAGTTTGGTGGCTTCCCTTTCATTTCTTGCTCCCTTTTCTCGTTGAAATTTAGACATTTTGACTTTTTCTTTCCTAAATCAATGGTTTTTGTGTATTTATAATTCTTTGTTTCGCTATTTCGCAGTAATCTTTATTAATATCAATTCCGATACCTTTTCTACCCAATTTTTAGCAACTACCAAAGCCGTGCCACTACCCATAAATGGATCTAAAACTATATCTTTTTCATTTGTCCAATAATTAATAAATGGTTTAACTGGTGTGCTTTTATTTAATTCTTAATAAAAAAACTACATATAATTAACCAATTTCTTAATGCCTCTTTTTTCTCTCCTCAAGAGGCGGTTCGGTTGCTCGCTGGCAGAAGTCCTGCCCAAACTCCCGCCAACCGACACGCCTCAAAAACGGTTCAGATGGGGCTTTTACACCCTCTCCAAACCGCCTCTTGAAAAGAGATATCAAATTTCAAAACCTTGCCACTTTAGACACTTCCCAGCTGTCCACCTTTTATAAAAGGTATATCCATCGTTTTTGAACATTTTAAAAGCGTAATCCACGTTTGCCTTCCAATCTTTGTGAAGGTTGAGTTTGAAAACAGGATGGTAAAAATCGTTTATCTGGAATAATCCCCAATCCTTTCCCATTCCTCCCCACTTGGTGTTGTCGTTTGTGGCAAAGACGTCCAGGTTTCTGTTTTCGGCACAACTTCCTTCTCCTTTTCCTTTCAAAAGAAGAAAAGCCTTCTCTGCGTGTTCCCCAAACACTTCCCTGATGTAATTTTCAATCTCTTGTTTTGTTGGTATGTTGTTGGTGTCGCCAATTTTTTGTTGCTCTTTCCCTTTCTCTTTTGCGTCAGGAATGGCGTTTGGAGTGGGAGATATGGGGTAGTGGCTCTTGACTTCAGAAACCACCCTCTTAGTGTCGTTTGTGGTCTCGTAGGATTGAGTTTTTGCTCCTGCCGTTTCCGGCTGCTTTTTGTTAGTTGGGTAAATATCTATTCTTGCCACCAAGAAAGCTAGGTAACAGGCAAGAAGGATGTTTTTTATTAGGTTTGATTGTTCTTTTGTGATTTTGGTTTTCATTTTGTCAATCGATTGGCCTTGCTTGACTTGTTCTGTGGGCGGACTGGCAAGGTCTGCAAAGCTTCTTGCCGTGCCTTGCCAAACTAAATTTCAAGGCTGCGTTAGTTATAATCCTTCCGCAAAGTTCGCACTTTTCTTTACTCCAGCCGCTAAATTTTTTTTCATCTAAATTAAGCATATTTTTATTATTTTTTTCCTGAATTTTGGCAACCTCCTCTGTCACCGTCTTGGTGGGCAGACCGTCAACGTCAATCTCTTTAGGAAAACCCCCGCTTGCTTGTAGTTTTTTCAACAAGACCCTTTTGGCTTGTGTAATTTTGTCGTCTTGTTCTGTCGTTTGATCTCTGTCTTGTTCTACATTTAGAATTTCTTCATCAATCTCTTCTGCTGGTGTTGCTTTATAACCCGCTAAAACCACTACCCAAGATAAAATTTGACGAAGGGCTTTGGCCGAAGCTCTTGTTTGAGCCATTGATTTTAAAGAATAAAGGGGTCTTGCTTGCCATTGTTTTTCGTCAGAATAGCAACCAGCTTCTGCTCCTCCAACCGTTTTTCCTTCTCGGTCTAGCACTTCTACTTTTGCCTCAAATCCTCTAGTTGGTCCATATTCGACAAATTTGGTTTCAATTGTTTTTACAGTATATCCATAAAACCTTGCCAGAGTTTGCCAGGCTTCAAACTGAAGATATTCTTTGTCTTGAATTTTTACAACCCAGCCACCTTTTTTAACCACCTCTCTTAGTTGTTTGGCTGCTTTGACACCAAAGAAAATGATTTCTTGAGGATTTTGGCTAAATCGTGTCTCCCGATTTTCCGTGTTTGTTAGGTTTTTTTCTTCTTCGTTTTTGGTTTTCATTTTGTTTTTATATTAAACAAATCTTTTAATCTTGTCAAGAGGTTAAAATATAGCAAACTACACCAATTTTTTATTTTTCCTCAAAACATTTATTATTCTTTTGTATTTTTTTTCAACCGCCTCTTTGATTTGATACGCTCGTGGGTAGGATATCTGGTATTCTTGAAGAAGATCATACAAGCTCTCTCCGTCAATGCGCCATCGCTTGTAAAACTCTAGGTTTCTTTCTTTTTTTTCACCGACGTTTCTTCTTTTCTTCATCCTATCATTATTTTAGGGGTTTTTGGTGGTCTTGTCAAGAGCGACAGGAAGTAAAAAAATGAAACAGAAATTAATTTGGGTCTTGACAGTTTTTTTGTAGAGTATAAATTATACATATAATGTCAAAATTTAAGGTTAGAGACTTCAGAGATAAAGGATTTTTCTTACTCGATGATGCTTTTCTGAACGATTTTGCCAGGCATCTCGGACCGACGGCATCAATGGTTTATGTCTCTCTCTGTAGGCACGCGAATAAAGAGCAAAAATCTTTTCCCTCACAAGAACTCATAGCAGAAGAGCTCGGCATCAATCCCCAAGTTGTAAAAAGAAAAATAAGGTTGTTAGAAGAATGGAACATCATCAGCAAGTATAGGACAAGAAATAAAAAGGGGAAATTTATGTATAACACATACTATTTGTTAGATAAATCAGAATGGAGAAAACCACAGGCACAAAAAGTACCTGTGGATCGTCCACAGGTACAAAAAGTACCTAAACCACAGGTACAAAAAGTATACTATAAGGAAACACATAATAAGGGAACACATATAAATAACAGAGCAAGCTCTGTTGTGGATAAAAATTCTTTTTTTGTGGATAACTCTAACTCTTATTTTTCTCCCATTGGTGGTATTTTAAAAAGAAAAGAGACTTTTCCAGGCGCATCCTACGAGTGGCAAGATTTTGCGGTTAGGTTTGCGGGTAAATTGGGTATTGAGAAGCCTTCGTCCTCCTGGTTTAAGTTTTTCCAAACGGCTTTCGAGAAAAAGCAGGTCGGGGTTTTGCAGGCAACTTTTTCTGCCGTTGCGGATGCAAACCCGACCGATCCAGAAAAATACTTTTTCAAGGTTTTTAGACAAAAACTTGCGGTTTGTAGGTGATATAATAATATGAGAAATGAAAAAAACGAATTTGAAAAAAAAAGGAAAAAAAGTTTTACCCAGACCCCTTAAAGTAGCAGCAACACATTCTCTCAAAGATTTAGGCTTTTCCGTTAGGCAGATTGCAGAAATAATGGGGATTGATGCAAAGACCGTTTTAAGATATCAAGATGAAAAATTAGAACCAGAATTCCAACGGTTCGCTGACACAATTAAAAAAATTTATTTAGAACAAGATTTTGAGCTCGTTCAGTTGGCAGTAAAATACATCAAAGAAAAAATACCAAAAGCAAGATTTTATGAGTTGGTGGGGCTTCTAAAAACAATAAGAGAACTAAATCTTCCAAGAATTCCAGGAATGGCACAACAAATAAATTTACAAGGCGAAAAAATACAATTTGAAATTGTGGCCAACACCGATGAGAAAGATACAACTACATCTGCACCCAAAACAGAGTGAGGTTTTTTTAAATTCATCAAGACACCGGGTTTTGGTAGCCGGAAGAAAGTTTGGAAAGACGGTTTTAGCTTTGGCTGAACTTTTGAAATCGGCCAAAGATCATACACACAATGTTTATATTGCACCAACCTACAAAATGGCGAAGATGACTCTCTGGAACGATGCGATTTTAAAATTTCTACCACCAGAGTTGATCAAACACAAAAATGAAACAGAACTAAAAATTCAATTGTTTAATGGAAACTTTATAGAACTTTATGGGGCGGAAGATCCAGACCGACTTCGGGGCGCAAATTGGGATTTTGCGGTGTTAGATGAATTTCAGGATTTCAAAAGGTCATCGTGGGAGTATGTAATTGAACCAAACCTTTTAGCTACAAAGGGACGAACTCTAAAATTGGGGACGCCGAAGGGTTTTAAGAACATTCTCTATGAAGAATTCAAGATCGTTCATCCTGATTGGAAGAGTTTTCATTTTACTTCTTTTGATAACCCTTTTGTTGATAAGATGCTGCTTGAAAAAACTAGAGAAAGGTTAATTTCAGAAGGGAAAGAAAATGTATGGAAACAGGAATACCTGGCTCAATTTACGGCGGTGGCAGGCATCATTTATGACAATTTTGACAGAACTGTAAACGTAAAAGAGATTGAGATTAAAGATGGCTCGTTTGGATTTTCGGTCGATAGAGGAATGGAAAACCCGTCGGGTGTGGCCTTTTTTTATATTTACACCAAAGAAGGAGACATTAGACTTCATATTTTTGATGAGATTTATAAAGCAGGACTTTCAGCCAACCAGCTTGTTCAAGAAATAAAACTTAAAATGGGATCAAGACACTTTACCTATCAAACAGCGGACCCGTCAGCAAAAGATTTTATCGCTACAGCAAACGAATTAGGCTTGTCCATTATGCCGCCAACAAGAGAAGGGGTGGGAGACCAGTGGGTATTAGACGGTATCGGGAAAGTTAAACACTGGCTGTCAAAATCACCAATTGATGGCGAGCCAAGACTAACAATTTCGCCCAATTGTGTAAATCTAATTGAAGAGATTGAAAACTATGTTTGGGACGAGAACTTAACAAGCGAGGTGGGCAAAGACAAACCAAGAAAGATTAACGACCATTTAGTTGATGCGGTTCGGTACATGATTTGTTTTTTGGACAAAACAGTTGCTTTGACCCCCGAAGAACAGTTTGATGATTTTTTAAATGAAATACCCGAAAACAAACTTTTCACAAAAGACGGTTTTTATTGAAATGGATTACATTCAACACAATTTGCGGGTGATGGAAAAAATTTTACTTTTGATAAAGGCTGCTGTTGAAAAAACTGGTTTTGGTGTAATAAAATTGGAGATAAGTCTACATGACAGAAAGATCACAAAAATCAAACTACGGGGAGAGAAGACTGTCAAATGAGAACAACTACAGACTTATTTTTTTTATTCTTGCAAGAATCAAAGAAGGACTGCAGAAAAAAAATACCGAAAAGCTAGATTTTGAGGTTTCAATAAAGAAAGGCAAAATTGAAAAGGTGGTGTGGTTTTCTGAAATTGAAATTGAATTTCCTTTGTCGTGATTTGACAATGGAGAATAGAATATATAGAATATATTAAGGTTGACTCTTGGGGTTTTCCCAACGAGAGTTTATGCCACGCGGTAAAGACGATTGCGTGGTTTTTTCATGGCAAATAAACAACTAACCGAAATAAAAAAACAATTTCACAACGGCTGGAACGCCCTAACCCCTTTGCGTGATGAATGGAGAGAAAAAGAATCTATTTTGTTGGGTAGGACCCTAGACGAAGGAACGCCCACGACCAAATCAAGGGTTTTTGATCCACGGCTTTCGACTTATATTTTTGAGAGGGCTTCAAGGGTAATGGCTCAAAATCCCACAGGTTCTGTCCAAGTATTTTCAAAAAAGGATACAGGTAAAAACTTAATTTTAAACGCTCTCTTGAAAAACTTTGTAATTCCTAATGCAAATTCACAATTTGACCTCCTCACAAAAACCAGACTTTGGGATGTCTACTCCAATGTTTATGGCTCTTTTGGCGTGTTGGTTGACTGGGTAGTGAAAGACGATTACGTTGGACCAGATTTTATGCTAATTCCTATCAGAAATTTGGTTTTTCAGCCGGGCGTTCAAAGCTTCAATGACTCTGATTATGTCTTTGTTGTAAGCTATGTTTCGAAAAATTGGCTTGAAACAAGAGACAAGAAGACTTGGAAGAATATAGATAAGCTTCTCGATAGTGTAAAAAGTAAAGAGAAAGAAGAAAAATCCTATGTAGAAAGTAAATATGAAGCGGGTGTTTGGGGAAAAGACGAACCCCGAATTGAACTAATCACAAAATATGAAAGGGATAGGTGGATAACCTTTTCAAGAGATGCGGGGTTGATTTTACGAGACATAGAAAACCCTCAGAAGAACGGCAAGTTGCCGGTTGTTTTGAAACACTGCTTTCCTCTGCTTGACAGGGTGATTGGTTTGGGTGAAATTGAGAGGACACAAACTCTTCAATACGCAATAAATTCTTTAATCAACCTTTACCTCGATGGAGTGAAGATGTCTATTTTTCCTCCTCTGATGGTAAACCCGACGGGAGTCGTGAGGAGTAGTTTAGAATATGGAGCGGCTAAAATATGGCTGGTGAAGCAAACTGGGTCAATTCAACAACTTCCTCTTTCTCCACAAGGAACGAACACTTTCCAGAGCACCTATTCGTTTTTGAATGCCGCCATTTTGAATGCTTTTGGAACCTCCGATGTGGTAACCACGGCAAAAACAGACCCAGCTTTGGGTAAAACTCCACAAGCAATACAGGCAATTCAAATGAGGGAATCTGCAAGAGACAACTGGGACAGGTTTATGATGGAAAGATCTCTCGAGGAGGTGCTAGACAGGTTCGTGGATTTGCTTACCAAAAGACAAGAAAAACCAATTAAAGTTTATATTTCGAGAGAGGAGTTGGATGCAATTGCTCAAGTTCATCCTGATGTTGTAGAAATGTTTGAAAGCGGGAAATATGGACAGTTGGTTGTCAAGCCCTCTGAGACGAAGGGGTTAAGCTGTCGTTTTTTCATTGATGCAGGATCAACGCTGAAGAAAGATGAAATTACAGAAAACCAAACCCTTACGTCTATTTTGTCTTTGGTTTTGAAACTACCGTCGGCTGTAGAACAAATTGCACAGACAGGAAAGGTAAAACTTGGAAATGTGGTTATTGACTTTGGCGAGTTGTTCAAAAGATGGATCATTACATCAGGCACCAAAGATTGGGAAAAAATTGTCTCTGTGGATGAGACAGAGGGTGCGGAAGGGGGAGAGGTAAATTTTGAATCTCCTGAAATGAAGGAGGTTCTTTCTCAGCTTTCACCAGAATTACAGTCAGTTTTTGGGTTCAGACGGGGGGGTTTAGCCAATGAAACAACAGAAGTCGGACAGCCCGCCCCTAGCGAACAATCAGTTGGCGTTGGTCTATAAAAGTATAGTTGAAGAAAAAGAACCGATAAAAGCAGAAGAAGAAGACCAAGAGCTGATTTCAAGTCTGCTAGGAGATCGAAGGTGGGATGCAATAAAAAAGATAATTAATTTTAGGATAGAAAGTCTGAAGGGTCTAGTTGACCCGCTATCGGGAAAACCAATGTTTTCAGACGATGACAGTGTTGAGGCGATCGGTTTTAAGTTTTTAATTGTTTCTGCCGTAATCGGTTTTTTGGCAGAAATTAGAGATTTACCAGAGTTTTATGCAACCGAAGAAAGAAAAGAAAAAGGAGAATGAAACTATAGATTTTGACATTAACGCCTTGAGAGAGAGAGCGCTAAATCAAGCAAGGGGTCATCACGAGTGGAGACAGAGGGGAAACGAGATCTATTGTGTAAGCTGTAGTTTCAGGCACGGATTTTTTGTAAAACCTACTGTCTTTTTGACAAAGAGTAAAAAAGGCAAATTTGTCTTAAGAGAGTGGAAGAGGTAAAACAATTTTTGTTTTACTTCTCCCGCTCTTTTGAGCGGTGTTAGAAAGGGGGTGAGGTCTGTGAAAAAGGACGACCCAAACCCAGAAGAACAGGCTGTTGAAATGTCGTCTGTTCAAACAGAGGAAATTCCTTCCTCTTCTACTGAAGAAGTAGAGAACTTGGAGTCGGTAGAGACCCAAGAGGAAGAGAAAGCCAGCGATTCTGGGGAAGAAGAAACAAAAGACAAAAACAGGTTAGAGAAGAGAATTGACAAATTACAAGACAAACTTGATCAGGCAAAAAGCCCTGAAGACAGGGAGAGAATAGAGGCTTTACTTGAAAAGTTAAGAGACAGGCTTGCCTCTTATGGCACATCGGAATACGGTGTAAAAAGAGAGCCTCTAGTTACCGAGGAAGATGCCGAACAGGGTTTGTCTGCTGGAGAGATCAACCGTCGGTTTGTCCAAAACCTTGAGGCGGTAAAAGAAGAGGCAAAAAATGAGGCGGTAAAAGAGGTTGAGGCCAGGTTGGAGTTCGAGCGGATTTTGAAGGAACACAAAGAAGACTTTGATAGGGTCAAGACCGAACATCCGGAGCTTGACCCCGACTCTGACAGGTTTGACAAAGACCTTTACAGGTTTGTAGAAAAGCAGTATCGGCTTGTAAATTCTGTCCTCAACCCGTTTACGGGACAACCTGAGTTTTTACCGTCTGTAAAGTACTCGGAAATTTACAACGACCTGAGGTTGATTTTGGAAAGACAGAAAACCCTTGCTCAGGCTGATGTCTCAGGGAAGATTGTTAGAGACATTAGTGTTTCTTCTGCTCCCATCTCGGGCAGGCAGGAAGAAGAGGCCGACTTGGAATCACTTCAGTCGGAGCTCTGGAGAAATCCTGCTAAAGTAGCCGAAGAATTGCGCAGAAGGCTTTCAAAATAGAAAGGGGGTGAAAAGAAAGCATGGCAGTACAAACAACTTCAAGCCTCTCTGGTGAGGTGAAGACATATTATGAGGCTAAATTTTTAGAAATAGCCCAATATCAGCTTCTTCACCAAGATGGTGCAAGAAAAAACACGCATCCAAAGGGCGAGGGTAAGACTATCCAGTTCAACAGATATAGCCCATTGAGTTCAGCAACAACTCCGTTGACAGAGGGATCAAATCCGACCGAAGTTGATATCACTGGTTCTCAAGTCACCTGTACTCTCCAAGAGTATGGGAACACAGTAAAGGTTTCAAGGTTGTTGAGGCTTACTTCTGTTGATGCCGATGCAGAAGAAAAGGTTGAGCTTGTTGGTCAAAACATGGGAGAAACTCTTGATACCCTTGCTCGAGAGGCTTTGTTTTCGGGGGCAACTGCGCAGCTTGCTGGGGGCAAAGCAGCCCTGTCCGACATAGCTGCATCTGACACCTTTAATTCTACGGAGATTAAAAAGGCTGTCAGAACGCTCCAGATAAACAAAGCAAGAAAATACCCAGATGGTTTCTTCTTGGGTAAAATAGGCCCATATACAGAGTATGACATCAAGGGTGATTCCACTTGGGCAAATGCCAAAACCTATTCAGATGTAAAAGCTCTGTATCGGGGTGAGGTTGGAGAACTACATGGTGTAAGGATGATTAACGTGACAAACCAGAAATCAGAGTCATCAACGGTTACTGTCTACTCCAACTTCATACATGGCGATTACGCTTTTGCTTGCTACGATCTGGAACAAGATAGACCAAAACTTTATATCAAAGTTCCAGACGAAAACGATACTTCCAACCCCGCTGATAGATATTCAACTATCTCTTGGGCTGGAACGTTTGCAGCAAAAGTCTTGATTACTGACTGGGTATTAAACGTTAAAACAGCAGCAAGCTCATAACGAGCTTTCTGTTTTTTTCTTCTGTCCCCGGTCTACCACGGGGGCAGAGAAAAGAGCAGAAAAATGAAAACCAGGATTTATGATTTGAACGAACTAGAAGAGGCTAGAGATTCTGCACCCACAATTGATGGGAAAAGGCACCGAGCCTCGATTTTGGAGGATGTGTGGGAGCAGATGAAAGACTCCTATCTTGAGAAGATGAGAATTGTGCTCATTGACGCTATGAGAAAGGGAGATTTGAAAAAAATGGCGGAAATCAGGAGAAAAATAGAATCTTATGCCAAGTCTCCATCTTTTGTGAGAAGAAGACTAAAGGCAATTTCAAGGATCAGTCGCAAAGAGGCCGATCTTTTTGTAAAAAGGCTAGAAAAAGAAAATGTCTGATACAGTTTTCAGAAAGAAAATAGAGGAGGTTGAAAAACCAGAAGAAAGAACCGAAGAAGTAGAGAAAGAAACCGAAAAAAGAGATCGTGGTGTGCCAACCACTGAACCAATCAGAAAAAACGGGTTGTCTCCCCTTTTGTTTAGGCAGCAGTTTGAAAAACCGTTTTTAAGTAAATTGTTGGGGGTTGAGGAGGTCTACGACAGACTCCCTGTCGACTTGAAGGAAAATATAGATTTTGTCGAGGAATATTTTATAGAGCTTGTTAAAAAGGGACAAAAAGGAAATGACGAGGTTTCTTACAAGGAATTAATTAAATATCTTGAAAATATAACAAATACAAAATTTGCAACTCTAACTGACAAGATAGCAAAAATTGCCGATTTTATTAAAACAATAAAGAGGGCAAAAGAATATGGCAAATCTTAGAAGACACAAAACTAAAGAATCAGAACAATACATACAAAATCAGTCTTTTGACGAGGATTTTGGGGTTTTGGCGGTTGAAAGTCTAGCTTACGATCCAACAAGCGGAGAGCTAAAAAGGGTTACCACCCAATCCCTGGGGGCTTATGGCACAAACAACGTGGAGGAGGCATCAGCAACCACAACCTATGTTGGAAAAGAAGATGCTGACGGAAATTGGATAGTTCAAAAAATTGACACCTCTTCTGGAACTTCCATAACTTATGCTACTAAACTTAACAATCCTTCTTATACAACTTATTCTGGTGCGTGGACAAACAGAACTAATTTGAGTTACGACTTGTTTGGTGGTGCATTTTAAGGAGAAAGTATGCCTGTATTTTTAGATGTCATACAAGCCCCAGTCTTAAACGAACCCACACTCTCTGAGGGAGGCAGTCTCGCTCCCAACACGACGTATTATTATTGTGTTGTTTGTGTTGGTGGACAAAACGCCCTTGAGAGCTCCCGGCACAATTTTGAGTCTCCAAGAAGCAACATTGTTTCAATCACAACAACCGACACGCACCGAACAGTGAACCTGAGTTGGAGCGCCCCCACCATAGTCCAGAGTGGAGTGCTGCATAGCCCCACTTACGAACGCGACAACTATGCTGTTTTGAGAAGCACCAACATCGCTGACCTGCAAGGAAAAGAAAAAGTTCCAATTCTCATTAACACACTTTATACAAAAATTACTACTACCACCAATTCTTTGGTAGACGATGGAGTAACACCCGGAACGGCAAACGGAATAAAGAGCTATTTTTGGTATAGACCGTGGGGTTGTCCAAAAATTCACATTACAGGTTATTCCTCTACCACACCATGCACAATGAACGACTTGTACCAGGCTGATTTGTCTGGCACGCTTGAACTGCTGCCCGATGTTTCTTCTACCACATCTCCCCACAGACTTAGAACGCAAGTAAACCCCGCAGACAGCAAACAGCTTAGGTTGACCATTACCGTGACCAACTTTAACACTGCTGGAACAATTGAGTTGAATGGGAGGGATGCCGGGGGGGACCCAAAAAGCGAAGTAATAAACATTATCGGAGACGGCACTTACCAAACGACGCTCTCCTATGCTTCTATAGACGAGGATGGAATAATTTGTGATGGTGATTACACTTTCAGGATTACACAACCAAGGTGGGGATTTGTAGAAAAACACAAGTTTCAGTTTAGTCCTGATGTGGGGACTACGCTTGGAAGCAACAATTGGACAATCCACTGCTCCTTCTACAACGAGGGGTATTTTAGAACACGGAAGGAAAACATCTTTATAGCGGGTGGTTTTAACCCATCCTACAGCAGTTCTACTGGATTTTTTGAAGCGGGCGAGCCTTTGGGCGATGCCGCAAGGAACGGCTCCCAAATCAATTGGATGAACAGGCGTTGGTTTGCGGGGCAGGGTGGACCCTGGGTCTCTGGGATGAAGCTTTATGCCAGCAAAATAAATTATTTGGGGTCAAGTTATACAATAAACGAGACAGGAAGCACAGCCACTTGGTATGGATACCGTGGAGACTATCGTATGTCAACATCTTCTGGTCAAGCCTATGTTGACTCTGTTTTTGACATTCCGTGTGGTGAAAATGGTTTTTTAGTTGTAAACACTGGAGAGAGCATGCCCGTCTTCAAGAGAGGTTTGTTTGTTGGCGATGTGCAGCCAAGACCGGACAATACTTATCAAGATTATGGGGGTTTAAATATTGTTGGAGGAAGGATTATTCATCAGGTCGACAACAATTGTGAAATCAGGAATTTAAATATTTACACACCCCCTGGTTATGGCTATGACATTTACTGGATGAACACCACTTCTGATAGGGGGAGATATAAAAATTGCACTTTTCATAGAGACACGAGTGCAGAACTGTATAATGAACCTTATTATAATGTTGAGTATTCTGGCGGGGTAACAGATGAGATTTTTAAAACTGACTTTTACCTTAAAGTAATAGACAGGAATGGTTTTCCAATTTCTGGTGCCATCGTTACAGTTACAAGAAGCGACGAAACAGTTGAGGGCATAGAGACAACAAACGCAAATGGCGAAATTACACCAATAGAGGTGGTTTATTGCACAACCGTTGTTGACGCAAGGATTAGTGGTTCATCTGGCGGATTTGCAACCAACAATCGGGGCGGTCTGACCCCGGTTACCCCAAAGGTTGTGGCGACCCAATTTACCCACACTGTAAAGATAGAAAAGGAAGGCTACCAAACGAAAATATTAAAGTATTCAATTATAAAGAAAAGAGAAGAAATTGAGGTCTTGGAACCAGCGGTCAATCTTTTGATGCCGATGGGAGAAAGGGTTTACAAAAACCTCAAGCCCGCTGATGGACAGAACAAAGTCTTGTGGCTGGAGGTGTAAAGAGTAAGTTAAAAGATAATTTTATTTTTAAATTATAATATAGTAAAATATGTCTGATGGGGGGGTGATAAAAATGAAAGACAATAAAACCCTCAATGAATATATTCAGGAGATAAACGCAAAGCTTTTGGAAGAACCAACAGCCTTGAACATATCGCTAAAGAAAAAAGAGGATGGTAGTCATTTTTATTCTTGGGATAATACCTCTTTAAAAGCAATAAACACAAGAAGGGCAATACGAAAAATTTTATCGTCTCTTTGGCAGTCCGGGGCTTATAACTATGATAAAATTGCCGACGCTTTGCGTGTCGATGTTTTATCGATACAGGGGTTAATAGACGAATCTTTTCTTTTAGACAACCCACACATAACAAAATGAGGGTCTTGGGGGTTGAAACTAAATATATAGACCCATCAACGGGGGAAAAAAGAACCGGAGCAGTTGATTGGTGGAGGGTTATTAATCCTCTAACTCATCTTAAAAAGATAACCGACTGGGAAATTGAAATAAGAAAGGGCATTGGAGACGATGAAGAAGTAAAAACCAACCCCGATAAAGTATGGAGCGAGGTGGGACAAAATTTTAATGTTGTTTTTTCTTCATATCACGCAAATCCCCTAGCATTTTCTTACCTTAAAGTTTTAGAAAAAAAATATGGGCTTAAATATATAATGGATTTGGATGACAATCTCTTTGGTGTTAAAGAATATAATCCTGTTTATGAGGAATACACAAAAAAGATAAATCTTTACAAAACAATTTTATCCGAAACTAAATTTATAACCGTAACTAACGGAAGATTGAAGAAAGAGATAAAGAAATATACCGACGCTGAAATTTTTGTCTTAAATAACCATATTGATTTAGAGGTTTATAAAATGGAGGAGAAGGTTAAAGACAACATTATAACTATAGCCTATCAAGGAGGAACAAGCCACGCAGGCGATCTTCTATTCAATGAGTTTTTTACCGCTATGTGCTACATTTTAGGAAAATACCACAATAAAGTAAGATTTGAGATTTTGGGGTTTTTGCCTGATAATTTTTTTGATAGTTTTCCAAACGTTACCTACATTAAAGGAGCCTCTGATGTCTATTTATGGCACAAATTATGGAAAGAAAGAAGTAAATATTGGGACATCGGGGTTGCTCCTTTGGAGGATGTTGATTTTAATTGGACAAAATCACCTATTAAAGTAATGGAATACGGAGCGGCTAAAGTGCCAACAATTGCATCTCCTGTTGGTCCTTATTTGTCAATAATTAAAGACAAAAAGAACGGTTTTTTTGCCAGAAGTGTTAAAGATTGGATAAATATTTTTGAAGATCTAATTAATAATCCTAACAAGATTGGAAAAATAGGCAACACGATTTATGATGATATTATTAATAATTGGACGATCGATAAAAAGATTGGTGGGTACAAGGAGGTTTTTGAGTGTGTATGCGGGTTATAAAATAATTCCACTCATTTCGGGAGACAGAACGTCTATTCTTGTTAACTATCTTCTTAGATTTAGAGACAACCCCATGTTGCCATTTTTCTTTAAGTTGAACATTTTTTATCGTGGCTAAATTTTTATAGAGAATTGTCTGAAAAAAATTGTCAGAGGGGTGTTATAATTTTGTAGAGAAATAAAATTATGAAAAAATTTTGTATTACAGGTAGCAACGGCTTTATTGCTTCCCATTTAATTGAGGAGGCACACAAAAAAGGTTATAAAGTAGTTGGTATTTCTCGTCATCTTGGCAACATTCTTGAGGGAGAAAAGGAGGTAAAACCAGATATTTTATATCTTGGCGATGTTAGAGACAAAAGCCTTGTAGAGAAAGCAGTGTCAACTTGTGATGGAGTTATTAATTTGGCGGGGATTTTGGGAACACAAGAAACCATTAACAACCCCTATCCTTCAGTGGAAACAAACATAATTGGTGCTTTAAATGTCTTTGAGGCGGTTAAACAGTACAAAATCCCTTGCGTTCAGATTGCGGTTGGCAACTGGTTTGAAAATAACAGCTATTCAATCACTAAAACTACAGCTGAAAGGTTTGGATTGATGTATGCCAAAGAACACGGGTGCAAGATAAACATCGTTCGTGCCTTAAATGCCTTTGGAGAAAGACAAAAGTGGTATCCTGTAAGAAAGATGATGCCAACTTTTATCACAAGAGCATTAAAGAATGAACCGATTGAAATTTATGGAGACGGACAGCAAATAATGGATTTTGTCTATGTTAAAGATGTGGCAAATATTTTGCTGGAGGCCTTGTTCAAGGAAGAATACGGCGAACTGTATGAGGCTGGCACGGGGCTTAAAATTACGGTTAAAGAGTGGGCGGAAAAGGTAATTAAGTATTCAGGCAGCAAGTCAAAAATAGTTTATTTACCAATGAGACCAGGCGAAAGTATAAGAACAGAAGTTTATGCTAAAAATCCCTACCCGTACAGTTACACAAATGTTGACAGGGCGCTAAAAAAAGTTATTAGATGGTATAGAAAAAACTTATGAGGCAAGGGATAATCATCGGTTGCCAGCCAAAAAACAAAGAAACCTGGCTAAAAGACCTTCTTTTTGATTTAAAAGGCTGTAAATATCCCTATAAAGTTAATTTTACCGACAATTTTGAGCTTGCATCTATAAAATATGCCCTAGAAAACACTGATTGGGACGAGTTTTTATTCTTGCCCGAGACCACAAGAATTAAAAGATTAGAACTTTTTGATATGGTTTTTAAGGAAAATAAAGGAAAAAGTGTTTCAATCTGCCAGCATCCTACGGTTGGCGGAATGTATTTGATGAAATACAGGAGAGAGATATTAAAACAAATGCCAATTCCAGAAGTCAAAACAAAAAGAATGGCTGTTTTTTGGGAGGTGGTGTTTAACACTTTCTATGCAGGACTTGACGATGGTAATGTCGTTGTGCTTTTTCCTGATATGGTTCATTCTGATGTTTTTGTTGAGAAATACGGCAGAATGAATATGGTTATGTGGAATGAATATATAGAGAGGTGGAAAGGAGACTGGGGACAAAGACCATTGTAAAAACCCCTTGACAAATAAAAAAAATATGCTACTCTCTTAATAGACTACCTTTTAAAAGGCGTCTAAAAAACATCCTTAATGGGTGTCTTTTGGTCGCCTTTTTTTGTTTTATAACCATAAAAAAAAGAAAACATTAAGAAAGATGCCGTTTAAGTCTATTAAACAGCGTGAATGGTTGAAGATAAACAGACCTGATATTTATAGGCGTTGGAAAAGGAAATATGGGTTAAAAGTTAGAAGGGGCAAAAATGAAAACCGCAGAAAAAGCCGAAAAGGCAGAAAAAGCTGAAAAAGTAGAAAAACAAGAAGAGGTTAAACAACCTCTAACAAAAGACCAGATAAGAGACTTTGCGGTCTCAAGACTAATATCTTTTTTTAGACATCTTGAAAAAGCGGGTATTTTACCAAAAGAGATTGCCTCTGTCTATATAGGGAAAGTAAAAATCTTGGGGGCAATGGCTAAGGGTGAGTTTAAGGAGAAGTAAATTAAAAGTTTAATTTTTATTTTTAGTCATGGCGGTTTTAAAAAGCATTGGAAGAAACCTTGCTGTTAGGGCAATGCAGGCTGCTCCGTGGTTGGAAAGCGTGGCTACAGCCCTGCGGTTACCAGAAAAAGGGATTTCAGAACAAGCAGCTGGTTGGCGACCGACATTATACACAGGATATTCAGCGGGGAAAGAAGACCCAGGAATGCAGAAGTGGGTTTATGAACACTTCATAAAAGGGCCTGGCGCAACAACGCTCACTGGTGGAACAGTTGGAACAAGTGGAGCAAGTGGGACAAGTGGAGCAAGTGGGACAAGTGGAGCAAGTAGGACAAGTGGAGCAAGTAGGACAAGTGGAGCAGGAGGTGCGGGCGAGGTGGTGGCTCTTCCGTCTAGTGGTATAAACAAGGCAAACTTGCTTCAATACTTTCCGGGTTATGCTGGATGGGACATTGAGTCTGCTTGGCAAGATTTCCTTGCAACAGGAGGCGTGGGCAAGGCAGCAACCTCTCCGCTCAGCCCTGAAGAAGAAGCACAGCAAAGGTTGAGAAATGCAATTGAGGCAGAATACAATGCTATTGCCTCCACATTAGATGAAATAGCTGGGATTATCCCTCAGCAAAAACAAGAAGCGATTACAAATCTTCAAAATTGGCTTCAGTCTGGTAAAGAAGGATTACAAACAGCAAAGACAGCGGCTCTTTCAAACCTAGATTTGGCAAGGCAGGCTGTTGAGCAACAATTAAAGCAAGGAACGCAATCTGTCTATGAGTCTCTAAGAAATTTGCTTTCTTCCGGAAGCCAAAAAATAGGTCTTGCTGGTGCTGGACAATCGTCTGCAGCACAAATGCTTGATTATGCTATGGGCAAGCAAGCCGCAAGAGCTCTTTCTTCTTTACAAGGTCAGGCTTTGGGACAATTTACAACAATTGACATGAAGAAAAACGATGTCCAACAAACCTATGACTTGGCTTCTACTCAATTGGAACAGGATTTTAACGAGAGTTTGATGGACATCAATGATAAATATAATTTCTATCTAAACGAGATAAGACAAGCAAAAGCAAATGCGGAAGGAACAAAATATAGAGCCCTCCAAACATTAGAGGCCTCGTTGCTTGAGATGGCAAGGAACGAAGCAAACATGTTGAGGCAAAATTACATCAATTACCAAAATGCGGTCAGACAGTGGGCAATGGATAGATTGGCACAACTTGACCAACAAAGGCTTGAGCTTGGTCAAAAGGGAATTTATACACCGCAACAATTACAAACTATGGCGCTTACCGGACTCCCTGTGGAAATGCAGCAATCGTATATTTCGCCAGGTGATTGGGCCTCCCTTCTTTCTTTGAGTTTGCAAAGAAGGAAACAGTATGAAAATCTTTTCAATCCCTAATTCTAAACAAAATGCATGGCGACAATAGAAAAACTAAAAGAACTTTTAAGGTCTATCAGAGAAAAGAAAACCTCTGATGGCAAGACTTCATCAGAAAACATCTTTCAAAAGGCAGCTAAAAGTGGTTTGTTTGGGCCAGCACCAGCCCTATATTTGAGAGCTAAGGAAAATCCGCAACTTTTGAAACTGTTAGACCCCGCCTCTTTAGCGTTGGGTTCGGCTCTTAGAGAGCAAAGAGAAGCAAGGCAGCTGCCAGCAACCACAATTCGTGGTTTTTCTGCAAGATTTTTGCCGCAAGTAAGTGGTGCTGTTGGGGTTGCAAGAGGGCTGGCTGATGTTGCACAAGGAAGGCGCGCACCCTTTCTTTCTGAAGAGATCGAAAAGTCCATTCCAGGTAGAATTGGTACTTTGGTCGGCACTGGAGCGGAATTTCTTGTCCCGTCTCCCATTCCTGTAGGCGAAACACGAGCTTCATTAGCAGCAGGAAAAAGGTTGCTTCCGCAGTTGGGTAAGATAGCATTAAGGGGTGCAGCCAGAGGCGCACCAATTGGAGCAGCCCTTTCTGTCTCAAGAGCAGAAAAACCAGAAGACATTAAGGGGTTGGCGCTGCGAGGTGCATTTTTTGGGGGTTTGTTGGGGGGAGTTTCCTCTCCAGCCCTTGCCGTTCAAGGTCGGACATCCTTGATGGCTTTAAAAGAGAAACCGACGATTAAAGTTAAGCACCCAAAAAACACTTTCCCATCCTCTCCTGCTGCCAAAACTATTGGTGTGGAAGGGGGGAAAATCAAGTCACCAATCGCTCTAGAACCGAAAGGCCCACCCCCAGGAATGAAAGAAAGAGGCTTTAGTAAAACAGTAAAGAAAACATTACCCAAAGAACTGCACGATATAGTCACCGATTACTACCGACCCTATTCTGATGTTGAGGCTCTTAAAAACGCCAAAAAAATCTTTTCGCAAATGGATTGGGATGAGGCTAAAGATCTTGTTATTAAAGGCGAACACAACAAAACCAATGTAGCGCTGGGAGAAATAATGGCTTCTGATGCCATGAAGAGGGGTGATTTTGATACTTTTGAGGAGATTGTAAAAGCATTGGAAAGAAAAGGAACGGTTGGCGGACAAGCTTCACAAGCGTTTTCTATGTGGTCAAGATTAACTCCTGAAGGAATGTTAAAGTATGGAATGAAGGCTATTAAACAAGCTAAAGAAAAGTCTGGAAAATTAGATATTGTATTTGGTCGTTTTGCCAGAGATTTAACAGATAAAGACAAGACACTGATTAAGGAATATATGTTGGAGGCACAGAAAGCTACCGACCCACAACTAGCAAGGAAATATACCAAAATGGCACTTGAGGTTATAAATGAAAAAATTCCCTATGGGATTAATGAACTTTTAGATACGTACAGAAAAAACAACATACTTTCTAATCCCCGTTCTTCTATGAGGAATATTTGGGGAAACTTTTTCAATGCCTACATAACCACGCCACTTACTTTGGTGGCTGAAGGAAAACCGTTGGAGGCAGCAAAGTTTGAGTATGGAGCGATTAAAGCAATCCCAAGCGCTTTATATGATGCCATCAAGGCACTAAAAGGAGATCTTACAGATCTACAAAAATTCGATATTCAAGAAATCAGAGGAAAGAAGACACCCGTTGGCATATCAGCGTTTTTAAGATTTATGGAGGCACAAGACAGGTTTTTCTCAAGGTTAATTAAGGAGGGAGCGTTGGCGCAAGGAAAATCAGTAGAACAAGCACAGAAGTTGGCAGATTATTATCTATATAGGACTAAAATTGGTTCTTTAGTTGATGAGCAAGGTGTTGTCTCTAACCTGCTTGATAAAACATTGGGGGGGCTAATGGACAATGTTTCAAGAATACCAGTTTTGAATTGGCAAATACCATTTGCCAGAACCCCTTACAACGTTGCCAAGATAAGCATGCAATATTCTCCTGTTGGGCTTTTAGATGTTGTGGGGGCTGCCAATAAAAGAAATGTAATTGCAAAAGCAAGTCTTGGAAGTGTTGCTTCTTTGATTGGTTGGAAGTTGGCTGCTGAGGGAAGAACCACTTTTGCTGCTCCAACAGACCCTGAAGCAAGCAGATTTTTTTATGATACTGGTAAAAGACCGTTTTCAATCTTAATCGGAGATAGGTGGGTGCCTGTTCATTATTTTGGTCCATTTGGTTTTGCTTTGATGCTTCCAGCGATGGTTAAGTGGTATTCTGAAGAAGCACCAACCGCCTTAACTTCTGGGGATGTAGAAAAGTTGTCACAAGTTGTTGCCTCCGCTTTTTATTTCTGGTCACAACAAACACCGCTGTCTGGGCTTGGGGCTTTTGTTGATTTGGCAAGGGGAAATCCCAATTTGAGTGTGTCCAAAAACCTTGCTTTTTCCTCTTCTCAATTTATACCTTACATAGGGCTTTTAAGCTATGCTGCTAAGGTGCTTGATCCGATTTACCGAAAACCACAGGGTTTTGGAGAACAAATTTTGTCTCAACTTCCTTTTCTTTCTCAAACTGTTGAAAAATACTACGAAACCTCTACCGGCGAGCCCGCTGTAAGAAGCTCTTTGACTAATTTTCTTGCTCCCTACACCATTGGAAAACAAAAACCAGAGTTTGAACCGTTTTATCGAGAAAGGATGGAGGAACTGAAAGAAAACAAACTAATAAACAAAATTAAAAAGGAAATTGAAGAAGGGAAAACCCCCACAACAGAAGAGGCTGGTTTGGTTTATGGCAAGCAAGCCGAAAAAGAAAAGACACCGATTACGGCATTGGTTGAAAGAAAACAGCTTGAGGCAAAATATAACAAAGCCGATAATTTGTATGAGCTTTATTTGAAAGCTACAGACGAAGAAATGAGGAAGAAAATAGAAGAAAACATAACCAAAAGGCTTGGAATTGATTTTGGTGAGGGCCTTTACAATTATGTTTCAAAACAAGATATTGATTCTAAAACTGAATATGTATCAATTATGGTTGGTGATCTGACTGGAGACGAGAAATGGCAGTCTCTTGTTGCCTTGAGAAAAAAAGGTATAGCATCAAGGAAACCCATTCTTTCCGATGGCGTAATAGATGGGCTGGTTGAGAAGGGGATTATTACCAAAAAAGAAGGAAAGGTGTTGAAAAAGATTGAGTGGGACGAGAAAACAAAACAATTCAAAACGCCCGAAGAGAAACCAAAGAAAATTAGAGTGAGGTCGGCTGCCAAAACAAGTTTTCCTAAAATTGCTTTCCCAAAGGCAAAAGTTTCTTTGCCTGCAGAAAAACAATCTGCTAAAATAGTTGTCAAAAGTCCTACAAGAATAAAAGTTAGAAAAGGATTTCCATTGATTAATCTAGCGGGGAAAATTCGACAGTCTGGTAGGGTTTCTATTTCACCACAATGAGGACATTAGAGGAAATCTTACAAACAATTCACAGAATGTATGAGGGCGACGTTGATTACCCTGAAAGTGGGGAGGATTATAATTTAAGGGTAGGGTTTGTTAACGATGCCATAAATCAATGGGCTTTGGTTGAGAATGTTAAATGGCGAGAGTTGTTTAAAGAAAAAACAGGAACAACCGACGGAACAGCGATTATTACCTGTCCTTCTGATTTTTCAAGTATGGGCTCCTTTCTTAAAATAGACGGAAACTATTATGAAATGATTAAACCGCAAGATTTAATGACTTATCAGGCCAACTACCCATCTGATAAATGGTTTTATATCTCAGGCGGAGCAGGAAACTATCAGCTAAACGTCAATCCCACACCTGATAGCGGCTTAAGTTATTCTTATTTTTACTATAAAACACCAACAACTTTATCTTCTTCAGCAGACAAGGCAGAAATGAGTAAACCAATGTATATTGTTTATTTTGTCTTGGCTAAACTTTATGAGTTGGACAACAGAAACGATATGGTTCAATTATACGAACAGAAGGCTTTTGATGTGCTGTCAGAAATGCTTGTGGAGAATGAAAGTCTGCCTCCTGACCATCCGTCAAATATAAACGATAAAGATTATAAGTTAGGAGGTTGGGGGTTTGGTGAATAAATAAAACATGTTAGTTCCTAAAATCTCAACAACAAAACAGGCTAATTTTAGTATAAAGCTTGACAAATTCAGGGGGGGAACAGCCACTCTAATCAATCCCGCAAGGCTACCTCCCCACTTTGCTGTTGAAAGCGTTAATTTGATGCAAGACCAAGACGGGATTTGGAGGACAAGACCGGGTGTTGATTTTTATGGAAATGAAATAGACCCCTCTGTCTCTTCAATTGATGGAATTACTGAATATGTAAGAACTGATGGAACAAGAGAACTTTTGGTGGTGGCTGGGGGTTATTTATGGAAATCAACAGACAACGCTAGAACTTGGACAAAAGTGGAGAAATCTGGTGGTGGATACCACACTTGGACAGAAGGAGAAAGGGTTTCTTTATTACAAATAAATAACCGCCTTTTTATTGCAAACGGAGCCGAAGAGCTTTCTTATTATGACGGAACCTATACTTACCGCTATACCGCTTTGTCTGCTCCAACAAATTTATCCGGAGTAAGGGGTGCGGGCCTATCGGCTGGAAGTTTTAATAATTACTACACGGTGGCTGCGGTTAACGATGTGGGAATGACAACACCAGCAACATCTATTAATGTAACAACTAACAAAGACCGAGCCTTTTGGACAGGAACAACTAATAACGAATATGTTTCTTTAGCTTGGAATGCTGTATCAGGAGCAAATGGTTATCAGATTTATAACGGAGATGAAGAGGGTTATGAAACTTTAATTGGGACAGCAACGGGGACTACTTTTATCGATTACGGACAGGTGTCAAATCCAAGAAATGAGTGGGCGGAGACACCAAATGACAATACAACCGCTGGACCAAAGTTGGGGACAATGGAGTTATCAGCAAATATTTT
>FWPU01004883.1_pt1 | contig 30344 bp, 17 predicted proteins | sample 2228361 | NCBI WGS metagenome assembly FWPU01 (sample SAMEA103939777, study PRJEB20133) | metagenome | reverse complement strand
GACCGAGTATCACGGACCGAGTATCACGGACCGAGTATCACGGACCGAGTATCACGGACCGAGTATCACGGACCGAGTATCACGGACCAAGTATCACGGACCAAGTGCCACGGACCGAGTATCACGGACCAAGTGCCACGGACCAAGTATCACGGACCAAGTGCCACGGACCAAGTATCACGGACCAAGTGCCACGGACCAAGGGTTAAACACCAATGAGCAAGCACCCAGGACCAATGCGTACAACCGGGCGGGGCTGGGTGCGTTCGGCCGTAATCGTAAAGTGCAAATGCTGATTCCAAAGCCGTGGTCCCAAGGCCGTGAGGCGAACAGCCATCGAGGCAAAGTGCATGACTCCCCAGGTAATTCTGAAGCCTAACAAGGCCCGCACCTTCGCCACACGCCATCCCTGGGTCTTAGATGCGTCGATCGATCGCATTGTGGGCGACCCGGCCGACGGCGACGAAGTCGAGTTGCTTAGCGACAAGGGCAAGTTCCTTGGCCGGGGACTATACAATGGCCGCAGCCGGATTCGAGTGCGGCTGTATAGCGGCGGGCGGGACGAGCCGCTGGATACGTCCTTCTTCCGCGCCCGGCTTCAATCGGCCGTCGCGCTGCGGCGTCTTTTGGGCTACGATGACCCGGAAGGGGCGTGCCGGCTTGTGTTCAGCGAGGGGGACGGGCTGAGTGGGTTGATCGTCGATCGCTACGCGCGGTGGCTGGTGGTGCAGGTGACCGCCCTGGCCATGCAAAAGCGCCTGGGGGAGCTGGCGCCGCTGTTGGCGGAGTTGGTCCAACCGCGGGGGATCGTCTTCCGCACCGACCGCATCATGGCCCGGGCCGAAGGGATGGAGGTCCGCGACGGCCTGGCCTGGGGCGATCCTCCTCCGCCGCGCATTCCCATCATCGACGGGGGGTTGCACCTGGAAGTGGACCTGGCCGAAGGACAAAAAACCGGCATTTATCTGGACCAGCGCGAAAACCGCCGCGTTGCTGCCAAATACATGGCCGGCCGGCGCGTGCTGGATATGTTCTGCTATCAAGGGGGATTCAGTCTGGCCGCACGCGCTTGGGGCCATGCCGCCGAATGCCTGGGATACGATACCAGCGAGAAAGCGGTCGCCGAGGCGCGGGCCGCCGCTGGCCGCAACGGGCTGGACGGCCTGCGTTTCGACACCGGCGAAGCCTTCCAGACGCTCCAGGCGCTCTACGAGCGGGGGGAGCACTTCGGGGCAGTCGTCCTCGATCCCCCCAAGTTCGCCCGGGGCCGAAAAACCCTGGAAGAAGCCCTGCGTGCCTACCACTGGCTCAACCGGCTGGCCATGAGCGTCCTGGAGCCGGAAGGGATCCTGGTAACGTGCAGTTGCTCGGGGTTGGTGAGCCGGCAGGAGTTCTTCGACGTGCTGGTGGGCGCCGCCCAGCAGGCCGGGCGCGAGGTGCAACTGCTCGAGCAGCGCGGGGCATCGCCCGACCATCCCATCGCCCTGAACTGCCCGGAATCGGAATACCTCAAGTGCTTTATCTGCCGGGTGCATTGACGGCCTGCAAGCCCGGGCGGCCCCACCGGGCACAGCGGGCGAGGGGGGATGGCTCTGCCCAGCCGGCAAGCGGCGGCACTTGGCCGAAAAGGAACCTAAGAAAGTCGCGTCTCACCGAATCGGGGGTGCAGGACGCGATAGGTTTTCGTCCGCGAATCAGTAGGTTTGCCTCCGGGAATTCGTGAAGCGCGTGCCTTGCACCGGCGCCGAACAGGAGCCACCGGCGGCTGACACCGTCGGCTCGATGTGCATCCTTTGCACGCACGCCACAACGTTGTCGGATTGCTGCACGCGGCGACCCTGCTTCGCGTTTCTCGCAAATCCGCATTGACCCGCTTCGGCAAATCGGGGACCATGCGGGCGATCACCGCGTCAACTTTTCCCAGTCACGGATGGCCCGACGATGGGACTGCCTTTTTCGTTGACCCGCTCGATGGCGGGGTATCTGGTGCGGCGGCGGCTGGCCGGCGACCGCATGTTTCCTCTGGTCTTGATGCTCGAACCCCTCCACACCTGCAATCTGAAATGCGCCGGTTGCGGGCGGATTCGGGAATATGCCCAGACGCTTCGCCAATCGCTTTCGCTGGAAGAATGCCTGGCGGCGGATGCCGAATGCCAGGCCCCGGTCGTAAGCATCTGCGGCGGAGAGCCGCTATTGTACCCGCCTCTGGAGGCCCTGATCGAGGGGCTGATCGGTCGCGGCCGGCACGTGTACCTGTGCACCAACGGCACGCTGCTGGAACGGCGATTGCCCGCCCTGAGGCCTTCGGAGCGGCTGTTCATCAATGTGCACCTGGACGGGATGGAACAGACGCACGACGCGATCGTGGGCCGGCCTGGGGTCTTCGCCCGAGCCATCGAGGGTATCCGGGCGGCCAAGCGTGCGGGCTTTTGCGTGTGTACCAATACGACCCTCTACCGCCAGACCGACCCGCACGAAATCGTGGTACTCTTCGAGTATCTGACCTCCCTGGGGGTGGATGGGTTTCTCCTGTCGCCGGCCTACGGGTACGAGGCGGTGTGCCAGGCCGAGGGGGACGCCATCTTCCTGACCCGCCAGGAGGCGCACGGCCGCTTTCGGCAACTTCGGCCTGCCCTGAAGCGTTTTCGGGTGTGGGCCTCACCCCTTTATCTGGACTTTCTGGCCGGGCTGCGTGAGTTGCCTTGCGCAGCCTGGGCGAATCCCACCCGGAATTCCCAGGGATGGAAAGGCCCTTGCTACCTGATCACCGACGCGCACTACGCGAGTTACCGGGAACTAGTGGAGCGCACCGATTGGGGCCATCTGGGGCCGGGACGCGACCCCCGGTGCCAGCACTGCTTGATGCACTGCGGTTTCGAGCCGGCCGCGGTGCTGGCCGCCCAGCAAGACCTGGGCGACGCGCTGCGCATGGCCTGGCACAGCATCCGCAGGTAGCGTCGCCTGCACGCCCCGCAGGCCGCGATCGGCTTGCGGCAACCCATTGGCCGGGCTAAGAACGCTTCGTTCAGAGCTTTCCGGAATCGCGGAAACCAAGCCGGCACCATCCCGCCCCGGCTGGCATCGCCCAAGTTGCCGAGCCCAGGACCACGGCGATCCCGGCCGACAAAAAGCCGCGGCGCTGCAAAAAGGTCGGGCGTCCTCCGTGGCCGAACCGGCTGGACACCCTTACGGGTGCGGCTTTGTGGCCCGCTACTGCCGCGGGCATGATCCCCCCAACCGCCGCTTTCCCCTTTTCTTGCCAGTCCCTTGGAAACCGGTTGCTGCTGGGCGGGGGGCCAATTAGTATCGACTTTTGGGGGGGAAGGTGGGGAGGATAGGCTTGGCTGGAGACCCTTCCTGCGTGCCTGGCGATGTCGGCTTATGATGCGGAATCCGCGACCCCGCTTCTTCGGCTGGAGGGGGTGAGCCGGCGCTTCGGCAGCGGCGAGGCCGCGGTGGATGCCCTGCGCGACATCTCGCTGGAGGTCCACCGCGGCGAGTTCCTCGTGGTCGTCGGGCCGAGCGGGTCCGGCAAGACCACCCTCCTCAATCTGCTTGGGGGAATCGACAGCGCAACGGCAGGCCGCGTGTGGTTCGGCCAAAGCGAACTCGGCGCCATGAGCCCTGCGGAACGGGTCCGGTATCGCCGCCACCACGTAGGGTTTGTCTTCCAGTTCTACAATCTGGTCCCCAATCTGACGGCCCAGGAAAACGTGATGGTCGCCACCGAGATCAGCCGCAACCCCCTGGATCCGCTGGAAGCGTTGCGGCTGGTCGGATTGGCGGAGCGGTGCGATCGCTTTCCTTCGCAGCTTTCCGGCGGGGAGCAGCAGCGCGTGGCCATTGCCCGGGCGATCGCCAAGAACCCCGAGCTTTTGCTGTGCGACGAACCCACCGGCGCGCTGGACTACCCGACCGGCGTTCGTGTGCTGAGCCTGTTGGTCGATTTGCAGCGGCACTTGGGCACGACGGTGGTCCTCATCACCCATAACCAGGCCATCGCCCCGGTGGCCGACCGGGTGGTGCGTTTGCGGAGCGGCCAGTTGGCCGAGGTCCGCGTCAACCCCCACCGCACTCCGCCCGAGGAGATCGTGTGGTGAGCGTGCTGGACCGCAAACTGTGGCGCGACGTGCGGGGTGCGGCCGGCCGGTTGCTGGCGGTGGCGAGCATCATGGCGGTGGGCGTCACGCTGTACGTCGCCCTGGGGACCGCCCACCACAACCTCTCGCAGGCGCAGCGGCGCTACTACCAACGCTGCCGGATGGCCGATTTCTGGATCGACCTGAAGAAGGTACCGCTGGGAGAGTTGGAGCCTCTGGCCCGGCTGCCCGGGATCGGCCAAATCCGTGCGAGGATCGTGTTCCAGGTGCCCTTGGACCTCCCCCAGGCTGCCGAACCCCTCGCCGCGCTGGTCCTCTCCCTGCCCGACCAGCGCCAAGCGGTGCTCAACGATATCGTTCTCCGGTCTGGCTCCTACTTTACCGCGGCGCGGGACAACGAAGTGCTGGTGGGCGAGGACTTTGCCCGGCACCACGGCTTGCGGCCCGGCGACCGGTTGCATCTGATCCTCAACCAGCGCCGGCAGGAACTGGTCGTCGTGGGCACCGCCATAAGCAGCGAGTTCGTGTACGTGATTGGCCCCGGTATGATCATGCCCGACCCGGCGCGCTTCGGTGTCTTCTACCTCAAACAGTCGTTCGCCGAGGAGGCCTTCGGTTTTGAGGGGGCGGCCAACCAGGTGGTGGGACGACTGGAGCGCTCGCGCACGGTCGATGTGGGCCAGGTGCTCCGCCAGGCCGAGGCGATCCTGGCCCCTTACGGGGTGCTGGCCACAACCCCGCTTTCCGAGCAGGTGTCCAATCGCTTCGTCAGCCAGGAGATCGACGGCCTGTGGGCCTTCGCGGTGGTTACGCCGAGCATATTTCTGGCAGTTGCGGCGCTGGTGCTCAACGTGCTGGTGGCGCGGCTCGCGCAGCAACAGCGCACTGTCATGGGCACGCTCAAGGCCCTGGGCTATTCGGACAGCCGCTTGTTCTGGCACTTGCAGAAGCTGGCTTTGATCGTGGGTGTGGGGGGCGGCCTGGCCGGTTGCCTGGCGGGCACCTGGCTGGCGGCGTGGATGACCGGCGTGTACCGCCAGTTTTTCCAGTTTCCGGAGTTCGGATATACGTGGGTGCCCCACACATACGCGGTGGGGTTGGCCATCAGCGTGGTATGTGCGGCCCTTGGAGCGCTCGGCGGAAGCCGCTCCATCTTGCGTCTGGCGCCGGCCGAAGCCATGCGCCCGCCCGCCCCCCGCGATGGCCGCACCATCTGCCTGGAACGGCTCCGCTGGCTATGGCAGACGCTGGGCGCCGGGGGCCGCATCGTGGTCCGAAACATCGTCCGCCAGCGGGTCCGCACGGCGGCCGGGGTATTCGCCTCGGCCATGGGCGCCGCCGTACTGGTCAATGCCTTCATGATGGTTGACGCCCCCTACTATCTCATGGATCTCCACTTTCGCGACATGTGGCGCAGCGACGTGGACCTGGCATTCTATGAGGAGCGCGGCCGCGAGGCGTGGGACGAGGCCTCGCGTTTTCCCGGCGTCATCCAGGCCGAACCGGTCCTCTCCATCCCCTGCACCTTCCGCCACGGGCCTTACGCCAAAAAGGGCACTCTCACCGGCTTGCTGCCGGAAGCCCGGTTGACTGTGCCGCGCGATGTGTCGGGGCGGCCTGTGCCCGTTCCGCCGCAGGGGCTGGCGATGAGCCGCCCGCTGGCCCAGCGGCTCCATCTCCGCCCCGGAGAAACCGTCGTGATCGAACCCATTCGGGGCCCACGCCGCCCCTTTCGCATGACCGTCGTCTCGGTCTTGGAAGGGTATTTGGGACTGGCCGTGTACGCCTCGTTGCCGCACCTCAGCTCGCGGATGGGCGAAGAATTCGCTTTAAACGGCATGCAGTTGCGGCTGGACGGTTCGGCCGCCACCCGCCAGGCTTTCTACCGGCACCTCAAACAGCTCCCCGCCTTGCAAGGGTATTCCACGCGCCACGCCGCCCTTCGTGGATTCGAGGAGACCGTACTCCGCACGCAATGGGTCGTGCTGGTGCTGATGGTCCTGTTTGCCGGAATCGTGTTCTTCGGCAGCGTGCTCAACGCTTCGCTGGCCAGCCTGGCGGAACGGCGACGCGAGGTGGCGACGCTTTATGTTCTGGGTTATGGCCCCTGGCATATCGGCAGCCTGCTGTTTTCGGAAAGCTTGATCACGACGCTGGCGGGCACGGGGCTCGGCATGCCGTTGGGATATGCGCTGAGCGCGCTTACGGCCGTGGCTTATGCCAGCGAGATGTTCCGGCTGCCCGTGGTGGCGCGGCCGGCCACCTGGCTCACGACGCTAGCGCTGGCCGCGGTTTTCGTCGGTGCCGCCCATCTCGTGGTGCAGCGGGCGATTCATCGCATGGCATGGGCCGACGCCATCAAGGCTCCCGAATAAGAGGCACAAACCCGTGGGGACCGAACGTGGCGTGAAACTTTGGTGGCGGATGGGACTGGCCGCGGCGGTGCTGCTGGCCGGAGCGTTGGCGGCCTGGTGGCTCCTGCCGCGGCCGGCGGTGGAAGTCGTCGCCGCACGGCGCGACCGGATCGTTCAGTACATCGACGAACGGGGCGTCACACGCCTGGAGCAGACCTACGCCATCACCATGCCGGCCTCCGGCCGGATTGCGGCCATTGGACTGCTTCCCGGCACTCGGGTCTCCAAGGGACAGATCGTCGCGGAAATGGTGCAAGCGGACCTGGACCTGGCGGTGGCCGAGGCCGAAGCCGCCCTCGCCCGCCTCGATGCCGCCATCCGCCACGGCAGCGACACTGCGCTCGAAGAGACGGCGGCCCGCCAGGCCGAAAAGCAGGTCGAAGCCATGCGCTCGGCCAGCGAAGCCGCCGAGGCCCGCGCCGCCGCCAGTCGCGCCCACGCCGATTTCGCCAACAAACAGTTCCGCCGCGTCAAACGCCTGGCCGAAACCGGCGCCAGCACCGAAGACGAACTCGATCGGGCTACCCTGGAACAGGTCCAAAGCCAGATCACGGTGCGCCAGGATTCGCTTTTCAGTGCGGCGGTGCGGTCCCTTCAGGCAGCCAGCGAACTGCTGCCCTTGTTGGTCCGGCAGTACATCGACCGCAAACGACTGGAGCAGGAGGTGCTGCGGCGGCAGCGGGCCGAAGTCGCTGTGCGCCTGGAACAGGCCCGCCTGGCCCGAAGCCGCGGCAAACTGGCGAGCCCCGTCGACGGCGTCGTCCTTCGCCGCCCGGTCAGCACCGAAGGCTTTCAGCCAGCCGGCGCGCTGCTCCTGGAAATCGGGCGGCTGGAAGACCTCGAAATCGAAACCGAGGTCCTCACCGTCGAAGCGGTGCGGATTCGGCCCGGCCAGCCGGCCCTGGTCTATGGCCCGGCAGTGGGCGACGAACCGGCCCGCGCCGTCGTCCGCTACGTCGAGCCGGCCGCCTTCACCAAGATCAGCTCGCTGGGTGTCGAACAGCAACGCGTCAAGGTGATCCTCCGCCTGGAGCCGCACGATCTCAATCGCCTCCTCCGCCAGCAGCACGTGGGGCTGGGATACCGGGTCCGCGTGCGGATCGAAACTGCCGCCCGCCCCCAGGCGCTGGTTGTTCCCCGCCTGGCCCTGTTCCGCAGTCCGCAGGGAAACTGGCAGGTGGTGGCGGTCCGCCAAGGTCGGACGCAAATCGTGGACGTTGCGGTAGGACTGCTCAACGACGAGCACGCCGAGATCCTTTCGGGAATCGAAGAAAACGAGTGGGTGGTCGCTATGCCCGAAGCCAGCCCCCCGCCCGGTAGCAGGGTCCGGCCGGTATTGGTCTCGCAGCCAGAGACTGCCCCTCGCGGCATTGTCGATGTCCCCGGCCAGCCGGACCCGTAACCTCGACGCGCTTCGCCCGGTTGGTCTCCAGCGCGGAGGGCCTGTGTCGGGCAAAGCCCGGGGCCTTGCGGAGGCATGCGGTCGCCGTGCGGCAAGCGAAGGCTCAGGCGCCGTTTTTTGAAGCGCTGCGGATGCCGGAAGGGCCTGAGTCGTGCGATCGACTCGTTTTGTTTTGCGTCCTGCGAGGCTTTGGGATGCACGAAGCTGGCAACCCCCCAATCGTGTTATGTCAGTGCAACGAGCAGGCATTGCGGCAGAAATTTTCGTAGAGGGGTGCTTGACGGGCGGAAGGAGGCGGTTAGACTTGCTGCGATGGCTGTATATTGTGGTTTTCCTGGCATCGGCTACAATATATAGTAGTCCCCCGCGTTCGTATCCCCCCACTTTAGGGGATGTCTGCTGGCAAGGCACGCAGATCCCGTGCTGGGTCAGCGGAGCCAACTTTACAGGCAGGCCCCCCTTGACGGACGCGGACGAATGATGTACGTATGTACAGAAAACGCGTAGGGATGCCGTTTCTCCATCCAGCGGAGTGACTTCCATGGAACGATCATCTCCCCTGCCCACCGCCACTGCGCCGGCTTCTCCGGCAGCACCGGTCCGAGAGGAAGGGGCCACCGACACGCCGCGGCGCGGGCTTGTGATCGAGCCCACGTTCTGTCCCCCCGATGTGGCCTCGCCCTTCGACACGGTGTCCTGGGAGCGGAGAACCGCCTCCATCAAGACCGACTCTGGCGAAGTGGTCTTCGAGCAGACCGACTGCGAGGTGCCCGCCACCTGGAGCCAGCGCGCAACCAACGTGGTGGCCAGCAAGTACTTCTACGGCGAGCCGGGCACCCCGGAGCGGGAGACCAGCGTGCGCCAGCTCATTCACCGCGTGGTCCGCACGATTGCTGACTGGGGGCTGGCCGACGGCTATTTCGCCACGCCCGAAGACGGGCAGCGCTTTTACCGCGAGCTGGCCTGGCTGTGCCTTCACCAATGCGTGTCGTTCAACTCGCCGGTGTGGTTCAATGTGGGCCTGTACCATTGCTACGGCATTCGGGGGGCGATGTGCAACTGGTACTGGGACCGCCGGACCCAGACGGCCCGCCAGCCGGAGAATCCCTACGAGTATCCCCAGGCCTCGGCGTGCTTTATCCAGAGCGTGGCCGACAACATGGAAGACATCATGGAGCTGGCCCGCAGCGAGGCCATGCTCTTCAAGTTCGGCTCGGGGACAGGTACCGACCTTTCGACACTCCGTTCGCACCGCGAGAAGCTCTCGGGGGGCGGGAAGCCTTCCGGCCCGCTTTCGTTCATGCGGGTGTACGACCAGATTGCCGGGGTGGTCCGCAGCGGAGGGAAGACGCGTCGGGCGGCCAAAATGCAGTCGCTCAAGGTCACCCACCCCGATATCCTCGAGTTCATCGAGTGCAAGTTTAAGGAGGAGCAGAAGGCCCGGGCGCTCATCCAGGCGGGCTACACGCCGGAACAGGCCTATTCGACGGTGCTGTATCAGAACGCGAATCTTTCGGTGCGGGTGACCGACGAGTTCATGCAGGCGGTCGAGGCCGACGCTTCTTGGACCACCCACTGGGTGACCGACCCCAGTTGCGAGGGGCCGACCTATCGGGCCCGCGAGCTGTTCGAGAAGATCGCGCAGACGGCCTGGGCGTGTGGCGACCCCGGCATCCAGTACGATACGACCATCAATCGCTGGCATACCTGCCCCAACTCGGGCCGGATCAACGCCTCCAACCCGTGCTCCGAGTTCATGTTCCTCGACGATTCGGCGTGCAACCTGGCCAGCGTGAACCTGATGAAGTTCCGCCGGCCGGAGGGGACGTTCGATGCCCCGCGCTTCCTGGCCGCCTGCCGCCTGACGTTTATCGCCCAGGAAATCCTGGTCGATCACTCCAGCTATCCCACGCCGCGGATCGCGCGGAATAGCCACCGGTTCCGGCCGATCGGGCTGGGCTATACGAACCTCGGGAGCCTGATCATGGCGGCGGGGCTGCCGTACGACTCGGAGGAGGCCCGCGGCCTGTGCAGCGCGGTAACCGCCTTGTTGCACGGGGGGGCCTATCGGACCAGCGCCGAACTGGCCGCCGCGGTCGGCCCATTCGAGGCCTTCGAGGAGAACCGCGCGGCCATGCTCCGCGTGATGGAGATGCACTGGGAAAAACAGGAACAGATCCGCCATTGCCCCCCGGACCTCAAACCGATCGTCCGCCAGGTGTGGGACGACGTGCTAACCGCCGGGCGCCGCTACGGCTTCCGCAATGCCCAGGCCACCGTGCTGGCCCCCACCGGCACCATCTCCTTCATGATGGACTGCGATACCACAGGCATCGAGCCGGAGATCGCTCTGGTCAAGTACAAGCAACTGGCCGGCGGCGGCTCGATGAAGATCGTCAACCAGACCGTCCCCTTGGCCCTTCAGACCCTGGGCTATTCGGAAGCGCAGATCGCCGAGATCGTCGCGTACATCGAGGCCAGGAACACCATCGAGGGGGCGCCGCACCTGCGGCCCGAGCACCTGCCGGTGTTCGACTGCGCTTTTGTGGCGCCGGGGGGTACGCGCTTTATCCCCTGGCGGGCGCACGTGCTGATGATGGCTGCCGCCCAGCCCTTCATCTCCGGCGCCATCTCCAAGACGGTCAACGTGCCTCGGGAGAGCACGCCGGAGGACATCGCCGCTGCCTTCCTGGAAGGGTGGAAGCTGGGACTGAAGGCCCTGGCGGTGTACCGCGACGGGTCCAAGGAGAGCCAACCGCTTTCCACCCGCAGCCAGTCGGAGGACGGGGCCCAGCCCGTGCCGCCCCCCCGCCGCGAACGCCTCCCCGATACCCGCCATTCCATCACCCACAAGTTCAGCGTCAACGGGCACGAAGGGTACATCACCGTGGGCCTGTACCCGGATGGCCGCCCCGGCGAGCTGTTCATCACCATGGCCAAGGAGGGGAGTACCATCGGCGGGCTGATGGATTGCTTTGGCACGGCGGTATCCATGAGCCTCCAGTATGGCGTGCCGCTCAAGGTATACGTCGACAAGTTCTCGCACACGCGGTTCGAGCCCCAGGGCATCACCTCCAACCCGGAAATCCGCGTGGCCACCAGCATCGTGGACTACATCTTCCGCTGGCTGGGAAAGACATTTCTTTCCGAAGAAAGACCCGAGCCGGCCGCCTGGCCGGGCAAATCCGCCAAACCCGGCGCCGAGGCCGCCGAGACCGAGGCAGAGCCAAAGCCCGCCGCCATGAAGGCCGGCGGGCAGCGCCCTGGGCACGGATCGGCCTCTTTCCCAGCCGGTGGACTAGCCCACCCCGGCGCAGACAGGTTGCCGCCTGGGCCCCCGGGTGCCATGCGCCGTGCCTCTAACGGCCAGTTTTTCGCTCCGGCCGCCGATGGCGCAAGGGCGGGCCTCGTCGCGCCCCGTGCCGGCAAGGAGCCGGCCAGCCAGATGACCGCTTCGGTTCTCCGGTTGCCCTCCGACGGCCCGGCGTGCTATAGCTGCGGCTCGCTTACTTACCCGCACGGCAACTGCTATCTGTGCCACAACTGCGGCAGCAGTATGGGTTGCTCATAACCCCCCAGGATGGCTGAAACGGGGCCTCCCCATCACTGGCAGGAGGATTCAACAGCCGCATGGCGTCAGCCACGGCGGGGGAGTTGCCAAACGACGTGGTAGCGATTCCACCGCCGGCTGACGCCGGCGGTCCCGGTTTGTTGCGTGCTTTGCACACAGGCGCACGGGGTTGGGCGCGGAAAACGGGGTTGGCGCGTGGGGGCAGAGCGCCCTCCCTCGGGAAAACGGGGTTGGGCGCGCGGGTCCAAGCAACCACTCATCGGGTTTGGAGAAAAGAGCGTGTCCGCAAACCCTTTAAACCGACCTTGCGTCCTGTGGCCGAGCCATGTATTCTTCGCGACCCCTGAAGACCGTAGACCCTTGCCGGGCGAGCGCGATTGGCGCGTCGTCCGGCGGGCTAGCCGATGGCGCTTTTGGGGGGCGGCCGCCGCCCTGGCCCTCCCGCTGGTGGTGGCGAGCTGGCTGGAGCCGGACCGGCGGGGCAGGGGGACGCACGAGCAATTGGGACTGCCGCGCTGTGCGTTTTACGCGCGGTTTGGAGTGCGCTGCCCCAGTTGCGGTATGACCACCGCGTGGGCGTGCGTGGTCCGCGGCAAGATTGCGGCAGGCCTGCGGGCCAACGCGGCCGGTGCGGTCCTGGCCATGGTGGATGCGGCCGGCGTCGCCTGGCTGGCGGTCTGCGGGATACGCGGCCGCTGGTGGCCTCGACGGCCCAATCCCGCATGGATGGTGTGGCTTATCACAATGGTGTTTGCCGGGGCGGTGGGCGACTGGGCCATCCGGCTCGCAGGCCGCCTGGTGGGTTCGTCCGGGAACCCTTGACCAAGGAACCCCGCATGGATGCTTGCTGTCTCGACCGACGGTGGCACTTTTGGGCGATGATCCTGGCCGCTCTGGCCTTGGCTGGCGCGGGCGGATGCACCTCGGCCCTGTTTACCGTGGCCTACCTCATCCAAGGCAACAACGCCCCGGCGGAATGCGACAAGCTGAAAGACAAGCGGGTGGCCGTGGTCTGCCGCCCCGTGGTCGCGCTCCAATACCGCGATGCCCGGGTCGAACACGACCTGGCCGCGCAGGTCAGCACCCTGTTGGGCCGAAACGTCCCCAAAATCAAAATCATCGACCACCGCAAGGTGGCTGAATGGATGGACGAGAATACCTGGGACGACTACGTGGAAGTGGGCAAGGCCCTGGGGGCCGACATGGTGGTCGGGATCGACTTGGAGCAGTTTTCGCTCCTCCAGGGCCAGACGTTGTACCAGGGGCGGGCCACCGTCCGCCTACAGGTGTTCGACTGCAAGACGGGCGAGGTCGTGTTCGACAAACGTCCGCCCCAATCGGTTTACCCGCCCAATCGGGTGGTGCCAACTTCGGAAAAGCCCGCGGCCGAGTTCCGCGCCGAGTTCGTCCGGGTGCTGGCCGACCAGATCGCCCGGCATTTCTATGAGCATGATCCCCACGCGGATATCGCCTTGGATGCCCGCTCGTTCGAGTAGCGGCCCGGCTGTTCCTCCAAACCAAAACGATCCCCCTGCGGGCGAGCCGACTGGGACCGCCACGGGATGGATGCGAACTGCCGATGCACGCCTCGGGCTACGACACTGTTCGCCGCGTGCCATTGCGTGAGTGGCATCGGCCAAACCCATCCCGCTCGGTGCGGGCTGAGCGCGGGTACCCTGTTACCTGCCCGCCGGCAGGATAGGATCCGAGCGGGTGGCACACAGCGGGCCGCCACCTTGGGTACCGGGGGCTGGCCCACTCCCGGGTGCGCCTGGGGTTTGTCTACGACCCCACCAGATCGCGTGTTTCGGCCAGTTTCCAGGTCTTTCCGCCGTCAGGCGATACCAGGAGCACCCGCCGGCGGCCCCAGTGGTCGTTCCGGTAATGCCAATAGGTGGACCAGTAGTCGTAGGACAGGAACAGCCGGCCGGTGCGGTCGATCGTCAAGCGGTGGTAATACACGCTGTACTCCGAGAAGGGCGGCACCACCAGCACGCATGGCGGCTCCCAGGACTGCCCGGCCGGCTTGCGCTGCCAGGCCAGGGTGGCGTAATAGCTGGCCGGGAAGGGCGGCTGCCCCCGTTTCCACAGGCGAAAGGCCAGGTGCAACGCGTCGTCAGGGCCGCATACCAGCCCGATGTAGGTCTGCTCGAGTCCTTCGCCGGCCAGCACCGGGGCCGTCCATCCCCGGGTCGAATCGTTGGGTTCCAGCGACCTGGCGTAGGGGAAAGGCCTGCCGTGCGTGCCCACCACCACGTGCAAATAGCCCTTGCTGTCGAGGGTGATGCTGGGCGAGTTGTGGACGTCGTTGGGCGGTGGACCGTGGCCTACGAGGGCCGGCTGGCTGAGCTTGCCGGCAGTCCGGTCGTAAGTGGCGACGAACGTGGGAACGCCGGGCACTTTGAGTTCGGGGTCGGTGGCCTCGGCCCAGACGATGTGCACCTTGTCGCCTCGCGAGACCACGCTGCTGGGCGATCCCGAATGGGCGGCCAGCCCGATGCATTGCCGCGAGACCATCACCGGCGGCTCGACCACGATGCGTCCCTGTTCCTCGCGCGGCAGGAACAGCTCCAGGTCGTTGATGCGCCGCCAGATTCTCTTCGGGTCGGCGGCCGTTTGCGTGTATCGCAGGATGGGCGGCGGCCCATCGAGCACGTTGTGCCCGGTGAACACCTCCAAATCGAAACTGCCACCCCGTTGCCGGCCTGGAAGCAATGTTGCGGAAAATGTCTTGCCCCCATCGCGGGAATAGACCAGAGCGGCCCGGCCGCCCACCGAGGCCAACAAATACACGGTGCCCCGTCGGTCAAAGGCGATTTTGGGGATCAGCACGCGGGCCGTCTGCGGCTTTTCCTTGGGCCCTCGCTCTACTTCCACCGGGCCGACGAGCCAGCGCCCCGCTTCCCAGCGCACCAGGCCGTCCGAAGCAATGCTCCACGGCCGGTTCGCGGGGTCGAAATAGTAGGCGTTCTCGAGGGGATAGTCGGGCAAGTAGCCGAACTGCTCGTTCTCGTGCCGGTAGGGCTGCAAGACAATGGGCATGGCCAGGGGACGGGCCGCCGCAGGTTCTCCCGCCACGAGCTTCAAGGTGGAATAGGTGGAAAAATCGGGGTCTTCGGCCGGGGTCGCCCGCAAGTGGCAAATTCGCGTTTGACCGGCTGCGGGCTGGCCTCGCAGCGTCACCTTGGCGCTTTGGCCCGACGCCAGGACCACCTGCCTGGCCGAGAGTTCCACCGGCCAGGGTGCACCGGGAAACTCCAGGTCGAGCCGGATGGTCCGCCGTCCCGGGGCGTTGTTGTGCACCTCGAACACCGCTTCGGCCATTTTTCCCGGCTGGCCATGCACGGTCCGCTGATAGGGGCTGAGGATCCACCGGTACCAGGCCAAGGGGAAGAACGCCTCCGGGCGCGGCGTCCACAAGCAGTGGTCCGGCAGCAGGTCAACCGATTCCCAGCGGGTCAGGCCGTCGATCTCGACCACCCCTTGCTGCACTGGCAAATGCAATCGCCAGGGAGTGGGCCCACGCGAGGCGGCCGGTGGGACCTCGTGGGAAGCCCGCCCATCAGTCACGGGAAGCGTTGCCAGGCGCTGGCCCCGGCCATCGTACAGCACCAGCGGCTTTGAGGTTTTTGGGATTCCCGAAACATCGATGCGCATTGGGCCGTTTCGCGGGAGGAAGCACACATCGGCCGGCCGGTCCGGGCGATACAATACGATCGGCTCTTGATGGCGTTCGTCGCGATGCCCCCGGGCGGTTTCGATCAGGAACTTGGGGCAGTTGGTGCGCAAGCCCCAATACATGGCCTCGCCATAGCGGTCTTGCGAGACGGTGATGTTCAGGCCGTAAACCCCCTTGCGGGGCACCGGGACGGCCAGGCGCACCCGGCGTGGCGGGCCGAGCTTGCCCGGCGGCAAGCTGTCGTCTGGGATCGTCACGTCGCCAAGGACCTCGCGGTCGGGCGCCACCACCACCGCCCGAAGGTCCGTCTGCCGCCGGCTCTGGTTGCGGTCGCATTTCTCCAGGTCGATCACCAGTTCGCCCGGCTCGGCCAGAAAGTACGCGCCGCCGCAACCGCCGATGCGGAGATCGATCTCCGGCCGCGACTCGGCGGAAAAGGCGCCCGCAGCAGGCCACGCGCAGGCTGCCGCCGCGATCGCCGCCTTCCAAATCCCGTGGGTCCTGGTCGCTTGCATGGCTCTTGTCCCGTTGTTGTAAGGCACGCGTTTCCACCGTGGGGCCGGCTTGTTCCCCGCGACCGGCCCACCTCGTTGCGGTAACCATCATGCCGCGCCCTCGGCCGCGCGTCAAAGGCGGGCTGGAAGGGCACCGCCGGCACTTCGCCCGGCGATGGCCGGCGCTGGTGGCCGGCGCTTGCATTGACCGGCGCACGCCGCCCGGTTACGTTGGCAGAGGCGTTGCGTCATCTCTCGCTTGATGTGGAGGGTCGTCATGCAACACGAACAGCGCTGGCAAGCAAGAGGCATCCTTTGGGTCGCCGCAGCCGGGTGCGCCCTGCTCGGGGCGGCCCAGACTCCAGCGGCCCAGCCCGAGGATGGCAAGCTGCGGATCATCGTCTTCGGGGCCCATCCCGATGACTGCGAGATCCGGGCGGGCGGCACGGCAGCCTTGTGGGCCGCGGCCGGACATCACGTGCTGATGGTCTCGGTGACCAATGGCGACATCGGCCATTCCCGAATATTCGGGCCGGAGCTGGCCGCCCGGCGCAAGGCCGAGGTCGAGGCCGCCGACAAACACCTCGGCGTGTCGACCCGCGTGCTGGATATCCACGATGGCGAGCTGGAACCCACGCTGGAGAATCGCCGGGCCATCACCCGCGCGATCCGGCAGTGGCGGGCGGATATCGTCATCGCCCATCGGCCGAACGATTATCATCCCGATCACCGCTATACCGGGGTGCTGGTGCAGGACTCGGCATACATGGTCACCGTGCCGTTTTTCTGCCCCGATACCCCCGCCCTGGCCCGCAACCCGGTGTTCCTGTATTCCGAGGACGGGTTCGAGCGGCCGAATCCCTTCCGGGCGGACATCGTGGTGGCCATCGACGCGGTCATCGACCGCAAGGTGGAAGCGCTGTTGATGATGGAGTCGCAGTTTGTGGAAGGGGGCGCAACCGGGACAATGCCCAAAGATGCGGCGGAGCGCAAGGTACGGGCCGAGCGGGCCGCCGCCGGCTTCCGCGCCCGGGCCGAAAACACCGCCAACCGCTTCCGCCCCAAGCTCATCCAGCTCTACGGCGAAGAGCAAGGCAAAAAGGTGCGCTACGCGGAAGCGTTCGAGATTTGCGAATATGGCCGGCGCCCCAGCGCCGACGAAATCCGCCGCCTGTTCCCCTTTTTCCCAAACCGGTAGCATGACCTTTCGACCGGCGGGGGCCAGCCCGCCAGGATGCCACGCCAACACTCCGGGCAGCGCGCACCAGCGACACAGGCCGCCGTGCAGATAGCTGGCCTTTTTGTCCTTCGGCGTGCGAGCAAGATAAAAAGGTGACCGGAAGATCGACGGTTGCGGCCGATATGGCAAGAGATTTGGCCAAGCGCAGGCAGGTCATGGCTCGCTCGATGCAACTGGGGCATTGCATCTGCGATCCCCGCAAACCTTGCCCCTGCCCAACCCTGCGGGAGCACGATCTTTGCCCGTGCGCGGGGGAGCGCCTTGAGGCGCCGCCCGGGCCCATCCGCCTGACCGAGCGGGTGGCCAGCCCGGGTTGCGCATCGAAGATCGACGCCGCGACCCTGCGCCGCGTGCTGGCAGGGCTTGCCGTCCCCGACGATCCTCGCGTCCTGGTCGGCATGCCTGCCGGCGACGATGCCGGTGTGTATCAACTCGACGAGCACCTGGCCCTGGTGCAGACCGTCGATGTCCTGGCCCCCTCGGTCGACGACCCCTACCTGTTCGGGCAGATTGCCGCGGCCAACGCGCTGAGCGACGTGTACGCCATGGGCGGGCGGCCCATCACCGCCCTTTCCATCATCGGCTTCCCCGCGCGCGGCCTGCCCGAGGCTGTGATGCTGGAAATCCTCCGCGGCGGCCTCGAGAAGATGAGCGAAGCCGGCGTGGCGGTGATCGGCGGCCACAGCATCCAGGACGAAGAACTCAAGGCCGGCTTTGCGGTCACGGGGGTCATCGATCCCAAACGGGTCGTGGCCCGAGCCACCGCCAGGCCGGGCGACCGGTTGGTGCTTACCAAACCGCTCGGCACGGGAATCCTCGCCTTTGCCGCCCAAATTGGCCGCGCCCCGCCCGGAAGCCTGGATGCGGCCGCCCGCGGGATGGCCGCCCTGAACCGCGCCGCAGCCGAGGCCATGCTGGCCGCCGGGGCGCATGCAGCCACGGATATCACCGGGTTCGGCCTTTTCGGCCATCTGGCCGCCATGGCCGCCGACGGCGCTCTTGACCTCGAAATCATTTGGGACGATATTCCACTTTTGCCGGGCGTGCTGGAATGTCTGGCGGCGGGAATCCTTCCCGGCGGGGCCGAACGCAACCGCGAGTCGGCCGAAGCGGCCGTCGTGCCTGGCGATGGCGTCACCCCGACCATGCTCGACGTGGGATACGACCCGCAGACCTCCGGCGGACTGTTGATCGCCGTGGCCGAAGAGAATGCCCCGGGGCTGCTTGCCGAGCTGCGTCGCATGGGCGTCGTCCAGGCCGCGGTCATTGGCCGTGTCCTGGGCCCCGGCACCGGGCGCGTCCATGTGCGTACCGAGCACCGCCGAACGATTCCCGCCGCCTCGTTTCCCACACGGTCCAGCACCGCTTCGACAACCCAAGAGGAAGCTTTCATGTCCTGTTGCGGCCACGAGGCAAACGATACGCCCCAAGCCGGACCGGCGCCGTCTGCCGCGGCCATACCCCAAGCCCAGCAAAAGTTTGTCGAGTTTCTGGGGGTGGCCAACGCCCCGGGCCGGCTCGATGCCCGCACCAAACGGGCCATCGCCATCGCCCTGTCGGTCCAGGCCCGTTGCGAACCCTGTCTGAAAAGCCATCTCCAAAAGGCCCGCCAGATGGGATTCACCCAGGAGGAAATCGACGAGGCGGCCTGGCTGGCCATCGCGTTCGCGTGCTCGCCCGCCATGATGTTTTACAACGCCCTGCGGAACTCATAACCGAAAGCCGGAAACAATAGCTGCCGGTGCAACCTGTGTGCAAAGCCCCTTGCCCCCCCGCCGCCCTGACACACAAACGCCGGGCGACGACGCCGGCGGCTTCGGGCTGCCAGCGGTCATGTGCCGGCGAACCATGCCCCACTGGATCCCGCGGAGGTGACAGGTGCCTGGTGGTGCCCCTGGTCTTCAAAACCAGTGTGGGGTCCGCAAGGGCCCCAGGTGGGTTCGATTCCCATTCACCTCCGCCATTCTATTGGCTGGAGGACTGGGGTTGGTGGTCTTCGGCGCGGCGTTCCACCGCGTGGCTGTGCTTGAAGAATCCGAGGAGGAGATCGAGATCGAGGTCCCCTCGCCGCTGGGGCCGGTGCTGCCGGAGCAAACAGCCGGGCCCAATGCACAGGTCGAACAAGCCGAGGGCCCGTCCGTGCCGGGCTTGCCGCCGCCCGCTTTGCCCGGGGCGGTGCTGCCCGGGATATTGGGGGAGCAGTATCCGGGCGGTCTGGTACCAGGGATAGCCGGGCCGCTGCCCCCGCCCGCGCTGTTGGCACCGCAAAAGCAGAAAGTGGTGCGCGTGGTTCAAAAGCCGAGCGAGCTTGGGGAACCGCTTTTGATATACGCGGCCACCATCGCCGGGGTGACGCGGTTGGAGACAGGCGAGCTGCGGGTGATGGCGGCCGCCAGGGAAGGACCCGCGCTGTGCCCCACGTGAGTGCAGTAAACGGAGGTCATGGTGTCCATGGCCGGGAAAAACACGCAACCGTGGGGTGTCCGGGCGGCCCGGTGGCGCCTGGGGGTGCAATTGGCGTTCCTGGGGATGTGGTTGGGGCCGTTTCTGCCGCGGCTGCACACGTTTTGCGGCTTGGCGTTTCACTGCCATTCGTGCCCGCTTGCCCTCTTGGCGTGCCCGGTGGGGGTGCTGGCCCAGTTTAGCGCCCTGCACGTTTTTCCGTTCTTGGCTATGGGCACCCTGTTGGCCGCCGGTGCGGTCGTTGGAAGCTTTGTGTGTGGCTGGGCGTGTCCGTTTGGCCTGCTCCAGGACCTGCTGGCAAAGATGCCGTTTCCCAAACTTCGCGTCCCGGCGCGGCTGGGGTGGATGCGGTTCGCCGTGCTGGCAGGGTTGGTGGTGGCCGTCCCCTACGCGTTCGGCGAGGAGCACCCGCTTTTCTTTTGTCGGGTATGTCCGGCCGGGGCGGCGGAGGCTGCCCTGCCCAACGTCGCGCGACAAGCGCTGGCGGGGGAGACGATTGCCTGGCCAGGCCCGCTTAAATTGACAATCCTGGTGGTGGTGCTGGCCGGCGCGATGTTCGCCTGGCGTCCGTGGTGCCGAGTGCTGTGCCCGCTGGGGGCTGTCTACGCACTGTGCAACCGCTTTTCGTTGTTTTTCCTCCGATTCCACCCAGAGCGATGCGCGGGATGCACGGAATGCGGCAGCGTTTGCCGGGGGGGAGGCCGGCCACAGGTTCGCGTTGACTCGCTTGTGTGCCTCCGGTGCCTGGAGTGCCAGCATTGTCGCTGCATCTCGGTCGCCGCCGCATGGCAACGCCCAGCCGCTGCCGAGGCAGGGCCCCAGGCGGCCGCCAAATAGGCCGCCGACCGACAAAGCGACGCACAGAGGCCAAAGGGCAGCCGTTTGGGCTTGCTTGCACCCACGCGCCCAACGCATTTTTCCGTAGGGTGGCTGCTCTGCACCCACGCGCCCAACGTATTTTTCCGTAGGGTGGGTGCTCTGCACCCACGCGCCCAACCCGTCTCTTCGCGCGGGTGCGGGCCGTAGGATGGCTGCTCTGCACCCACGCGCCCAACCTGTCTCTTCGCGCGGGCGCAGGCCGTAGGGTGGCTGCTCTGCACCCGCGCTTCACCATTTGCGCGTGGGTGCCGAGCACCCACCCTACGTCTTGGCTCTGGCCGTGCCACGCGGGGCCGCTGGGGGCTGACGCCGTGCGGCTCTTGGCTGCACCCGGCTGACGCCCCCGGCTCGTCCTTTGTCGTAGCGCACAAGCCATCTCTTTCTTGCTGGCTCTCCCCGAGCCGGCGCCACAGGGGCGCGTGCGTGCTAAAGTGGCAATAGGCGGCCTGGAGGCGGCTGGCGCCGTGCGATGGCCGCTGGTATAGCCGCTTTGCGTGAGGCTACGGCCCGATGTCCCATCCCGTGAAGCGTTCATGGATCCATCCTGGGAAGGTCCCGGGATGCGGTTCGGCCGGGGCGTTCCCTGACGCCGGCCGGAGAAGGCCCGGCAAGGCCGCGGTATCCCGCCGTCTGGGTGGGGCAATGCTTGCCTTGGGGATGCTGTGGCTGGCCGCCCCAGCCTGCGGCGCGGAGGGACAACTGGAAATCCGCGTGGTCGATAAAGACACTGGCCGCCCGGTCCCCTGCCGCATGCACCTTCGCAGCGCGGCTGGCCGGCCCCGTCTGCCCCCCCGGCGCGTCCCTGTATGGGACGACCACTTCGTCATCCCTGGCCAGCTCACCCTGAAACTGCCGGTGGGCAATTACAGCTTCGTCATCGAGCGCGGTCCGGAGTATTCTGTCATTACAGGCGAGTTCACCATCAACAAGTTCTCCGAGGACTCCAAGACCGTCGAGATGCAGCGCTACGTGGACATGGCGGCCGAAGGGTGGTGGTCGGGCGATCTGGACGTTCGCCGGCCCGCCAAGGAGATCGAGCTTTTGCTGGCGGCCGAGGACTTGCACGTCATCCCCCTGGTGACGTGGTGGAACGGCCGCAGCCCGTGGACGCCGAAAACCGTCCCGCTCGATCCGTTGGTGGTGTTTGGGGAAAACCGCGTGGGGCACTTGTTGGCCGGCGAACTGAACCGGCCGGGCGGCACGGTGCGGCTGTTCCATTTGAGCGAGCTTCCCGCGTTTGCCGTTCAGGGGGAATACCCTTCGCTGCCGCAACAGCTCGAACAATTGCGGCGAACACCCGGGGTTTGGGTTCACCTGACCCGGCCGTACTGGTGGGACCTGCCGGTGCTGGTGGCGCTCGGGCAGGTCGACTCGGTCGAAGTGATCCACGGGCAGTTCGGGCGTACCAGGATGCTGGCCGACGAGCGTGGCGGAAAGCCGCGGGATCCCGAGCGCCTGGTGGGGGGTCGGGGACATGCCTTGTGGTCGCAAGAGATCTACTTCCACCTGCTGAACTGCGGGCTGCGCATTCCGGCGGGGGCCGGGAGCGGTTCGGGGGTAGGGCCCAACCCGCCGGGCTACAACCGGATGTATGTGTACCTGGAGGAGGGGTTTTCCTGGCAGAAGTGGTGGGAAGGGTTTCGCTCTGGCCGGGTGGTTTTGACGAATGGCCCGTTGCTGCGGCCCAAAGTTCGCGGCAAGCCGCCGGGGCACGTGTTTCGCGCCCCTGCTGGGCAGATCCTCGATTTCGAGATCGCCCTGACCCTTTCGACGCGCGAGCCGATGAGCTACTTGGAGATCATCAAGGACGGCCGGGTGGAGCAGGAGATTCGATTTGATCAGTACGCGGCCAAAGGGCGGTTGCCTCCGCTGCGTTTCGAACGGAGCGGGTGGTTTGCGGTGCGTGTGGTGGCCGATCGGGCCGATACCTACCGCTTCGCCCTTTCCGCCCCGTTTTTTGTGGAAATCGGCGGCCAGCGGCGGATTAGCCGGCGTTCAGCCGAGTTTTTCCGCGACTGGGTGGTCCAGCGGGCTTCGCAAATCGCCGGAGACGACCCGGGGCAAAAGGGGCACACTCTGGCCTGCTACCGCCAGGCCGGCGATTTCTGGGACGAGCTGATCGCCAAGGCCAACGCGGAATAGGGTCCCGCATTTGTGCCGGGCCTGGGCGCAAAGGCCAGCGCAGCAGGGTGCGCACGAGGTTGCGGCCGGGGCATAGCCGCCTGGAGGGCTACGAGCCGGCGGCTTTATGCCGCTGGAAGAAACGCACCAGGTCGGCCAGGTTGCACTGCGTATACGGTTCGTTGCAAGCCGGGGTGGTCTTGCCGGCATCGGCAAACCACATATCCAGGGTCTCCGGGGCGAAGATGGCGTTGTGCAGGTTCGAGGCCATGGCCACTGGCCGCTTGAGAATCTCGATCAGCACAGGCACATCGATGCGTCCATAGTGCTCGCGGAGCCGGCGGCTGAGGTGCTCGGCGCGGTCCGGACCGGAAATGAACACCGTATCCTCTGGGACCGGCGGCAGTCGCGGATGCTGCTGGCCGGGCTGCAACAGTTCCAACCGCTGCGGGTCGGCGTGGACACCGACCATGGCTCGCGACTTGTCGCTGAGTACATAGTAGTACTCGCAGGTTCGCGGCGTGCGGCGGAGGATGTCCAGGGCCTGGTCGACGGAGGCGGCCCGCTCCATGATGTCGCGCAACAGAAAACTCATGGGCATTCCGTCCCACTGGCCGTCGCCGCCCCCGCCCATCTCGCCCACCGCCAACCCCTTCTCGTTCATGGCAGTGACGGTGCCGATGAAGCCGGCGTAGCCCAGGCTCATCCATGTGTGGTATCCCTTGGGCATGAAGACCACCACGGCCGCTGCGCCCTGGAGGTTGATGTCCCGCATGTAGTCCAGCACGCGGGCGTGCAGCAGCCGGCCATCGCGCGTGGCCTTGCCGCGCACCGCCACCCCGGTGCAGTGGAACCGCTCGGGAAACAGGTTGCCGTACCGGCCATCGCGGATCGAGACGCCGGCAGCCTGGGCCAGGGCGTCGCACTCGGCCAGGAAGCGGCTGGGGATATGGGGCAGGGTGCGGCGTTCGATCTCCGCCATCCGGTCCAGGAACCACTGGCCCGACTGGAGGCTGTCCGCTCCGCCCACCAGATACACGACGCGCTCGACCAGTTTGCGGGCTTTCGGCTGCAGCAGGCGGCCGTGGGCCGCCCCCATCTGCTCCGGGGTGCCCGAAACCATAAGCACTGTCTTGCTGCCGAGCTGGCATAACAGGCCGTGTCCGGCCGGATCGCGCCGCACAACCCGCAGGGCCGGCGAGGAGACGATTTCGCCCGGCGCCGGCCGCAGGCTAAACCCCGCAACCACGCCGGCAGCACCGGCCAGGAACCGCCGCCGGCTGACAACCGCCCGACTCATTCTGCAAGCTCCATCGCGAAGTTGAACATGGCCGAAAAGATGCGGTACAGCTCCTCCGCCTCGACCTGCTGGACCGGCACACCGGCCGGGGGGGCGAACAGTTCAGGCCGGGCCACCGTCCCCATCTGCCACACGCGGAACCGGACCGTACCCTTGAAACCCTGGACCTCGAACTCCAGCCAGTCGGGCGTGCTCCGATCTTCGAGGAAGCTCAGGCGGAAGACGGCATGCGGTCGGCCCTTCGGCTCGATGCGGATCACGGGTCGGCCGGCCGTGGCCGGCTCTTCGACGATGGTCGCCAAAGGCTCCACAATGTCTGGGGCCAGCATGGCTCCGCCCACGGCGCCGGCCAACATCTTTAGGCGCATGAGGTAACGGGGATCGGCAAAGGGGAGCGGGTCGCCGGGAGGGGGCGGGCCTTTAGAGGGGGCCACCTGGGGAACTGCACCGGCCTTGCCGTTGCGGACCGGCGTCTTTTCCGAACGGCTGGAATCTTCCACCGGCGCTGGCGCGGCGCCGGGACTGGCCGAGCCGGCGAAAACCCGCTTGTCGCTGGCCATCCAGGGGAAATCGCCTTGGCCCAGCCAGACCGCCCCTATCCCAGGCGCCTTGCCTTCCAGGCGGAAGCGGCGGCCAGCACCGCGGAGGAAACGGAGTTGGACCTCCACGGGCTGGCCTTCGGGCGGCTGGAGCGAAACGGCCAGATCGGCGAAATGGCATCGCTGCGGGCCGGGATCGCGGGTGAAAAATTCGACGGCCTGCTGGGCCAACCCCACGACCATCTTGACCGGCGCGCGCTGGGGGACCGGCGGCGGAGGCTGGGTGCCGGGGGGGAGGTCGGCGGCGAAGAAATCGACCATGCTCCGCAGAATCTGCGGCAGGGCGGCCAAAGCCGTATAGTGCCCAAGGTCTTCGAGCCAGATGACGCGGTCGGCGATCCCCAGGGCCTGGGCCAGTTTCTCGGTACATGGCCGGGGGATCACCTCGTCCGCGGCGGCATTGATCATGCGCACGCGGCCGGCCTGTGCCCTGGCGCGGAGCTGGTCGGCCTGGCGCAGGGGGTCCACCTCGGCCAGGGCCCGCTCCACGGCCTGCTTCTCGGCCGCTGGCAAGCGCTGCAACAGCTCGTACAAAGGGCGCGTCTCGCGGGCATGGCCGATAATGGTCAAAAGGTCCCCGCCGGCCAGCACCAGCAGGGCCCGGTGAATGCGGGCATCCCTCTCGGCCGCCGTGGCCGCAATAATCCCGCCGAGACTGATTCCCGCAATGCCAATCCGGTTGGGGTCCACCTCGGGGCGCGACGCCAGCACATCCACCGTGCGCTGCACGTCGGCAAAGGCCTGCGAGACCGCACCGAGAAACAGGTGGATATCCCGGGCCATCGCCTCGGGCCCCCCCGGCAATCCCCGTTCGCCATAATAGGGCAACTTGAAGAACATGGCCGGTATGCCGTGCGATGCCAATAGCGAGCACGTCATCCGAACCATCTCGACATTGCCGTCCAGGATGTGGAGAAAGATTACCGCCGGCCGGGATGGCTCGTCGGCACGCAGCCCCCGCGGCAGGTAGTATTCGGCCGGCACCGTATTGTTCTGGGGAACCGGCGTGGTCACTGGCGAAGGGTAGCTCAAGCGGAGGACCACATACCGATCCCGCTCCTGGCGGCCGAGGATGCGGTACTCGAATGGCCGGCCATCATGAGCCGCAGTCACCCGAATGAGCTGCCCAGAGGTGTCGTCGGCTCCGAGACTTTCCCGGACAACGGCGACCAAGCCAAGCACCACGATCGCCGCTGCCACGCGGATGCCACAACGCCGCATAAGCCGACTCCGTATGGACGATTGCACTGTCAGAGCCCGGGAGGCAGCGTCCCTTTTTTCCCTCGGGACCCCTCCCGCTTTTTTGTGCACGGGAACTCCCTGGAAAATCGCACGAGTGCGCAAGACGATTTTAGGGCCGCGGCCTGCCCGGGGTCAATAGCTGCGAACTGGGCTATATCGTGGGGGCCAAGTACTGGTGGCGAACGATCGTTTGGGGGCCTTCGGTTTGCCCCGGCTATGCGAAGCGGCGGTGCCGCCGGATCCCATGGGAATGGTGCGGCCCGCAACCAAGGGAGATCGGCCGCCCGGCGGGCTCGATGTTCCCCGGTCGCGCCTCTTGCGGCTTTGGACTATGGCGATTGGGGGAAATAGCGCACGGGGTTTTCTTCGACGCGCCGGACGCATGCCCGGCAGCAAACGAAGATCGACTCGTCGCCCCGCGTGATCTTCACGGGGTTTCCGTGGTCGCCAAGCCGGGTGCCGGGGCCCCGGACGGCACTTGCAGCACGACGTGTTCGGCGTCTTTCTCGTCGATGCCGTGGAGTTTGAGCCACCGGGCGCGGCGGACCCAGTAGAAGCGGATGGGAATAAACATATCGACCACCTCGTCTGCGATGAGCAGCCCGCCGAGCACGGGGGCGGCCATGGCCGATATCACCTCGTGCCCCACTCCGCTGGCCCAAAGCATGGGGGCCAGCGCGATGATCGTCGTCCCTTCGGTCAGCAGTTTGGGCCGCAGGCGGTGCACAGCACCTTCCAGCACGATCCGGCGGAGGTCGGCCAGGGAGGGGATGTTTTCCAGACCTCCGTGCCGCTCGATGGCTTCACGCAAATAGACGAGCATGATGATGCCCGTCTCAGTGGCCATGCCGAAGCAGGCGATGAATCCGACCTGCACGGCCACGCTGAACCGGGTGTCCATGAGCCACAGCAGGAAGACGCCGCCGGCGATGGCTTCGGGCACGGCCATCATCATCAAGCCAGCATCGACCAGGTCGTTGTACGTGATGAAGAGGATGACGAAGATCAACAGGAAGACGGCGGGGAAGACGACCTGCATGGTGCGGCGTGCGCGGATCTGGTTCTCGAACTGGCCGCTCCACTCGATGTACATGCCGGGGGGCAGCTTGACGTTCTGGGCCACCACGCGCTGGGCCTCTTCCACGAAACTGAGGATGTCGCGGTCCCGGACGTTGAGCTGGACGTAGTTGCGGAGCATGCCGTTTTCGCTCTTGATGACCGCGGGGCCTTCCACAATCCGCACGTCGGCCACCATGGAGAGAGGGATTTGCACCGGGCCGGCGCTTGTGGCCGGTATGCCGCTGCCGGACAAGCTGGCTGCGGGCATCGGACCGCCGCCCATGGGGCCGTTTGCGTTCATGCCGCTTTGCGCCCCGGCCGACGGCATGGGCATCGCCGCGTTGACCAGCAGATTGGCCACCGATTGCTCGTCCTCGCGGAAGGTGCGGGCATAGCGGATGCGCACCGGGAAGCGCTCGCGCCCTTCGACGGTCAGCGTAATGGGCTTGCCCCCCAACGCCGTCTCGATCACGTCCTGGATGTCGCCCACGTTCACCCCGTAGCGGGCCGCCCGCTCCCGGTCGATGGTGATCTCCAAATAACCTTTGCCCACACTCTGGTCGGGAAACACGTCCACGGCCCCGCGGACTTTCTTGAGGACCTCGGCGATCTGTTCGGACACCTTCTGGATCTCGCCCAGATCGCTGCCGAAGACCTTCACCCCGATCATGGTCCGCACGCCGGTGGCCAGCATGTCGATGCGGTTGATAATGGGTTGGGTCCAGATGTTGGCCCAGCCGGGCATTTGCACCGCGGTATCCATTTCCTTGAGCAGGTCGTCCTTGGACTTCTTCCACAGGAACAGGCGCGGGGCCCAGGCCGCGTCGAGTTCGGCACGCAGGGCCTGGAGTTTCTGCTGCTCGGCCGCATCGTCGGTCTTTTCCGCCCAGTAGCCCTGGTTCTGGGCCTCGTTGCGGATTTCCTCGATGGCGTACCAGTTGTAGGCGGCCACGGCCTGGTCGAAGATCTCATAATCCAGGCGGCGGCCCCGCTGGCGCCAATGAACGTCGCGGCGATCCTCGACGAACTCCAGCATTTGGGTAAACAGGGTGGGCCGCTCGAGGCCCAGCACCTCCATCACGCCGTAGTAGGCCTTCTGGAGCGGATGGAGTTCGGTGGCCAGCAATTCTGGGGTGTTCTCCACCTTACGGGCGGCAGCCAGGGTTTCAACCACGCGCTGGACCAGGCGGTTGATATCGGCCTGCTGGGCGTCGCGCGCCAGGATTTCGGCATAGGGATCTTGCAGGGTCTGAACCAGGCGGTCGATCTCGGCGTCTTCCACGGCTGCCCGAAGCCGCCCTGCGCGGCGCCAGCGGGCGACCAGTTCTTCGAGGAACTCGCGGAGCAGGCGCGGCCCCAGCTCGGCCTCGAACTCCTTGAAGCGCTGCAAGGCCAGCTCGCGCAAGGCGGCGTCGGTCCGGGTCGTGGCGTTCATGGTGGCCGCATCCAATAATCCCTTGCGCACCGACGGATCGTCGATTGTCTCCAACAGGCCCGCGTTTTCCAGGGCAGCGGCCACGACCTCGGTTTGCTGCTGGGCGTCCTCGTAGCGGAGGTGGCGGCGGGGCCAGTACTCTCGCGGCCGGAGGTTGACGATGGTTTCGACCATGTCCAGCGGCGAGGGGTCGGTAGGGGTTTCGGCCCGGCCCGCCTTGCCCACCACCAGCTCCACCTCGGGGAAGCGGCGCAACAGGGCGTCGCGGGCCTTCAGGTCGTCGGCTGCCTGGGTGACCGATACGCGGGGAACCGTCACGGGCATGTCCAGGATGCTCCCCTCGTCCAACGGGGGCATGTAGTCGGTCCCGATCTTGGGCCAGGTCGAGGCCCAGAGGGCAAGGGCCGCCAGCGTGACGAACGAAAGCAGTTGCCAGTGCCATCCCACGATGAACACCAGCGTCAGGGCCATCGTGGCCCCCACGGTGACCAGAAAACAGGTCTGCCAATCGACGCCCACGACCGCATCCAGGGGGAAGAGGCCCGCCCCGGCAATCAACAACGCCGAAAACGACCACATCGCCAGGTTCCGCCGCGGCATCATGAACCGCAGCACCGGTTTGTAGATGTCGATCAGCGTGCGGACCAGCCAGCTCTCCTCCTCGAACCGCAGCCGCCCTCTGAGGAACCAGGGGATCAATGCCGGCACCAGGGTGATGGACATCACCGCCACGCCGACCATCGCGAAGCTCTTGGTGAAGGCCAGGGGATGGAAGGTCTTGGCGTCGCGGCCTGTGAGGGCAAACACGGGAATGAAGGAAATGAGGATGATCATCACCGAGAAGAAGATGGGCCGGCCCACGGTGCGGCACGCCGGGATCACCAGCTCGCGCGTATCGCCGCGGACCTTGTTCTTGCCGAAGTGCCGCGTGAGATGATGCGTGGCGTTTTCGACCATCACGATGGACGAATCCACCAGCACCCCGATGGAAATGGCAATTCCCGCCAGCGACATGATGTTCGAGGCGATCCCGAACACCCGCATGAGGATGAACGACACCAGCACGGTCATGGGCAGCGTCAGCACGACCACCAGCGTGCTCCGCACATGCATGAGCACCAGAAGGACCATCGCCGAAGCGATGATCACCTCGTGGAGCAAGGTGTCGACCAGGGTCTCGATGGCGCCGTGGATCAGGCGCGTGCGCTCATAGAAAGGGACGATCCGCACGCCGGGGGGCAGGCCGGGCTGCAGCTCCTCGATCTTCTTCTTGATGCGGCGCGTGACCTCCAAGGGGTTTTCGCTGTACCGCATCATACATACGCCGCCCACGGCCTCGTTGCCGTTCTTCTCCAGCACGCTGCGGCGGAACTCGCTGCCCAGAGTGACCGTGGCCACGTTGGAGACATACACGGGCGTGCCGGTGCGGGGGTCGGCCTTGACCACGATGTTCTCGATATCCTTCGTGTTGCGGATCCACCCCACGCCCCGCACGATGTACTCGGCGTTGCCTTTCTGGATGGTCTTGCCGCCGACAGCCGAGTTCGAGCGGGCCACGGCGGCGAACAACTCGCCCAGCGTGACGTTGTACGCCCGCAGCTTCTGGGGGTCCACGTCGATCTGGTATTCCTGGGGGAACCCCCCCACGCTGGCCACCTGCACGACCCCCGGCACCGAGTTGAGTTGGTAGCGCACATACCAGTCCTGGATGGCCCGCAGCTCGCCCAGGTCGTATCCCTCGCCCTCCACGGTGTACCAGAAGATCTGCCCCAGCGCCGTAGCATCCTGGGCCAGGTAAGGGGTGACCCCCGGCGGCAAGAACGTGGTCGCCAGTGACAACCGCTCCAGCACCCGCTCGCGGGCGAAATAGAAGTCGATGTTGTCCTCGAAGATGATATTGATCATCGAGAAGTTGAACTCGCTGGAGCTCCGCACGGCCTTCACGCCCGCCAGGCCCTGGAGGTTGACCGACAAGGGGTAGGTGATCTGGTCTTCAATCTCTTGCGGGCTCCGCCCCATCCAGTCGGTAAACACGATGACCTGGTTTTCCGAAAGGTCGGGGATGGCATCCACGGGGGTGTTGATCACGGCGTGGATACCCCAGACGGCGATCGCCAGGGCGCTAAGCACCACCAGGAAGCGGTTGCGGATGGAGAACTCGATGATACGTTCGATCATGGCGATTTCCTCGGTCTTGCGCCGCCGAAGCGCGCCGTTGCCTGGCAGCGGACATCAGCGCCCGGCTTGGTGGTACCAGGCGCTGACGCGCCCGGCTCGTGGTACCGGGTGCTGACGCGCCCAGCTTGGTGGCAAAGGGCGCCGATGCGCCCGGCCCAAGTCCACCGG